>ENA-OPZN01000529-OPZN01000529.1-human-gut-metagenome-genome-assembly--contig:-NODE-529-length-11362-cov-3.792167_pt1 | contig 11362 bp, 13 predicted proteins | sample MGYA00242483_ERZ504503 | MGnify/ENA primary metagenome ERZ504503 (study PRJEB26092, sample SAMD00036285) | human gut metagenome | host: Homo sapiens | study: EMG produced TPA metagenomics assembly of... | reverse complement strand
TTGATACCTATGGGATTGTCTGTCGGACTGTTTGGCCTGTTGCCTGTGGTGGTCTGGTGGCTGGCGATGGGCGTTGCCGGCATCACATGGATTGCCTTGCTGGAACGCGATTCGACCCACAACGCACATCACCGGCACATGCGGGCAAGGTCGCCGTATGTGCGTATATGCGGGCGCGATTGTGGCGGTGGCTGTTGGGGTGTTGTCCTAGATTTCTTCCATCCGCTTCGCGGGAGCCCGGGCTTAAGTTGAGCGTTACATTCCCTGCAGTGCTCCCCTCAGTCCGCTTTTTTGCGGACAGCTCCCCTCGGCGAGGGAGCCAATGAAGAGACCAACGTCCGATCAGCTTCCCCAAGCGAAGGAAGCTAACGGGATGACTACTGGTTTTCGGCTTGCCACTTGCGTAGTTCGGCCACGTTCTGGTCATGTTCATCGGCGGTTGCGGCGAACTTGGTTTCGCCGGTGTCCAGATTGACCGTGCAGAAGTACAGCCAATTGCCGCCTTCGGGGTGCAGTGCCGCTTGAATGGCGTTATCGCCGGGATTGCTGATCGGCGTAGGCGGCAGGCCGGAGATCTTGTACGTGTTGTACGGGTTGGACTCGTCTTGGGTCATCTCGGTGGTCACCTGCGCGGGCTTGACGTTATTGCCATAGGCCACGGTGGAATCCATGCCCAACGACATGCCCTGCTCCAAACGGTTCTCGATGACTCGCGTCACTTTGCCGTAGTAATCGGCTTTGTTGACCTCGGCCTCGGCGATAGAGGCGATGATCATCACCCGTTCGCGGTCACTGCCGGCCGGCACGCCCAATTCATCCAACTTGGCGATACGCTTATCGACCATGGCCTTGAGGATTTCCGAAGCGCTCTTCATGCTCTTGACGTTGTAGGTTCCCGGCTCCAGCCATCCCTCAAAGCTACCGCCCGCTTCATTGGGCAGAATATCCTTACCCTTGTTCTTGATAATCGTGTCGAATTCGCTTTGGGCAATGCCGGAAAGCTTCGCGGCGTTGGCGAACACATCGGTGGCACGTTCACCGGGACGAACCTCGAGGAAGCCCGCCGCCTGGTTGGTGTCGGAGAGAACGTCGATCACTTTGGATGCGGCCATATGCTTCTTCAATGTGAACGTTCCCGGATAGAGTGTCGTGCTATTGGCGTTGACCACGCTGGTGAACGCGGCAGTAGACTTGATGACTTCGGCCTTGAGCAGATTATCGGCGATCTCCGCCGCGCCTTGGCCCTCGCTCACGGTGAATTCGACCTCGCCATAGCCCGGTCCCGGATAGTCCGCGATGGCCGTCGACTGGTTGCTCCGGCTGTCGCGCCATGCGATGAGCTTGGTTACGCCGAAATAGCCGCCGCCGATAAGCAGGGCGACGATGGCGATAGCGATGATAATGCCACTGATACGCTTGCGCCTGCGCTGTGCACGTCGCTTGCGCATCTCCCTGCGGGATTTCGGCGGTTCTGGCGGCTCGGCCCCGCGCATTGGTTCTGACCCCTGTTCGACCCAATGCGTGTTGTCATCAAAGAACTCGTTAAAATCATCGGTCATAACCGATACCTCACTGCTCCCGGGTACGGTCGAGTGCCGTCTGCAAAATCACCACTGCCGACTGCTGGTCAACCACCGGCCTGTGCTTGTTCGAAGCTTTATGGGCCTCGAACAGCTGACGATGCGCACTGACTGTTGTCAATCTCTCATCTATCAATGATACCTGCGGAATCTGATACTCCGTAGAATCACTGTCTTCACTCTCTGCTTGCAGCCTCTTCTCCAGATTGGCCGCCCACCTGCGCGCTTTTTTTTGGCGCTTTTTGCCTTCTGTACCGTCCATCTGCAGGGGCAGTCCGACGATTACATGGTCCACATGTTCGTCTTCGATGCGTTCAGGACCTCGTCAATAGCAAAGAAATAGTCGCCGGCAACATGAATGTTGCCAGCAGGATGTGCAAAGGTAAGCTCCGGGTCGGACAGTGCCAGTCCGACCCGGGCATTACCCAAATCAACGCCTAACCACACCACTGGCGGAATCAGGCTTTCTGCGCCTCGTGCTTGAGCGCTTCGAGGGCCTCGTCGATCTTGGAGGCATCGACACCGCCACCCTGGGCGAAGTCCGGCTTGCCGCCACCACCGCCGCCGAGGACCTTGGCTGCGCCACGCACCAGATCACCGGCCTTGATGCCGGCCTTGCGGGCGGCCTCGTTGATGGCCACGGCGACCATCGGCTTGTCATCCTCGTTCACGCCGGCAAGGGCCACCACCACGGGGGCGTCTTCACCGAGCTGGGCGCGCACGTCGAGTACGGTCTTGCGCAGGGCATCGACCGCGCCAAAGTGGCCCACGTTCTTGACGGCCACCTTGACCGGGGCCGCGGAGTTCTTGGTGTCAGCAACCAGCGCCGGAACCGAGGCGGCCAGCTGGGACTCGTACATGGAGGCCAAGCGACGATCGGATTCCTTGAGCTTGGCGAGCAGGGCGTTCACACGCTCGGCGAGCTCGTCCGGACGAGCGTTGAGCTTGTCGGACAGCTGGGAGACCAGCGCGTGCTCACGAGCGTTGAAGTCATAGGCACCCTGGCCCACGACGGCGTCGACACGACGCACGCCGGAGCCGATGGAGGCTTCGGACAGGATGTTGACCATGCCGATCTTGCCAACGTGGTCCACGTGGGTACCACCACACAGCTCGCGGCTCCAGCCGTCTTCGCCGATGGAGACCACGCGTACGATGTCGCCGTACTTCTCGCCGAACAGGTGCATGGCACCGAGGGCGATGGCGTCGTCGAACTTCATTTCCTTGGTGGTCACGGCGAGGTTGTCGCGCAGCTTGTCGTTGACGCGCTCCTCGACTGCGGAGATCACGGACTTGGCCGGGGCCTTGGACCACTGGAAGTCGAAGCGCAGACGGTTCGGGGCGTCTTCGGAGCCGCGCTGGGTGGCCTGCGGGCCCAGCTCCTCACGCAGCGCCTTGTGCACCATGTGCGTGGCGGTGTGCGAGCGGGCGATGGCGCCACGGCGGGCCAGGTCGATGTTGGCGTTGACTTCGGCGCCGACGACCAGCGTGCCTTCGGTCAGACGGCACTGGTGGACGATGAGGTCCTTGATGGGCTTCTGCACATCGTCGACTTCGAGCACGGCGCCGTCGTCGGACAGGATCTCGCCCTGGTCGGCGAGCTGGCCGCCGGCCTCCGCGTAGAACGGGGTGCGGTCGAGGATGACCTCGACGTTGGCCGGGCCGGTCACGGCGGGCACGGAACCCTTGCCTTCCTGCATGATGCCGATCACCTTGGCGCGGGCGGACATGTCGGTGTAGCCGAGGAAGTCGATCGGGCTGACGAGCGTCTTCTTGAAGTCGTCGTAAACGGAAAGATCCACGTTGTGACGCTTCTTGAGGGCGTCGGCGCGGGCGCGGGACTTCTGCTCGGCCATGAGTTCGCGGAACTTGGCCTCGTCCACCTTCACGCCCTGTTCGGCGGCCATCTCGAGGGTCAGCTCAATCGGGAAGCCGTAGGTGTCGTGCAGCTTGAAGGCGTCCTCGCCGGCCACGACGGGCTCGGCGGAATCGCTCTTGGCCTTGTTGACGGCCACGTCGAGAATCGTGGTGCCGGTCTCAAGGGTGCGGCGGAAGGCGTCTTCCTCGCCATACGCGGATTCGGACACCTCATGGAAGGTGTCGTTGAGCTCCGGGTAGCTGGCCTCCATGGCGGCCTTGGAGGTCGGGAAGAGGGTGGGCAGCACCGGATCGGTCACGCGAGCATGCGCATGGAGCGCACGGTGCGGCGCAGCAGGCGGCGCAGCACGTAGCCACGGCCCACGTTGGACGGGCGCACGCCGTCGGACATGATCATCAGGCGGAGCGCACGTGGTCAGCGACCACGCGGAAGCGCACGTCGGCGTCCTCGTTCTCGCCGTACTTCAGGCCGGAGAGCTGCTCGGCGGCCTCGATGACCGGGAAGACCTCATCGGTCTCGTAGATGTTGTTCTTGCCCTGCAGCAGGTAGGCCAGACGTTCCAAGCCGGCACCGGTATCGATGTTCTTGTTCTCAAGCTCGCCCACGATGTGCAGGTCGGTCTTGGACTTGACGTTGTCGACCTCGTAGTTCTCGAACACGAGGTCCCAGATCTCGATGTAGCGGTTCTCGTCGGCAATCGGGCCGCCTTCCTTGCCGAAGGCGGGGCCGCGGTCCACGTAGATTTCGGAGCAGGGCCGCCGGGTCCGGGGCCACCGGTGGTCCAAAAGTTGTCTTCCATGCCCATCTTCTGGATGTGCTCGGGGTCCACGCCCTCGTTGATCCACATGGAACGGGCTTCGTCATCGTCGGTGAACGTGGTCATCCACAGCTTCTCGGGGTCGAAGCCGTAGCCGCCCTCATCCTGCGAGGTGGTGAGCAGCTCCCAGGCGAGTGGATGGCCTCTTCCTTGAAGTAGTCGCCGAAGGAGAAGTTGCCGAGCATCTGGAAGAAGGTGCCGTGGCGGGTGGTCTTGCCGACCTCGTCGATGTCGAGCGTACGCACGCACTTCTGGTTGGAGGCCATGCGGCGCTTCGGCGGGGTCTGCTCACCCATCAGGTACGGGATGAACGGCACCATGCCGGCGATGGTGAAAAGCGTGGTGGGGTTCGGGGAAATCAGGGATGCCGAGGGCACGATGAGATGGTCGTGCTTGGCAAAATAATCGAGGTATCGCTTTGCGATGTCCGCAGTGCGCATGAGCGGATGAACTCCTTGTTTGGGTAATGGGCGCAGTTGCGCCTGGTATTGGTGGAAAAGACTGGATTATGAGGATTAGTTTGTTCTAGCTGATTCAGTGACTAGATGGCAAGGCGGCATGCGCGTGTCAGTTGGCGCGCTCGATGTACTGACGGTTGAGCTCAGCCTCGCGGGCTCGACGGGTGGCATTGAACTCGTTGACCAACCCTTCGAGTGTTTTCATCGGCACATTGTCCTGATCGGGGCCAAGCAGGAACTGGCGTGCCGCATCAGGCGTATTGGCCTTGACATAGGCCTGTGCCTTGGTGACGGCAACGATTCCGATGGCCACGCCGACGCCGACCCAGAAGATGCGTTTGAACATCACTCCCCCTTCTCGGCGGTGTCGTTGACGGTGGTTTTCGCGGCGTTCTTCGCAAGGAAGGACTGACCCGTGGTTTTCAGCGCGTAGAAGGTGGAAGCGATCTTGATGATGGGCTTACCGAGGAAGGAGCCATACAGATCGGTCAACGCACCAACGTTGTTGGCGGTGGTGGAAGCCGCGGCGGAAATCTTGTTCACGTCTTCGAGCGACTTGTTGACCTGCTTGACGGTGGTCACGCCTTCGTCCAGCGCGGGGATGGCGTGTTCACCGGACTCCCGGACCGTCTGCGATATCTGATCAAACATCTTGCCCAGCCTGATCAGCGGATAGATCATGAAACCGGCCAATACTGCGAACGCGATGGCCGCGATCAGGCCAGCGATCTCTCCGACTCCCATTGTTTCCTCCTTGCGGTCACACTTACTCGCCTAAGGGTAGCACTCCTTCCCTATTTCTTGGCATACCATGCATGCGCAGGGCGAAAACCGTGCGCGTGGGCGTATGCGGCTATAGGCGAAAGGCTGTCCTGCTGACGCTTTCGTTTGCGGCGTGCCGCCGTGGACCGTACGTGCTATTCGATATGTATTGCTTGCTATTTGCTACTTGCCGTACGAAACGATGGTCACGGCTTCGCCGAACGGCTTGTCGGTGTCGAAGTCGATCACGGTTACCGAACCATTGGCCGGGCGTTCGTTCAGATCGAGGTCAGGGCCGCCGAACCGGTGACCGAGGCTAAGCAGTGTGTTGCCATGCGAAATCTGCAGCACATCGTCGCCGTCCTTGAGATTCGGGTTGTCGGCGATAAGACGGAACGCACCTTCGACGCGCGTCCAATATTCCTCATCGGATTCCGCGTCGTGGAAGGGATCGGCTTCCTTGAGAAAATCACGCGAGGCCCCCAACCCGAACTTCTCGACGATTTGGTTGTAGGTTTTGACGCCGTGGGGCGCTCCCGCGGCGTACCAGGCCATGGCCATGTCAAGTCCCTCGTAGTAGCCGTAGAACTGCTCGCGGAAGTGCATGTCCGTCACGAGTGCGGGGCGCGGGTTACCCGCGGCTTCGTTGATGTCGAGAATTTTCTCGGCCGTCTGCTGGGCACGCGTGGTGTCCGAACAGTAGGCGGCGGCGAACGTCAATCCTTTCAGTCGCTCACCGGCCTTGACGGCATCGGCGACGCCCGACTCGGTCAGCGGCGAATTCGACCATCCCTGCAGACGGTTGTATCGGTTGAAATAGGTCTGTCCGTGACGGACCAGATGCAGATGAAGAATCATGGTTCTGATTATGTCACCATTCCGGCGGTTTCGGTGCGGGTTGCCGGAAGTCATAAGTCATAACGGCATAGGTCACTACCTGAGATATGCGTAATCCGGGCAGTATACCTAACGATTCCTGAGAGTACACTTAGAATACTGTGAGCATAACCTTGAAACCTGCACCATCTCGATCGTCTGTGCCTGCCCATTTCAGGGGTATCGATGGACTGCGCGCTCTGGCGATTCTTGGAGTCATAGCATTCCACACCCGCCCGTCGCTATTGCAGGGCGGATTCATTGGCGTGACGATGTTTTTCGTTATCACCGGTTTTCTTGCCACACGTTCGGTACTGAACATGGTGGACCGCACCGGGTCCTTTGGATATGGCCGATATCTGATCCGCCGCATTACTCGTTTATGGCCGGTGATGCTGGCGACCATTGCCGTGGTGCCTTGGCTCACTTGGATGTTCGCTCCCAGCCTGTTGCAGAAAGTGGTTTCCGATTCGCTGCCGAGCGCCTTGTTCGCCAGCAATTGGGTGTACATCTTCCGCAAGGTGCCGTATTTCGAGGCGGCCGGATTGCCTTCTCCTCTGACCCATCTGTGGTTCTTGGGCGTGACGATGCAGTTCTATCTGGTTTGGCCGTTGCTGATGGTGGTGCTCGGCAAAATCACCAAGTCCAAATGGGTGCGCTCCATGGCGATTCTTGTCATCATGGCTGCTTCCACCGCCGACATGGTGCTGCTGTTTGACCCGGCCAATACCTCCCGCGTGTATTACGGTACCGATACTCGCCTCGCCGAGCTGGCCGCCGGCGCGCTGTTGGCTATCTGGATTGCGCCTTCCTCGCGAGGTACGGAAGCTGCGGAAGCTGGAGCGGCTTCGCAAACAGTGCAGATCGAACGTCAGGCCGGCGCAAGACGCGCCCGTCTCACTATCGTCTGCAATGTTCTTGGCACCGCGGCTTTGGCGGCACTGCTGACCGGATTCTGGTTCGCCAACGGGTATCTGTCGTACATGTACCAAGGCGGGTACCTGATTACCGCGTTCATATCGTTGTGCGCCTTGGCCTGTGCCGTGAACAATGACTCAATCTGGTCGCACGTGCTGGGTTGTGCTCCCCTACGCTATATCGGGTCGCGATCGTTCTCGCTGTACGTCATGCATTATCCGCTGCTGCAGTTCATGAACCCGGCGACACGAACGCAGGCGTTGCCGTGGTGGGGTTGGGTTCTTGAGGCCGTCGTGGTGTTGGCGGCGTCGGAAGCCTTCTACCAGCTGGTCGAGGCGGCCCGTAAATCGGTGCAGATGCCTCGTAGCCAACACGCCAAGCCGCTGCCGAAAGCCGGCTACCGGCTGCGCCCGGGCGCGTGGGTCATGTCGGTTATCGGATTGGTGACCGTTGTGGCGCTGACGTGGGCACCGGTGGACTGGAATGGCATCGCTCAAGCGCGAGCCATTCAGCTGCGCCCCGAACTCGCGGCACCCGCCAAGCCGGTCAAGAAACCGGCGAAGCCCGAGCCCGAGTCTTCTGCCATAAATGCCGCGAACGGCGAAACCAATACCGCTGACGCGAATAAGAACGGTTCGGATTCTCAGCCGCCCATCATCAAACCGATTGCGGAAAAGGTGCCAAACAATCTTGACATTTCGAAGTACGCCTATGATCCGGCAACGGAAAGCTGCAACGCGGATATGATGATGGTCGGCGATTCAGTGACGTCGGGTACTTCGGACGCCATCCAGGCCGCATTCCCGAACGCTTTTATCGATGGCCTGCCGAACCGTCAGCTGCCGCAGGCGGTGGATGTGTATCAGCAGGACACCGCTGCCGGCCACAGTGGCAGTGTGGTGGTGTTTGGCCTCGGCACGAACGGCGTGATTTCGAATGAGCAGGAAGTGCAACAGCTCATTGACCTGACCGGCGGCAAGCCGACATACTTCATCACCATCCGTATGCCATACCCGTGGCAGGAGAACAACAACAATACGATGCTGCGTGAGGCCGCCAAGAAGAACAAGAACGTGGGCATCATCGATTGGCATGGGTATAGCGAAGGTCATAGCGAATACCTCAACGATGACGGCATTCATCCGAATATGACCGGTGCCTATGCGTACGCGACGATGATTCGCCAGGCGGTGTGCGGCCAGTAATCGCCCTACAACGCAGGAACCCCGCGGCTTCTCGAAAGAAGCGCGGGGTTCGAGCGGTATGTCCTGGATTTGTTGACCAGAGGGCCCGGATCAGCGGGCGTAGAATTCGACCACGTACTGGATGTTGACCTGCACCGGGATCTCTTCGACCTCCGGCTTACGGGTCACAGTGGCCTTCAGGGACGGCAGGTTCACGTCGAGGTAGCCGGGGACCGCAGGCAGCACGTCACGGTGCACGCCTTCGGCGGCGATCTGGAACGGAACCATGGTCTGGCTCTTGGCCTTCACCTGAATGGTCTGGCCGGGCTTGACGCGGTAGGACGGGCGGTCCACGATGTTGCCGTCAACGAGGATGTGACGGTGCACCACGAACTGACGGGCCTGGGCGGTGGTGCGGGCGAAGCCGGCACGCAGCACCAGGTTGTCGAGACGGGTCTCGAGGTCGGTCAGCATGGCGTTACCGGTCTGGCCGGCAGTACGGGTGGCCTTCTCGTAAGCGGCGCGAAGCTGCTTCTCGGAGATGCCGTACTGAGCGCGCAGACGCTGCTTTTCGCGCATACGCACCGCGTAATCGGACTCGGTGCGGCGGCGGTCACGGCCGTGCTCGCCAGGAGCGTACGGACGCTTTTCGAAGATGCGCGTGAGCCTTGGGGGTCAGTGCGATGCCGAGGGCGCGAGACAGACGCACCTGACGCGAGAACGCTGAACGTTCGTCATTGGATTAATCCTTCTGTCGTTATCTGAACGGAACGCTTGCCTTGCATATGCCTAACAAGCGCTGAGTCGGGCCTCCCCAGCGCTTCGTCGTGAATAAACACGAACGGGTTGGTTTTCTTGCGATTACCTACCGCCGACCCGCTGATGGGCTATGACTCCAGACGGTATCTACCTGTTGGCAGACACCAGCAGACCATATTACACCGAGGCTATGGACAGCACTCCGGCGTCCATGCGATACACCCGATCTGCGTATTCGAGTGCATCGGGATCATGGGTGACCATGAGAATCGCCGTGCCGTTGTTGGCTTGGTCTCTGAGCAGACGCATTACGATGTCGGTGCTCTCTTGGTCGAGGTCGCCGGTCGGCTCGTCGGCGATGAGCAAGCTCGGCTGGTTCATCAGCGCGCGGGCGATGGAGACGCGCCGCATTTCACCGCCGGACAGCTCGCGCGGGTAGCTGTCTGCCAGATCGGCAACACCAAGCTGGGTGAACAGCGTGCGAGCTCGGGTGGCGAACAGGTCCGAACGGCTCGCAGCCGTGTTTGACGGCGTGTTTTCCTGGTCTGTGATTGGCGCAATGACATCCGGCATGAACGGGTCGGCGGCTGAATCGGCGGCCGCTTCATCATTGGTGGCAGCGGCTTGCGCCACGGCATCCGTTGCTTCTGCGTTTTGGGCGAACGGCAGCGGCTCCGGAAACATCGTTGCGGGCAGAATCACGTTGTCGAGCACGGTCAGGTTGCCGAGCAGGGTCTGGCTTTGAGTCACGAATCCGATGGTGCGATTCCTCAGCACGGACAGTGCTTTATCGCCCAAGTCGGCCACATTGCGTCCAGCCACGCTCACGGTTCCCGAGGTCGGGCGAATCAGCCCAGCGACCATGTTGATCAACGTACTTTTACCGTTGCCCGACCGGCCGACGATGGCGATGAATTCGCCGGCATCGACGGTGAGGTTCACGTGGCTGACGGCGTCGAACGGCGTGCCGCGGCGGACGAACTGGCGGGTCAGGTCCGTCAAGGTCAGCAGATGGTCCGGGGAGGGCGTCTCGGTTACGTGCGGCGAATCCGGCGCAGTCGGCGCGTTCGGCTGAGCTGGCGTGGTCGGCTGGAGCTTGGTCGGCTCAACCGTGGTCGGCTGAAGCGGCGTAGTTGTCTCAGTCATATCACTCCCCCTCTCGCAGGGTCAGGTAGGCTTCGGGCCGGCCGAGACGCCACATGGTGGCCAGCGAACCGATGATGCCGATGACCGTAGAGCACACAATGGTCACGGCAATGAATCCGATCACCGCAACCGGGCTGGCTTGCAGATACGGCAATTGAAGCTGTTTGCCGATCAGCGAACTGAATGGGAAAATCACCAGGCTGGCCGCGCCGACGCCGATTACGCCACCGATCAGACCGATGATGGCGGATTCCTTCAGAATGATGGCATTCAACATGCCGCGCGTGGCGCCCATGATGCGCAGGGACGCGAATTCGCGTTTGCGTTCGTTCACCGACGAGGCGAATACGGCGAGCAGCACAATCACGCCCATTACCCAGATCACCGCCACGAAAATCTTGAGGTAGGTGACAAGCGCGGTCAGCGAAGTTCTGGTGTTGGCGGTGATGCCGCCGGGGGTATACGGTACCCCAAAATCGGCGAATCGGGGAATCAAGACGCTTGATGTTCTCAGCTACGGTCTGCGCTTCGTACCCCTGCTGCGTCTTAATCATCACGGTGGAGACGGCTTTGCCGGCATATTCGGCGGACATGACCTGCTTGGAGACCTTGGCCGAGGCGGCGACCATGTCGGGCACGGTGTTTTGGTTGATGAACACCGAGTTGTCGAGGCTGGTGCCGGTGTTGGCGAGCTGGGCGACGACCGGCCATGAACGGCCGTAGAGTTCGATGGTGCCGTCGGTGGACACGTTGACGTTTTGCGCCTGCAATCATCTGACCGTCTTCAAGGGGGCCTTCGAACTGGGAGGCGACCCATGGTTCGATGACGAAGTCAGTGTCCGGGTCGTAACCGATGATCTGCAGCTTTTCGGCACAGCAGGCGGCGGCCAGCGATGATATATAGGTCTGTTCGGTGGCCTGTGCGATGCCGTCGGCCTGCATGACCTCGTCGGCGATGTCTTTGGTGAAATAGAAAGTGCTGG
>ENA-OPZN01000527-OPZN01000527.1-human-gut-metagenome-genome-assembly--contig:-NODE-527-length-11381-cov-2.649280_pt1 | contig 11381 bp, 14 predicted proteins | sample MGYA00242483_ERZ504503 | MGnify/ENA primary metagenome ERZ504503 (study PRJEB26092, sample SAMD00036285) | human gut metagenome | host: Homo sapiens | study: EMG produced TPA metagenomics assembly of... | reverse complement strand
GTCTGTCATAATAACTTTTCAAACGGCTGATCCGGCCTTTTCCCGCTTTCGTCGTGAATCTTCCCCGGTTTGTAAGGAAGTCCATCAGCCGGTCGTGCGTTATCACCACCTCCAGTTCATCCTCCCGTTGTCTTTCCTCCTCCGGCAGCGGACCGGATACGGACAGCCTGCCTGTTTCCGCCCGTGCCCGGGACAGCGCGTTGCCAATCATCCGCCCCTCGAACATCGCCGCCCAGTCATGGTTCCGGGCAGGCAGACCGAAGATGCGGTACAGACCCACATTGTCTATCAGCATACAGGACGCCTTGTCGGCCGACCTCCTCAGCCCACGTCCCACCTGTTGCAGGTATTTCGCCAGGGAAAGCGTAGGACGTGCCAGCTGCACGAACTCCACATCGGGACAGTCGAAGCCTTCGGAAAAGATATCCACATTGACCAGCACTTTCACCTTCCCCCGTCTGAAATCCTCCACCAGTTCCCGGCGTTCCGAAGCCGGAGTCCTGCTGTCGATAGCCACAGCCTCCAGTCCGTGTGCGCTATAACAAGCCGCTATCCGGCGGGCATGGGCGATGCTGACAGCATATACGATTCCTTTCTTTCCGCGGGCATATCGTTCCACGCTCTCATACAGCCGGCCGATACTTATTTCCCGGTTCAGCACCTCGTTCATCTCCTTTACCTGGTAGTCCCCGTCCGCACCCCGTTTCTTCAGCGAGTCTATCAACCGCTGTTCCCTGCTGTTCGCACGGATGGACACATAGTCAAAGGATGACAACCAACCCTTTCCGATGAATTCCGCGACAGTCCACGAAGTGATCAGGCTGTCGAACAAGTCCGTGAATCCCTTGCCGTTCAGCCGGCAGGGAGTGGCGGTCATACCCAGTTTCCTTGCCTCCGGATAGTTCTCCCAAAGTATCCGGTAGGTTTCCGCCAGGGCGTGATGCGCCTCGTCGATAACGATCAGGTCCGGCTCTTCATCCATGTGCTTCCGGTTTCGTGACAGCCACTGGATGGACATCACCCTCACCCTTCCGTCCTCTTTGCTCATCCCGTGCCGGGACACGGTTTCTCTATCTGCTCCACCAGCTCCCGGCGGTGCGCCACGATCCATACCCGGCTGCCGGAACCACGCAGGAATTCCCTTACTATGGCGGCCAGCAGATGCGTCTTGCCCGTACCGGTGGGCATCTGTACCATCACACTTCGGTGAAGCTCCCACTCCTTGAAAAGGCGGAGCTTCATCTCCTGCTGGTAGTCGCGAAGAGTGTCGTTCATGCAATACATTATGCGGATGCCGGTCGCTACCGGCAACAAAAAGAAGGAGCCACATGCATCATTGCATGCAGCCTATAGTAAATATCTTATTCTTTACGGATTAATTTTTATCGAAAACCCAATTATCAATAAGTCCTATAAAGCACAGACTTTAGGATACATTTCCTGAGTTGCTGCTAAATCAAAGTTCTTAAAGTCTTCATAATCGGCAGCTGAACGATTATTGAACAAATAGAATAAAGCGTCCCCATTCTTTAGGGAATTTACCTGTAAGAATAAAATGCTGGCTGAATTTTTGACGTACACCTTCATGACTCTTGACTCCGTCTATCTCCGACTGCAACAACAATCCACTCACAGCAATAAAAACAGGCATAATACATCCTATTCATTGCCGTATTGTAATAACCACGCTCTATATGATCTTTTATTTCATCTAACAATGATTTGGCTGAATTCAGCCTATATAAAACAATATCAAACCGCTGTTCCGGAGTCATAACAATATCCCCTCCTTCATTATATTCTCATAAAACGGAGTGAAACGTTTTCCCCATTCTTTCATCGACTCTATAAACGGATTGATTTGAACACCGGTTTCTAACTCAATGTCATATAAAGGAGCAGTTAAAAGCATCTTGTCCTCCAAAGTAACCACATCCTTATCTATCAACAGCAACAGGTCTATATCACTATCACTACGCGCATCACCCCGCGCCTCACTTCCATAAAGTATCACCTTTATACCAGGAGCAACCTTATGTAAGGCATTTTGTATAGATTTCACGATTTCAGGACGCTTCATACTCCTTATCTTTAGATTGAATTTGTTGTTAACTGCAATCAAGCTTAATACAAAGAACGAAATTTTTCTTCAAACAAACAAATATTCAGCATCTTAATTGATATCCTATCGAAAAGTTCCTGTTCCATTATTTTTCGCTTTTACCGTCCCTGCAATGAAAGAGTTCTTACATCATATACGGCCTATTCTTCTATGACCCAATCCCCCAGGGTATGTTTCTCCACATCAAAATTGATCCCCACCTTCACCACCTGCAATCCGCTGAGGGAAAAGCGTTCGGGATACTGCTTCAGATTGATCTGGGCCATGGCCGCCTCCGCAGACCTACCCAGCTTCAATTCAATGACATACAGCTTACCGGCAACACGCATCACCACATCCACACGCCCCTTGGGGGTACGCACCTCCACATCGACATACATCCCGAACAGGGAGAAGATGATGTAGAACAATTGCTGGTAATGTCCCTCATAATTCGTGTTATCACAATACGGAACAGTAGAAAGGAATTCCTGAAGAAGACGCAAGGCCCCGTCCATATCTCCCCCGGCTATCGCAAGATACATACGGGCGATGGTCGTATTGCCTTTCAGCGTGTTATGGGCCAGATAGCCAGGCAGCAAGCTGCGCATCAGCCCGATCCGTATCTCACCGTTCGGAATGTCCAGCGTATACAGTTCGGCCAGCTTGTTGTAATCCTTTATCGTAAAGTAACCGCTCTGATAGAGCAGAGGAACAATGCCCTCCATTTTCTCCGTAGGCGCATCGAAATCAGCAGCCATAGCCTGCATACTTCCCCCTAACTGGGAGGGAAGGACGTGGAACTTGCGTAGCATCTCTATCAGATAAGTGGGCGTGCCGCTGCCAAACCAGTAATTGTTCAACTCGTCATTGGCAAAGGCATTCAGCAGGCTGAACGGATTATAGATATCGGGCGAGGCCAGGTAAAATGATAACCGTCATATTTCTCCTTCAACTTCTGCAACGTTTCCTCTTTGCTCATTTCCTGCGAAACGGCAAGCCGTTCTATATAAGCTGTCATCTGTTCCTGCATTTCTTCCTGAGTGATGCCACAAATGGCGGCATAGGGCTTCAGCATACTGATATTCAAGATATTGTTCAGCTCGCTGAAGATGCTGAGTTGGGAGAATTTGGTAATGCCGGTCAGGAACACAAAGCGAAGATAAGGGTCGCACGCCTTCAACGGACTGTAAAAATTGCGCATCACGTTACGGAGAACGGGAAGATCCGTTTCCTCATGCATCACATCCAGCAAAGGCGCGTCATACTCGTCAATAAGGACTACCACCTGTCGGCCGGTCTGTTCGTTGGCACGCATGATGAGTGAAGTCATCCGGTCGTTCAGCTTCACAGCCTCCTCAGACTTGCCATAAATTTGTTCATATCCGCTAAGCTGGAAGCTCAGCATGCTTTCCAACGTATCCTTGTCCACATGCTTCGCCAGACTCATGTCGAAGTGCAGCACCGGATATTCCGTCCATTCGGTTTCCAGCTTCTCAATGGCCAATCCCCTGAAAAGGTCCTTCTTCCCGGCAAAGTAACTGTGCAACGTAGAAGTCAGCAATGACTTGCCGAACCGGCGGGGACGGCTCAGGAAACAATATTTGGAGGCGCCGTGCGCCATCCGGTAAACATATTCCGTCTTATCTATATAGAGGTAACCCTTGTTGATTATTTCCTCAAAAGTCTGTATGCCTATCGGGCATTTCTTCAATTGCTGCTGTTCCATCATTTTTTCCATTTTAACATTACCGCTACGAAGATAAACAAATTCCGCCACTTCCTGTTGCATCTGCCACAAAATATAGTTCATTTTCTTCCCTGCAAAGATTTCCCCGCAAAGAATGTACGCACCTCCGGGAGTGCCCCGCTACATCCTCCTACCGGAACTTCAACACATCCCCATTATCTCCCTCACTTTTCCCTTCCACTCCCCCCAGTTCACGTTCCGCCTCCCGTGACAGCGGCGGGTTGACATACCTGTAAAACTCGATACGCCTCTCATAGTGTTCTTCTATAACCGCCTTCACCTCGAAAAAAAGAAGAAGCGTCATGTTATTTTTTTTCTTCCAAGCTGGTAAAAAAGCCATTAGCCACATGGAGCTTACGCTCCAACTCCCGTCTGTGCAGATTCAACTGGCCCAGACGTTTCACTACCTCGGGCAGCCAATTGCCGGGCCTGATCAAACAGGATTCAAATGTTCCATTCGGAATTAAATCGTATTTTTTTTTATATGAATACTCATTTTACATGTCCTCATTCAGGACAAAAACACACGTATCTCGGTTATTATATCGAACTTTTGTAAACATTGAAAAACCAATAAACCTGATTCATAAAATATCAGGGGCTTGCAAACTTAATAAATAAAAAACGAATGAACCAATTTAAAAATGTCACTGTTTCTGCCACCGATATCACCGGTAAAGGACAGTGCCACCGGACGAACCGTCCAGCCGCCCACCTTAACGCCCTACAAGGAAATAACCTTACAGGAAGTGTACAAACTGATCACATCCAGCGAACGCCTGAAAACACTGACCGAGACCGTGCGCCGGGCAGCGGAAAACGGGGATGAAAAAGCCTATCGTATGCTCAAGCAGCAGACACTGCCCTACGTTACCCCCTGCGGTGTCTTTTCCTACCGCAAAAGCGACAGCCTGACCGGACCGTCGGGCTTGATTGTGGTGGACATAGACCATCTTGATTCCCGTGGGGAAGCGGAAAAGCTGAAAAGACAACTGTTCGACGACCGCCTCCTGCGCCCTGTACTGGCATTCACCAGCCCCGGCGGACGCGGAGTAAAAGCGTTCATCCCCTACGACCTGGCACGCATACCCGACACCAGACAGAATACCTCCGAAAACATCCACTGGGCGATGAACTACGTACAAGCAATCTATGACAGCCACCCGGACGGGGAAGATAAGAAAACGAGCCGCTCCGGCAAAGGCGTGGACCGTTCCGGCAAGGACCTGGTACGGGCCTGTTTCCTCTCGTATGACGAGGAAGCATTGATACGCCGGGAAATTTAAGAAGAATAGAAAAGCATACTCAAAAGAATGCCGGACAAAATTTAAACAGGCACTCAAAAACAACAAATATCATGAACATGAACAATCCTTTAGAAAACTTGCGGCAGCTGACCGAAGCTGTCCGCATGGCAGGCGCGGATATCGCTCCCACCTACATTGAATATGTACAACTGGCTTTCGCCATCGCAAACGATTGCGGGGAAGCGGGACGCAATGATTTCCTCTCCCTCTGCTCCCTTTCCTCCAAATACGACGAAAAAAATGCACAAGCACTGTTCTCGAACGCGCTTCATGCCGATAAAGAAGATATACATCTGGGAACCGTGTTCCATCTGGCCGGGCAATGCGGAGTGAAGATTTCCGGCAGCGCCGGCTCTCACAAGGCAGGGACAATGGGGACAGCAGGGACAGCCCCGGATTTTCCACACACGTGCGCGCGATATAATAAGGTGGAAAATGACGTTTCCGATGATACCGACGAAGAGGAACAGCTCACCGAAGGCTCCGAGCCTTATTCCCCCCTGCCTACCTTTCCACAGGACTACGTGTGGCCGGAACTGCTGGAGAAAATCATCTCCTTCGGTAAAAAGCCCGAACAGCGTGATGTGTTGCTCCTGGGAGCGTTTACCGTACTGGGCGCCTCCCTCTCCCACATAGTGCGGTGCCAGTACGGCCGGAAGTGGCAGGCCCCCTGTATGCAGACTTTCGTCGTGGCCCCGTCCGCCTCGGGAAAAAGCGCGTTGACGTGGGTACGGCTCCTCATCGAACCCATACACGACAAGATACGCAGCGAGGTGAAAGAGGCGATGAAAACTTACCGCCGGGAAAAGGCTGCCTACGACTCTCTGGGCAAGGAACGGAAAAATCAGGAAGCTCCCGTATTGCCTCCCAACCGGATGTTCCTCATATCGGGAAACAACACCGGAACAGGCATCCTGCAAAATATCATGGATTCCAACGGAACGGGCATCATCTGCGAAAGTGAGGCGGACACCGTATCCACCGCCATAGGGACCGAATACGGAAACTGGAGCGACACGCTGCGCAAGGCGTTCGACCACGACCGCCTGTCCTACAACCGGCGCACCGACCGCGAATATCAGGAGGTGAGCAGAAGCTACCTCTCCGTGCTGCTCTCGGGTACGCCCGCACAGGTAAAGCCCCTGATCCCCACGGCGGAGAACGGTCTGTTCTCCCGCCAGAACTTTATTATATGCCACGCGTCACCCAGTGGGCGGACCAGTTCGGCGAGGATGAGGTGGATGTGGACGAGGAATTCCGCCTGATGGGCAACGAATGGAAAAACACGCTGGACGAGCTGACGCTTCGGGGATTGTTTACCCTGAAGCTGACTCATGCCCAGCATAAACAGTTCAACTTCCTGTTCGACAAGCTGTTCCGTCGCTCCGGCAAGATCAACGGGGACGAGATGAGCAGTTCCGTCATCCGTCTTGCCGTCAATGCGTGCCGCATGATGTCGATAGTCGCCATCCTGCGAAGCCTGGAAGACCCTTCTCTGGTGAAACCTGACGCGCATATTTCTTCCGATAATCTGAAGGACCGTATCATCCCGCGCTGGAACCTGGTGATTACAGACGATGATTTCCATGCCGTGCTTGCCTTGGTGGAGCCTCTTTATCTGCACGCCACCCATGTTCTTTCGTTTCTGTCCTCCTCCGTTATCAAGCGCCGGAGCACGGCGGACAAGGATATGCTCTTTGCCGAGATGGAGGACGAGTTTACCCGCCGGATGCTGCTGGAAAAAGCGCACGACAGGAGGATACCTGAATCCACCGCGCTGACCTGGCTCAAACGGCTCACCAAACAGGGGGCGCTGGTGAGTGTGGACGGCAAGGGAACGTATCACAAGAACTGACCCGGCTTTCTATATGTACACGCATGTGTGTGTGAGGAAAAAAGGGGCTGTCCCCACTGTCCCCGTGTCCCCGTCGCTGCTCCGTGCGGCCGTTGTTCCCGGATAGCAAAAATCGTTTGTGGCAGTTCATTGGGATTGTTCGGAAAACTCCGGATAAACTTTATATACGACACTCCATGCCGGTTAGTATAAAAACAATCGGGCACGCTTTATGCCGAAAGGGGATTTGAATAATTTGCCCATGTGTCAATGTACCGATTTATTGATTTGCTGCTATGTGCAAGTTACCAATGCGCCAACCGGGCCGCACTCTATACCGTAGGTGATTGGCCGTTGGTTCATTATCATCATCTATCAAACTCACGTTAAACAAGAAACCATTCATGAATAAGACCGAAACAGCCCTTCTCTATTTTCCGGACAGTACGCCGAAAGTAGCCGTGCGTCATCTGATGCGCTGGATCGCCCGGTGCGCACCGTTGCTCCACGCCCTGGAAGCCACCGGATACCATCCCTGTCAGAAATCCTTCACCTGCCGCCAGTTGCAACTCGTCTACCTCCACCTGGGAGAACCGTGATTCCCCCTGGAATCTGCCACAGACTGTCCGAGAACTCTTCCTCTCTCTTTGAGGCGTGGATTACGCGGAAAGAATAAAGAGGGAAGCGTGAAATCCGCCCTGAAGTCACCACATGACGCAAGTGCTGGCCGAGTTCCCGGACAGTTTCCCAAAAGGGTCAAAAGGGGTCGGAAGGGGTCACGCCGCACGGACGTGAAGTTATCTTTGCAGTGTCAGAAGGAAGAAGCCGCACCCGGCACAAGATTACAAAATCCTGGTACAAGATTCCGCGGATCTTGTACCAAGTTTCACCGACGCCGCAGCAGTGTGCGCCTTGCTCCTACCTGACACTTTTCCGATAATAATAACCCTTTAAAAACAAAAACGATGATCAACTACAGTATCTCACTCCGTGCCAATCCCAGTGACCAGGATGCTCCCAAGAAGGCTTATGCCAACGCCCAGTACTCAGAAATCATGACACTGGACAAGTTTGCCGAGCATATCTCGACTCACGGCTCCAAATACAACCGTGCCGACATCCAGGCGGTCCTGATCCAAGCGGTGGACTGTATGCGGGAGCAACTTCTGGCAGGACAACGCATCCAGATGGGCGATCTGGGCACTTTCTCCATTCATATCAACAGCATGGGAGCCGAATCACTGGAAACATACAATCCCGCCATCCATGTGGAAGACCTGAACGTGCGCTGGAAAGCCGGGACCGTTTCCTCAGCTTGCTGAAAGACAGCGTATTCAACCTGGTCCCTACCCGAAAGGCTGCCAAGCTGGTGGTTAAAGCCCTGAAAGCGGGGAAAAACACCGTGGACCTGACGGGAGAGGCTTCCGGACCAGATGACAAGACGGAAGAAAACGCCTGAACTTTCCGGGCTTCTGAAGTCTGATCGTATTTTGTCTTTCTGAAATGAAACGGTTGTTCTGAAGTAGACCTGTGTTTCTATAAAGATCTGCCTTTCTGAAATGAAACGGTTACTCTGAAGTAGACCTGTATTTCTGTAAAGATCTGTATTTCTGAAATGAAACTGTTGTTCTGAACAAAGTGAAGAATCTGAATGCAATCGTTTTTATGCCCACAGATTCCTCGTCTTTGTCCGGAATGACAGAAAAAACAAATCCTTAAAACAAATATCCCTATGAACAATTCAAAGAAAATCACCTGGAAGCAAATTCTGCACGCCATTATCCAAGCTGCCATAGCAGCGCTCACCGCCTTGGGCGTAACCAGTTGCACCACTCTCTTTTAAAAAGCCCCTGGCCCATCGCATGACACTTTTAATTTTTAATTCCCTATTTCAATTCAACCATGATTCAAGAAACTTTCCCTATGATAATCGGTGAGGAAGAGATCCCGAACGAACGTGCTCTCCTCACTCAAGAGGACGGCCCGATGATGGCATCCTCCGCTTCCGTGAAATATATCGTCATTCATTGCAGCGCCACACGCTCCACCCGGGATTACACCGCCGAGCAACTGCTCCGTGACCACAAGACGCGAGGTTTCCGCACGGTGGGGTATCATTTTTATATCCGTCGTGACGGAAGTGTGACCCAGCACCGCAAGCTTCTGGAAGTGGGTGCGCACTGCCGCCCCTGGAACCGTTGCAGCATAGGCATCTGCTATGAGGGCGGACTGGATGCGGACGGACATCCGGCAGATACCCGGACACCGGAACAGACGGAACAATTTATTTTTGTTGCTGATGCGGATGGTGAAAATCTTTCCCGGTGTCCGGATAAGGGGACACAGGGATATGCCGGGAAGTATCCCGAAGGCTTGTCCGTGTTTCGATGCGGAGAGGGTATTCGGGTACTTGGAGAAATAATAAAGAAAGTGGCAATCACCATGCAGTTTCTTCTTTGGGGGAACTGCATGGAGAATGCCCTTACGTATGATTTGTTTTTCTTTGTAGAAAGGTTTTACAATAATGAATTTACTCAATCTACAGACTACCATACTAATCGTATACGATAGCCCTATAGAGAACCGACATTGACATCATTCTAATTTACCCTACCCACCATTCATCTTTCTACAAAACAGAAGCAAATCACCTAGCAGTACAATCAATCGTGCACACCGTTACAGCTTATCAATTTCTTCCGCTGAAAGTCCGGCAACCCGGACAATATCCGCTATGGAAAAACCGTTCTCTTTCAGTTTACGGGCGATTTCCAAACGCTCCTTCAAAACGTCCTTCCGCCTCTCCTTCCGCTTTTCCTTCCGCTTTTCCTATCGCTTTTCCTTCCGCGACAGCCTGTTCACGGATATCATTTTCCACAATACGGCTCACGTTATAACGGTCCACCGCCTTATCATAAGCGATACGGTCACCCTCAGACAGGTGAGCCTTGGCGGCAAGGCGGTCAAGATGGCTGAAAACCTGTTCTTTCAGCGCATCGGGCATTCTGTTCCAGTTGTTCATATTCTTCAGTGCATACATTAGTTTATCGGATAAAGTAGAACATTCGTCCAGTTCCTTCGTAAAATAAGGAAACTGGAGATAAATCTGACGGAAATTCCGGTTCACCACACGACCGCTGTCCCGGTCGGAAACCACCGTGTCGGTACGGAACTTGCTTTCCAGACCATCCTCCTTGAAATTCATCAGGAAAATGCCGTACACGGCAGGAAGCCTGTAACGGAGACCGTAAGAAGCCTCTTCTTCCCTGAGCAGACCGCAATCCCCCTCCAACGGAGTATCGGGAACACATACCTCTTTAGAGGACGGATTCTCCATCTGGCGGCTCACCGCACGGCACACATAATAAAGCGTACGGTCCAGGAAATGGCTATGCCAACGATTCTGCATCTCCACTATGATGTACTCGCCCGTAGAGGTACGGCAGTAAAGGTCATAGATGATGCCCTTGTCGTGAATATTCTCCGAACGGTCCTCCTTGTCCAGAAACGTCAGGTCTTCAATGTGATGCTCACCCGACAGCAGTTCGTTAAGCAGGATTATCAGCAGATCCTTGCTGGCAGGCTGGCCGAAGATTATCTTGAAGCCGAGATCCGTGAAAGGGTTTACAAAGCGGGATGACATAATAAAGATGATTTTATGGTTTCTGACCGCAAAGAAACGAATTCTATCTGGAAATTCCTATGAATGAGCGCTTTTTTATTATTTTAAATGGATTTTGAAGACTAAGCCACCGGAAAAGTACTTGCAACGGTTCAGTTCTACTATGGCGTTGATGTAGTCTTTCCAGAAGCTGTACTCAAAGCCGCAGTTTATCGATTTGCTATCGTATTCTGCCATCAGATTCAAGTTATTTATCGCTTTGTTGATAAAGGAAGTCGGGGACAGAGAGAATCGGAAGTTGGCACCGATGGCGGGACCGTTTAACGGATAATCCTTCCGCCTGTTATAAACATATGCCAGATGCAAGCCCCACTCTCCCACCTCCTTCATGGAAAGATGCTTGGTAACAGCCAGATAATAGCGGCTGTAAAAACCATTTGCCGTAGCCGAACTCATTTCAATCTTGCTACCCTCCGTCCACGAATTATTAAGAGCGTCATTCGCGCCCAATACAATTTGCGGGGTCCAAGGTTTCCACCAGCCTTCCTTCCACAGCCGTAAACGTACCGCAAAATTACGGTCTTGGTTGACAAACTTCCCATACGTGGAAGGAACCCAGAAACCCGGACCATATGCAGGATCAACCTCCATGGCCTTGTGCAATGTACAAATATAGGATACTCCAGCCAGGGAAAATAGTGAATGTCAAGATAATAGTTGAAAGTATTGTAGGTCCAACGGGACGGGAGTGGCATGGTTTCTCCAGA
>ENA-OPZN01000525-OPZN01000525.1-human-gut-metagenome-genome-assembly--contig:-NODE-525-length-11387-cov-3.155861_pt1 | contig 11387 bp, 14 predicted proteins | sample MGYA00242483_ERZ504503 | MGnify/ENA primary metagenome ERZ504503 (study PRJEB26092, sample SAMD00036285) | human gut metagenome | host: Homo sapiens | study: EMG produced TPA metagenomics assembly of... | reverse complement strand
TGAAGCAGGTCTTTTAGAAAAATATAATGTTGAATTATTAGGTACTTCTTTGGAGCTATTGAACGCGCTGAAGACCGTGAGCTTTCAAAGAAACTATGCAAAAATTAGGTGAACCAATTCCAGAAAGTACAATCGTTGATGATGTCGCTTCTGCTGTAGATTTTGCAAATCAGATTGGTTATCCTATTATCGTACGTCCAGCATATACTCTTGGTGGTACTGGCGGCGGTATTGCAGAAAATGAAGAAGAATTAATTGAAATCGTTATTCGCGGTTTAAAATACAGTATGATAGGTCAAGTACTTATCGAACGTAGTGTTGCTGGTTGGAAAGAAGTAGAATACGAAGTTATGCGTGACTCCAATGATAACTGTATCGTAGTCTGCAACATGGAAAACCTTGATCCAGTTGGTGTGCATACAGGTGATAGTATCGTAGTTGCTCCATCTCAGACACTTACTGACCATGAATATCAAATGCTTCGTAGTGCATCTTTACGTATTATTCGTGAACTCGGTATCGAAGGTGGATGTAATGCACAGTTCGCATTAGATACAAAATCCAATCAATATTATGTAATCGAAGTTAACCCACGTGTTAGCCGTTCTAGTGCGCTCGCTTCTAAAGCTACTGGTTATCCAATTGCTAAAGTTTCCGCTAAAATTGCTATCGGTTATACTTTAGATGAAATCACAAATGCAGTAACTAAGAAAACAAAAGCTTGCTTTGAACCTTCCTTAGACTATTGCGTAGTTAAATTCCCTCGTTGGCCATTCGATAAATTCGTATATGCTGACCGCACTCTTGGTACACAGATGAAAGCAACAGGTGAAGTTATGTCTATCGACCGTTGCTTTGAAGGTGCATTATTAAAAGCAGTACGTTCTCTTGAAATCGGTGTAAATCGCTTACACATTGATAAAAATTGATACTTGGAGCGATGAAGAACTTAAAAAAATCATTTATCTCGCATCAATGATGAACGTTTATTTGTTATCGCTGAAGTATTACGTCGTGGCATTTGTGATATTGATGAAATCAATGCAGTTACAAAAATTGATAAATGGTTCTTACGTAGAATTAAAAATATCACAGATACAGAAATTGCACTTGCAAAAGACGGCTTAACAGAAGAAAACTTACGTCGTGCAAAACGCTATGGTTTAGCAGACCGTTCTATTGCTGAAATTGTAGGCAAAGAAATGAATGAAGTTCGCAACATGAGAAAAGATATCAATCTTTTACCTTGTTATAAAATGGTTGATACTTGTGCTGCTGAATTTGAAGCTGCTACACCATATTATTACTCTACATTCCATGCTCAAGAAGATGAAGTACAGACTACAAACAAACGTAAAGTAATCGTTTTAGGTTCTGGTCCAATCCGTATTGGTCAGGGTGTAGAATTCGACTATTGTTCCGTTCATTCTGTATGGGCACTTCGCAAAATGGGTATTGAAGCAATCATCATTAACAATAACCCAGAAACAGTAAGTACAGACTTTGATATTTCTGATAGACTCTATTTTGAACCACTTACAACAGAAGATGTTTTAAATATCATTGATAAAGAGCAGCCAGAAGGTGTTATCGTTCAGTTTGGTGGTCAGACTGCAATCAACCTTGCAGCATCTTTAAAAGCTGCTGGCGTAAAAGTATTCGGTACATCTGTTGATGATATCGACCGTGCTGAAGACCGTGAACGTTTTGATGAAGTATTAGAACAGACTAATATCGCAAGACCTCAAGGTGCTAGCGTAACAAATGTTGAAGATGCAGTAAAAGCAGCTGAAAAAATCGGATATCCTTCTATGGTTCGTCCATCTTACGTACTTGGTGGTCGTGCAATGGAAATCGTATATAATGAAGATGAATTACGCGATTATATGAACCGTGCTGTAAAAGTTACACCAGATCATCCTGTACTCATCGACCATTATATGCAAGGTACAGAAGTAGAAGTTGATGCTATTGCTGATGGTGAAACAGTAGTAATTCCAGGTATCATGGAACATATTGAACGTGCTGGTGTTCACTCTGGAGATAGTATTGCGGTATATCCTCCACAGACTTTATCTTCTAAAGTAATCTTCACTATCATTGACTATACAAAACGTCTTGGTTTAAATCTCAATGTTAAAGGTTTATTAAATATCCAATACGTTGTAGTAAATGATAATGTATATGTAATCGAAGTAAATCCTCGTTCTAGCCGTACTGTACCATTCTTAAGTAAAGTTACAGATATCAATATGGTAGAACTTGCTACTCGTGCAGCATTAGGTGAAAAACTTACAGACCTTGGTTTAAAATCTGGTCTTGTAGAACCAAAACCATATGTAGCTTTAAAAGCTCCTGTATTCTCCTTTGCTAAGATGCAAGATGTAGATATTTCCCTTGGGCCTGAAATGAAATCCACAGGTGAAGTAATGGGTATTGACTACCATTATGCACGTGCTTTATATAAAGCTATCACAGGTGCAGGTATGAATATTCCTCATGAAGGAACAATTCTCTTCACTGTAGCTAATAAAGACAAAGAAGAAATGAAACAATTAGGTAGAGCTTTTGCTGAACTTGGTTTCAAAATTGCAGCTACAGAAGGTACAGCTAAAGCATTAAAAGAAGTAGGCGTAGAATCTTCTATCGTATATAAAGTTCATGAACGTGGACAAAATGTAGGCAGTGATCGTAGCAGCGATATCATTAAAATGATTAAAGCTGGCGGTATTAATATGGTTATTACTACACAAACTCCAGGTCAGAAATTCGCTAAAGATGGTTTCAGAATTCGCCGTGCTACTGTAGAACATGGTATTGCATGTCTTACATCTTTAGATACTGCTTGGGAAGTATTGCGTGTATTGAGCTTCATTCGTGAACGTCGCTTAGTATATTCTTTAGCACTTCAAGATTATATTGGTCGTGGCGATGAACTAGCATAATTTAACGTAAATTTATACGCCGATAGGATTTCTTATCGGCGTATATTTGTAAAAATACACATTGCAATGTTAAATTTATATTGTTGGATAATTGTATTAAATTCAATTAAATGATAACGAGGTATTTTTATGGTAAAAGATAAATTAATCGTTGCTCTTGATTTCCATACAAAAGAAGATGCGCTCACTTTAGTTGATAAATTAGGCGATAGTGTTGTTTTCTATAAAGTAGGAATGGAATTATTCTATAGAGTAGGTTCATCTATTATTGAAGAATTGAAAAAACGCAATAAAAAAATCTTTTTAGATTTAAAATTGCATGATATTCCAAATACAGTAGCACAAGGATTATGTTCACTTTTATATCAAGGTGTAGACATTATGAATGTTCATGCTTCAGGTGGATACACTATGATGAAAACAGCAGCAGATACAGTGCGTGCTGAAGCTAAAAAATGGGTATTGAAGCACCAAAAATCATTGCTGTAACAATTTTAACAAGCATTAATGAAGCTGATTGGGAAGGTCTTGGTCAAACTGTTTCTATAAAAGATCAGGTAATTCGCTTAGCAAAACTCACTAAAGAAGCTGGACTTGATGGTGTAGTAGCATCACCACAAGAAGCAAAATTCATTCGCGAAGCTTGTGGCGAAGATTTCCTCATTATAACACCAGGTGTGCGTCCTGCTGGTGCTTCTATTGATGACCAAAGCAGAATTGCAACTCCAGCTAGAGCTTTAGCAGATGGTGCTACTCATCTTGTTGTAGGCAGACCAATAAGAGCAGCTCAAAATCCAGTGGAAGCTGCTGAAAATATATTAAAAGAAATGGAGAATGCTTAATCATGACTGAACAAGAAGTAAAAGAATTATTAATAAAAACTAATGCTATTATGGAAGGTCATTTCCTTTTAACTTCTGGACTTCATAGCCCAATGTATGTAGAAAAATTCAATGTATTACAGCAACCAAAATACACAGAACAGCTTTGCAAAGCACTTGCTGAATATTTTGCTGATAAAAATATTGATACTGTAGTAGGCCCTATGACTGGTGGTATTTTACTTGCCCATGAAGTTGGTAAAGCACTTGGTACAAGAGCTATTTTCACAGAACGTGTTGATGGTAAAATGACTTTCCGTCGTGGTTTTAGCTTAAAACCAGGTGAAAGAGTTGCTATCGTTGAAGATTATCGTTACAACTGGTGGTTCTGTAAGAGAAGTTATTGATGTAGTAAAAGCTGAAGGTGCTATTCCAGTAGGTGTAGGTCTTCTTGTAGATAGAAGCGGTGGTAAAGCTACATTTGAAGATGTTCCTGCTCATGCACTTTTACATCTTGATGTTACAACTTATAAACCAGAAGAATGCCCACTTTGCCATGATAACGTACCTATGACAAAACGTGGTCGTACTGGTAAATAATTTTTAATGAAAAAAGAACAATTAGAAAAAGTCCAGGCTGAAGTTTCGGTCTGGACTTATTTGCAATCTTTACCACCTGAGAAAAACAATTTTAAATTAAAAATATTGATGCAAGAAGTGGCTGATACATTTTTAATTTATAGTTATGAAAATGATGATTTAAAACGAAAAACAACGATTTATTATCATGAAGAAACAAAAGAATATAAATTGTTGGTAACTATTGGGCTTACAGAATTTTGTGCGATAGAGTATATTTCTGAAAGTCTTGATAAACTGGAAATAATTCTAAAAAGAGCGATTTGATAATCTATTAGGAGATATTTCTCATTTTAATAGAGATCATATAAGTTCTATTATTGAAGATAAGGCTATTATGGATTGGGAATATATTGATAATTTACCAAAAGAAATAGATGGTTTTAAATTATTTATCAGTCCTAAAGAGCCTGTGAAGATAATAAATGGTTCATATATTATCATTGATTATTGCGATTTTAGTAAAGAAAGTAATTTTATTATTTATTACAATGTTTTTAGAGATGAATTTTTTGGTGAAGCACGTTTACATCGTATACCAGAGGTAACATATGAATATGATTGCTCAGAACTAAAAGATCTAGAAGCACTTTTAGCAAAGAATTTGCAAGTGACTTTGCATAAAATTCGTGAGCGTATATAAGAGATATCGAAGGGTATCTCTTTTTTTTTTATAACAAAATGTAATAGAAAACCAAAAACAATGTAATTGTTTTTTCAATAAATTAAAAAATTTTTGAAAATTTTTTCGCCTTAGAAGGATTTAAATTTTTTATAAAGAATTAGTAATATATATAATTTCAGAAGGGTGGAATAAATATGGACGCACCAAATCCTGTATTAATCATGGTTATTAATATGACAATAGTATTTGCAGTATTGTATATTCTAGGCTTATTTATTAGGCTAATACATGTCATTGACCCTACTAAAATAAAAAAAGCTGAACCTAAAAAAGAAGCGATAAAGCCAGTTGAGCAGGTTCAAGTGCCTAAAGATGATATGGCAGATAAAACTTTAGCAGCAATAATAGTTACTTCTTTAATGGCTTATGGATGTAAAGATTTTGAAATAAAATCAATAAGAAAATTATAGTATTATGCAATATAATCATAGAGCTATAAAGAAAGTATATAAAAGAATGGGAGGCATTATAATATGGATGCTTTTTTAGTAGCAATTCAATCTGTTTGGACAGATAGTGGATATGTAGCCTTGAATATGGGAAATATTACTATGATAGTAGTTGGACTTATTTTATTATATTTAGCAATTGGTAAAGGTTATGAACCTTTACTTTTAACACCAATTGCATTTGGCTGTGTATTAGCAAATTTCCCTAATAATGGTTTCCATGAAGGTGTTATGTGGGCTATTGGTCAAGGTATTCAGATGGAAATTTTCCCACCACTTATCTTTTTGGGTGTAGGTGCAATGACTGATTTTGGACCGCTTATTGCTAATCCTAATACATTGATGTTAGGAGCTGCTGCACAATTTGGTGTGTTTGTGGCTTTAGGTGGAGCAATGTTACTTGGTTTTAATGTTCAAGAAGCAGCTTCTATTGGTATATTGGTGGTGCTGATGGCCCTACAGCTATCTACTTAGCAACAAAATTGGCTCCAGATTTATTAGGTGCAATAGCAGTAGCGGCATATTCATATATGTCCTTAGTACCACTTATTCAACCACCTATTATGCGTTTATTTACAACTAAAGAAGAACGTGCTATAAAAATGGGTCAGTTAAGAGAAGTTACTAGATTTGAACGTATTGTATTCCCTATTATGGCTACAATCATTATAAGCTTATTATTACCACCTATCGCTTCCTTAATTGGTATGTTGATGCTTGGCAATTTATTCCGTGAATCTGGTGTTACAGATAGATTATCTGATACATCTCAAAATGCACTTTGTAATATAGTTACTATTTTCTTAGCATTAGGTACAGGTCTTACAATGTCTGCAGATAAATTTTTACGTTTACAGACTGTAGAAATTATTTTCTTAGGTTTAGTTGCATTTGCTGGTGGTACAGCAGCTGGTGTATTATTTGGTAAAGTAATGTGTAAATTAAGTGGTGGCAAAATTAATCCACTTATTGGCTCAGCAGGTGTATCCGCTGTGCCAATGGCAGCTCGTGTATCTCAAATTGAAGGTCAAAAAGCAAATCCTAGTAACTATTTATTAATGCATGCTATGGGTCCAAATGTTGCAGGGGTAATTGGTACAGCAGTGGCTGCAGGTACTATGCTTGCTATGTTTGGTGGCTGATAGAGATAAAGGAGTAATTGATAATGAAACAAAAAAGATATCATGTAATTGTAAGCGGTACAGAATTTTTTCTTGATGTAGAGCAAATAGGTGGTACACAAGACGTTCCTATGATTGGTAGACAAGAAAATAATATTAGTTGGAATAGATATGGTAGAGAACATATTAATCCTTCACAGAAAAATAGCATAATAATAAATAAAAATATATATGCAATAAAAAGGTAAGTTACTTAATATAATTAATAAAGCAACTTACCTTTTTTGTTTATATTTAATTAGAAGTGAAAATTTTATTATTTACCTTCAACAAAGTTTAAAGCATTTTAATGTTTTTTGAGCAATACCATGCATTTTTTCAGCAGAGATGGAGCAAACTGCAATTCTTACACCGCGTTTTAATGGTACAGCAAAGATTAAATCGTCATGTAATTTGTCACAAACGGCAGCAGGATCACTAGATGGAATGGATAAGAAGAAACCTGCCTTATAAGGTAATGCTTTAAGACCACAAGCTTTTGCTTCTTCCATGAAAATTGCACCACGTTGTTTAATAGTTTGATAAATAGCATCACGTTCTGCTTCAAATTGAGCAAGTAAAGTTTTATCTTGATCAATAGCAGCAAGTGTAGCCATAGCACCACGGTTGATATTAGACCATGTAGCACGGCTTGTATATTTGCAGACATTTAAAAATTCAGTAGTGAGTTCTTTGCTAGAAGAAAGACCAACCATAGCACCAGTACGTTGACCATAAAGTGTATAACCTTTAGACATACTGAAAGCGAAAATAGTGAAGATATTTTCAGGAAGATTGGAGAATTTTCTCATGAATTTGCGACATTCATTTTTTTCACCAGCATAGTCGATATAAGCAATATCTACAAGTAAAGTGATTTTTTTGTTACCACCTTTAGCATGTTCTTTACAAACATCAAGAACTTTATCCCAATCTTCTTCAGATAGCTATATCCTGTTGGATTATGTGCAGGAGTATTGATGATGATAAGTAAGGAGTCTTGGTCAGCTAAAAGAGTATTTACTTTATCTGTGAAACTTTCGATATTATAGTTCATATTTTCATCGAAAAGTTCATATGTTTCTAATTTACGGCCAGCTTCTTGACATAAAACGTTATAAGTACCCCAATACCAATCAGAAGTTAAAACGCTATCGCCAATTTCAGAATAATTCCAAATGGTATTATGTATGGCACCAGTACCACCAGCAGTAGCAACAGCTTCAAGGTATCCGTCTGGTTTATTATCAGCAAATGTAAGATTTTTTACAGCTTCAAGATATGCAGGAAGACCAATGATAGGAGCATAAGCAGCAAGTTCATTTGTAGGTAAGGAGCGAAGAACTTTTTCTACTGTAGGAATGCAAATAAGTTTGCCTTCGTCGTCCATAATAGCACCAATTGTACCATTAGTTACTTTGTCTGCTCCATATTTTTGAATAGCTTCATTGCAAGCAGCACTTGCACCAAAAATAACATCTTTCAAAACTTTTCCTGTACTATGAGATGCAACCATACTAAAACTCATATGTAAATTCCTCCTAAATATAAAAAGACAAAAATTTATTTGATTAATAACACTGTTAACTGGGAACTCTTATGATTATACTACAAATTTGTAAATTTTTTTTTATATATATCCATCATGTATACATGTATATTTTTTATTCAATATGTTTTAAGTTAGTGGATTTATTCTAATTATAAATTGACTAAAGTTCTCAATAAATGTTATAATCAGCTTATTATCTGTTAACATGTAACAATTTTAAAACACAGATATAAAGATTATGTAATAAATATAAAATCAGGAGGCAAATAAATGGCAATTAAAAAAATTTCCTATTTCTCAAGAAAGATTAGAAGAAATTATAAAAGAATATCCTACACCTTTCCATATTTATGACGAAAAAAGCAATTCGAGCAAATCTTCGCCGTTTTAAAAAAGGCTTTTGATTGGGCTCCTGAATTTAGAGAATATTTTGCAGTAAAAGCAACACCAAATCCTCGTATTTTACAGATTATGCAAGAAGAAGGAGCAGGTGCAGACTGTTCTTCTTTACCAGAATTATTACTTGCAGATGCGTCAGGTATACATGGTGAAAAAATAATGCTCACTTCTAATGATACTCCAGCAGATGAGTTTCAAAAAGCTATTGAATTAGGTGCTATTATCAATTTAGATGATATTACACATATTGAATATTTAGAGAAAAATGCTGGTATGCCACAAGTTATGTCTTTTAGATATAATCCTGGTAACTTAATTGAAGGTAATGATATCATTGGTAAACCAGAAGAAGCTAAATATGGTTTGACTAAAGAACAGATGCTTGAAGCTTATAAAATAGCTATGGATAAAGGTGTTAAACGTTTTGGTCTCCATACAATGGTAATTTCTAATGAAACTAGACTTGAAGGTTTATTATTAAATGCTAAAATTGTTTTTGATTTAGCTGCTGAAATCGCAACTAAATTAGGTATCAAATTTGAATTCATTAATTTAGGTGGCGGTATTGGCATTCCTTATCGTCCTGAAGATAATGCTGTAGATTTAGAAGCATTAGGTGAAGGCGTGCATAAATTATACGATGAAATTTTAGTGCCAGCAGGTCTTACTACTACTGCTATTGCTTATGAATCAGGTCGTGCAATAACAGGTCCTTATGGTTATCTTGTATCTACTGTATTGCATCAGAAAAACACTTATAAAAATTATATTGGCTTAGATTCTTGTATGGCAAATCTAATGCGTCCAGCTCTTTATGGTTCTTATCATCATATTGTTGTTGTTGGCAAAGAAAATGAACCTTGTGATCATGTATATGATGTAACTGGTTCTTTATGTGAAAACAATGATAAATTTGCTATTGATCGTAAATTACCTAAGATTGATATTGGTGATCGCATTGTTATGTTTGATACAGGTGCACATGGTCATGCAATGGGCTTCAATTATAATGGTAAATTGCGCAGTGCAGAATTGTTATTACATGAAGATGGTTCTGTAGAATTAATTCGTCGTGCAGAAACAATTGAAGATTATTTTGCTACATTATATTATGATGGTTCTGTTTTAAAAAATAATAGATAATAAATAAGTAAGATAAAATGAAAACCTCGTTAAAAGTTATCAGAAAGCTTTTAACGAGGTTTTATTATATAAATTTATTCGGATTTTGTTTGTGTATCGTCTGTAGATATTGGCTCTATTTTAGGTTGAGTGTGGTTTTCAATACAATCTTTGGTGATAATAACTTTTCTAGGTTCATCAGATTGAGGAATTTCGTACATTATATCAAGCATAACATCTTCTAAGATACCACGAAGACTTCTAGCACCAGTTTTGCGTTCGATAGCTTTTTTAGCTACAGCTAAGAGCGCATCATGTTCAAATTCTAATTTTACTTTATCCATAGCTAATAATTCTTGATATTGGCGCACAGGTGCATTTTTTGGTTCAGTTAAGATTTTTTAATAAATCATCTTCAGTGAGTTCTTCAAGTGTGCAGATAACAGGTAAACGACCGATAATTTCTGGAATGATACCGAATTTTATCAAATCTTCTGGGCGAACTTTATGGATTAAATCATTAAATATTGGTTTATCATTTTTAGTTTTAACATTTGCACCAAAACCAATACCACTGTTATCTGTTTTTAAACGTTTGGCGATGATTTCTTCAATGCCGACGAACGCACCGCCAACAATGAATAATATATTAGTAGTATCTACTTTAATAGTAGGTGCTTCTGGATGTTTACGTTGTCCTTGAGCTGTGAATTCAACAACGCCACCTTCCATCATTTTTAAAAGACCTTGTTGTACACCTTCATGACCAGGATCTGCGGTGATAGAGTTATTAGCACCAGACTTACGAGCAATTTTGTCAAATTCATCAAGATAGATTATACCATGTTCAGCTTTTTCAATATTTTTGTCGGCAGCATAGTAAAGATTTCTTACAGCAACTTCAACGTCAGAACCAACAAAACCTGCTTCTGTGAGGCTAGAAGCATCAGTTACAGCAAATGGAATATCTAAGAGTTTAGATAAATGCTGAAGCATAGCTGTTTTACCACAACCAGAAGGACCAAGCATAATTACATTAGATTTTTCGATATTCATATCGCGTTTATCATGAGTATAACCATATTTCATGCGTTTATAGTGGTTATATACAGCAACAGATAATATTTTTTTAGCGCGGTCTTGATTGATGATATATTGATCTAAGAATTCTTTGATGACATGAGGTTTATTTTTAGCTAAGATATCATCAAGACTATTTACGAATTTGCGATTTTGAGATTTTTCATCACGTTTATCATGTTCAACAATATATCCATAAATATCTTTGATACAATTTTTACAGATAGCAAAACCTGTTTGAGGGTCATAAATAGGCATATCATATTGGGAACGTATAGTTATATTGCGTTTACAAAAACTACATACATGTTGCAAATCATTATTATTTTTCTTCATAAAAAACTTATCCCTTCTCTATTATCAAATAAAACATTATATCAGATTTTATAATTAACTTATTTTATTATAAGTATTTACAACGATATTTGCAATTACTATTGATTGTTGATAAAAAATATTGTAAACTAATGTAGTTCGTATAACTAAAGCTTGCAAGTATGTCAAGTCTGTGATATAATCAATCAGTAAATGTCAG
>ENA-OPZN01000524-OPZN01000524.1-human-gut-metagenome-genome-assembly--contig:-NODE-524-length-11420-cov-2.543611_pt1 | contig 11420 bp, 15 predicted proteins | sample MGYA00242483_ERZ504503 | MGnify/ENA primary metagenome ERZ504503 (study PRJEB26092, sample SAMD00036285) | human gut metagenome | host: Homo sapiens | study: EMG produced TPA metagenomics assembly of... | reverse complement strand
CGCCATAACCACGCTCAGCCCTATTGCCAATGACTTTTTCAACATACTTTATTTCCTCCTTCTTACTATGTTCTCTCAGAATCTTTCTGTGCCTGATTTGTGAGAAGATTTTTTGTCAGTTGTGCCCAAATTTCTGAGGCGTACGCGGTGCGTACGTTGATGAAATTCGGGTGCGACTGGCGGAAAATCGGCCACAAAGGCAGGTGCAGTAAAGACTTCGAGAGGACATTTATTAATATTTCTGATTTCTTTGATAGTTCTTATTATACAGAAAACCATCTGTTTTAATATTTATCAGATTTCAGAAAATATATATCAGGTTTATCATGTTTTTAGATATATAGCAATAAGGGGTGGCAATAAAAAAGCGTATCCAAAGTTTATATTTTCTCAGGATACGCTTTTAAAGTCATTTAATAACTGATTTTACAGGATATAAACACCATGAGGATCAAAGTCCAGATATGCCTTTTCACCTACTTCATAGATCCGGCGGTTTACAGGATTGTAGTCTGTGATCTGGATCTCCATATCACCTACCATTACCTGGTAATACTGATAGGAACCCATGAAGGTTGACAGTGTAACAGTTCCTTCCAGAAGTCCTTTTTCAGAAAGAACAACTGCTTCCGGACGGAGAACCAGGCTTGCTTCCTCACCGGCAGCCTTCTCACCATAGTTGTTGACTTCGATCTCTTCACCGATTACATCGATCACAGCCTTTTCTCCATTCACAGACTTAACTTTTGCCTTTAAGAAGTTGGCTTCACCAATAAAGTCTGCTACGAAACGGCTCTTTGGATGATAGTAGATCTCTCTTGGAGTACCAATCTGCTCTACTTTACCCTTGCTCATAATAATGATCTTATCAGAAATACTCATTGCCTCTGACTGGTCATGGGTTACGTAGATAGCAGTAATTCCCACCTTCTGCTGGATCTTACGGATCTCAGTACGCATGGTCACACGCAGCTTTGCATCCAGGTTACTTAAAGGCTCATCAAAAAGCAAAACACTTGGTTCAATGACCAGAGCCCGGGCCAGAGCAACTCGCTGCTGCTGTCCACCGGAAAGCTGGTTGGTCATACGTGACTCCATTCCGTCCATTTCTACCAGTTTCAGGATGTTTAAAACTCTCTCTCTGATCTCTTCCTTTGGCACCTTGCGGATCTTTAAGCCGTAAGCTACGTTATCAAATACATTGTAATGTGGCAGCAGAGCGTAGCTCTGGAATACCATTGCAGTATCACGTTTATTTGGTGTCAGGCTGTTGATGGCCTCATCACCTAAGTAGATCTCGCCTTCATCGGGGCTTTCAAAACCTGCGATCATACGCAGTGTAGTCGTTTTTCCGCAGCCGGAAGGTCCCAGTAAGGTAACAAATGTACCTGGTTCAATATCCAGTGTGGTATCCTGGACTGCATAAAACTCTTTTCCTGTTTTAGGATCATTATATATTTTAGAAATATGTTCCAGACGAACACCTTTTTTCTGCTTTTCCATAACCTATTCCTCCGTTTTGATTTTTCTGCTGACTCCGAAGAATTTCATCAGCGTGTTCATGATCAGCACTGCACCGTAGGTAATGATGATCAGTACGGTTGCATAAGCGCAGGCAACACCGTAGTTTCCTTTTTCTGCCTGCTCGTTGATCTGACAGGTGATCAGCAGGAAGTCAGGAGTTACTAACAGGATGATGGCTGAAATAGCGGTAATACTGCGGACAAACGCAGTTACCAGGCCGCTGAAGAAGGAATCCTTAATAAGGGGTAATGTAACAGTCATAAATACTCTTGCTGAGTTTGCACCCATGTCGTAGGCAGACTCTTCAATGGATTTATCGATCTGGCGCAGAGCGGAGATACCGCTTCGTGTACCGGTAGGAAGGCTTCGAACGATAATACAATGATCAGGATAGCACCGGTTCCATAAAGGCCGCTCATAAAGCCGCTTCGGAACAGACCATTTGCATAACCACGGATATATCCGATACCAAGAACCGTACCAGGTACAGCCATTGCCAACATAGATACGAATTCAATGAAGTTTCTTCCTTTAAAGCGCTTCTTAACAACCAGGTAGGAAATGACCATGGATAAGAACGCAGTAAGAGGAGCTGCGATCAGGGACAGTACGAAGGAGTCTTTAAATGCCTTCAGTCCGCTGGTCTTAAACATGTACTGGAACCATTTAAGGCTTAAGCTGTAATCTCTGCCCCAAAGGGTGAACAGTGCGCCGAAAGGAACCATGATGTACATCAAAAGTACGAAAGCTGCTACCACGCCGCAGAAAATAGTCAGCGGAACGGTTACGCTCTTATCTTCGATAAGCATTCTCATACGGGAAGCTTTACCAGTAAGAGTAGCGGCTGTTTTCTTCTCCAGGTAATATTTCTGGATCAGGAACAGAATAACAGTCAGTGAAAGCAGGACCACAGACATGGCTGCTGCACCGGTGGAGTCGTAAGCACCTGTTACCTGCAGATAAATGGTAGTTGCCAGAGTATCGTAGGAACCACCGATCAGCATTGGGTTTGCAAAGTCTGCTACAGACTCAATAAAGGTTACCAGGAATGCATTTCCAAGACCTGGAAGCAGAAGTGGGAAAGTTACGCTTGTGAATACTTTCCAACGGGTAGCTCCCATATCTCTGGTCGCTTCTTCCAGTGACGGGTCAATGTTCTTTAACAGTCCCTTTAACATCAGATAGCATACAGGGAAGAATGTAAGTGTCTGAACAACGGAGATACCTAACAGTCCGTAAATATTAGAGTCGTAGATACCTAAAAGGGAACGGGTAATGATACCGCTTCGTCCGAACAGCATGATCATGGACAGAGACAGTACGAATGGCGGAGATACAACAGGAAGCATAGATACCAGACCAAATAACTTTTCCAGTATCTTTGTTTTCAATTTAACATATACTTCTACATAAGCAAATAATAACCAATGGCTGTAGAAGCAAAACCTACGATAAATCCAAGTGTCAAGTGTGTTTTTAAACGTCATTGCGGAAACGTTCCAGATTTAAAACACGCTTAAATACATCCAGTGTAATGGTTCCCTCTGCATAAAAGCTGTCTACTAACAGCATTAACAGCGGATACAGAATAAACAGCGCCAAAAAAACCAGAAGGACAACAATCATTGAGACCATGATCGGGTCAGCAAAAAATTTCTTCCGTTCCAGCTGTGCACTTTGTTTTCCGGCCATTGCGAGACCCCCTTTTATAATTTACTATGAATTTTACAACCAATTCTGTCTTTGATTTGAAAATGCTGCGCAATGTTTATTCCATTACGCAGCATTTTCTGCTTAGCTTACTTTATATAAGCTTTACTTTCTTTTTAAGAATGACTTTTTGCAGTCCGTCTATCATTCTGATTACTCAGTTAAGAAACGGCTGGAGTCAGCGCCTTCAGATGTGCTTCCTAATGCTTCGAAGAAGTCTTCTACATACTTAGCACTGTTCTCTTTTGCATCTTCAAAGTCATAGTCAATGGTATTGGTCATATCCAGACCGAACTTTTCAGCTTCTTCTGGCTGAGTTGCGTTCTTTAATACCAGGAACTGATAAGAACCATTCTCTTTTGCATGGTCTACACAGTCAGGAGATAATGCATACTCGATCCACAGTTTTGCTGCATTTGGATGAGAAGCGCCCTTTAAGATAGCGGTTGCACCAACTTCGAAGGATGTTCCGTCTTCTGGAACGATCAGCTGGATGTTGTCATATCCCTGAAGGATCTGATAAATACCATCATGTAAGAAACCAATAGCGATTACACACTCGCCAGGGCCAACCATCTTGGAAGGACCGGAACCGTGCTTGGTGTACTGGGCAATGTTCTTGTCCAGAGCCTTGAAGTATTCCATAGCTTCGTCATGGCCCTTCATCTGGATCATGGTGTTGATGATCAGTTTAGCAGTACCAGCGGTATTCGGGTTGGACATCATGATCAGGCCCTTGTACTCTTCCTTGGTCAGATCATCCCATGTCTTAGGTGCTTCCAGACCTAAACGCTCCAGCTCTTCTGTATTGACCATGAAGCCCAGGATGCCTTTGTAGATACCATACCAGCAGTTGGTAGGATCTTTGTACTCATCACCGATCAGGTTTACAGCGTTGATCGCGTCATATGGTTCCAGCAGACCAGCTGCAACTGCTTCGTTGTAAGGATCCATGGTTCCGCCGAACCATACATCTGCTGAAGGCTTTCCAGCTTCTTCAGAAACCTTGGTGTAAACTTCTGAAGTAGAAAGTCTCTGGTATTTTGTCTTAATTCCGTAGAGTTTTTCAAAGTTCTGGCAGGCTGCTGATAAGTATTCCTCTTCGCAGGAACCATATACAGTTAATTCGCCCTCAGCCTTAGCTGCTTCGATCAGAGCATCCATATCCCCGCCGGCTGCTTCTGTCTTCTCATCAGCTTTGCTCTCTTCGCTGCTTTCTGCGGCTGCTTCGGTTGCTGCTGCAGTTGTCTCCGGAGCTGCTGCAGGTTTGGAACCGCCACATGCTGTCAGGCCTAACGCCATGGTACAAGCCAGTAACAATGCAAGTTTTTTCTTCATAATAAAAACCCTCCTGTCTTTTCTGTTGACTTAAGTCTACCAGAAATCAGGGAAGGGAAAAACTGTATTTTTGTTATTTTGTCGTATTTTCTGAACTATGTAGTTCATTATTCGTGCATTTTGCCACTTTTTCTCAACTACCGGACTCTTTGCGTTCGTTATGAGAACTTTTTCACTACATTTCTTTGATCACAGCTTCCAGTCTCTTAACCATTTCGTCTACATCGCTCTTTTCAATGATCAGCGGCGGAACGAAACGGATAATATTGGCGCCTGCACTGATGAGCACCAGCTTCTGCTCTAATAATGCCTTGGACACGATCGGACCTACAGGAACTGTAAATTCCAGACCCTGGATCAGGCCAACACCACGGTGGTCTTTTACCACATCATACTTATCCTTTAAGCCTTCCAGCTTTTCATACAGATAAGCGCCAACTTCCTTTACATGGTCTGCAATGTGGCGTTTTTCAAAGATATCTAAAACTGCGTCTGCTGCAGCTGTTACCAGTGGATTTCCGCCATAGGTAGTTCCATGGTCACCTGGGACCATAGCAGTAGCTGCCTTACCGCAGGCTAAGAATGCACCGATCGGAACACCATTTCCCAAAGCCTTTGCAACGGTCATTACATCTGGTTTTACGCCGTATTTCTGCCATGCAAACATTTCTCCGGAACGTCCCATACCACACTGGATCTCATCTAAAATAAGCAGCAGATCATGTTCATCGCAGAGAGCGCGCACGCCCTTTAAGAATTCTTCTGTTGCAGGATAAATTCCGCCTTCGCCCTGGATAGTCTCCATAATGATAGCGCAGGTCTTGTCTGTAATCTGTGCCTTTACGCTGTCCAGATCATTAAAGTTGGCAAAACGTACACCTGGAAGCAGTGGATTAAACGGAGTTCTGTAATGTGCATTTCCAGTTACAGACAAAGCACCTATACTTCTTCCGTGGAAGGATGGTTCATGGCAATGATCTCACCAGTCATGTCCACTTCTTTTTCCTCACAGCCATCGCAGCCGTCTCCCATTGTCTCATGAAGTTTATTATAATGATATCTCTTTGCGATCTTTAATGCGCCTTCAATAGCCTCTGTACCGCTGTTGGTAAAGAATACCTTATCCATTCCGGATACCTTTAACAGCTTTTCGCCCGCACTGATAGAAGGCTGGTTATAAAACAGATTGGAGATATGGGTCAGCTTATCCATCTGGGCCTTTACTGCATTTGTATACTCTTCATCACAGTATCCCAGTCCCATAACTGCAATACCTGCACCAAATCCAGGTATTCATTTCCTTCTGTATCCCACAAGGTTATGCCTTTTCCATGGTCAAATACTACAGGAAACCGGTTATATGTTTTATACAGGACATGTTCTGCCCGATCGATCATTTTCTCATCAGCCATGATAATACCTCACATCTTCCTTTGAATTATAAATAGCAGTACCAATACCTTTATCTGTAAAGATCTCCAGAAGCAGGCAGTGTGGAATACGTCCGTCTAAGATATGTACTCTGGAAACACCATTTTCAATGGCATCAATACAGTTCTGCAGCTTTGGAAGCATGCCGCCGCCTAAGCTTCCGCTGTCTACAAAGGCCTGAGCCTCTTCTACGGTCATTTCAGAGATAAGGGAACTCTTGTCCTCAAAATCCTTGTATACACCTTCTACGTCTGTTAAGAAAGCCAGCTTTTCTGCTTTTACAGCTCTTGCAATGGCACAGGCTGCATCATCTGCGTTAATGTTATAGCTTAAGAAATTCTCGTCATATCCAATTGGGCAGATGATCGGAAGGAAATCTTTCTCTAACAGATCATAGATGACCTGAGGATCTACCTCATCTACTTCCCCTACAAAGCCGATATCTCCTCCCTTGGAAAGCTTCTTGTGGCATTTTAACATCATGCCGTCTTTGCCGCTGATGCCTACTGCCTTGATGCCCAGCTCATTTACCAGCTGTACCAGGCTCTTATTGACTTTATTTAATACCATTTCTGCAATTTCCATGGTTGGCTCATCGGTTACACGAAGACCATTGACAAAATGTGGCTCCATGCCTACTTTTCCAACCCAGCGGCTGATCTCCTTGCCGCCGCCGTGTACGATGATCGGTTTAAATCCTACTAATTTCAACAGTACTACGTCCTGGATGACTTTTTTCTTTAATTCTTCGTCTACCATGCGCTGCCGCCGTATTTTACAACGACGATCTTTCGGTTAAAACGCTGTATGTATGGCAGTGCCTCAATGAGCACCGCTGCTTTTTGCATTGGTTCAAGGTTCATGTTTGGTTCCTCCTGTATGTTTTGTGTACGTCCAAATGTTCATGGGGTACATTTCGGGATGCTTTTTTATTGTGTTTTTTATATCAAAACTGTTTATGAACGGTAATCTGCATTGATCTTTACATAATCAAAGGTCAGGTCGCAGCCCCATGCAGTTGCCTGGGCATCACCCATTTTAATGTCTGCAATGGCGGTAACTTCCGGCTCAGAAAGGATCTTGGTTGCCTCTTCTTCGCTGTAGTCCACTGCAACGCCGTCTTTGATGATCTGCATATGTCCAGCTGCGCTTTCAAAGAACAGATCTACCTTTTCCGGATCAAACTGTGCCCCTGAGTAGCCCATTGCGCAAAGGATACGGCCCCAGTTTGCGTCATGTCCGAAAATAGCTGCCTTTGTCAGGCTGGATGTGATAACAGATTTTGCTAAAACTTTCGCCTGATCCTTCGTTTCTGCGCCTACGATCTTTACTTCAAATAAAGCGGTGCAGCCTTCTCCGTCACCGGCCATTTTCTTAGCCAGAGTTTCGTTGATGTAGTTTAATGCTTCGCAGAATAATGCGTAATCTTCATTTTTCTCTGTAATTTCCTTGTTTCCTGCAAGGCCATTTGCCAGAAGGAGAACGGTATCATTGGTGGAAGTATCACCATCTACAGAAATCATATTGTAGGTATCTTTAATGTCTTCGCTTAATGCTTCCTGAAGCAGTTCTTTGCTGATGGCTGCGTCCGTAGTAACAAAGCTTAACATGGTACACATATTTGGATGGATCATGCCGGAACCTTTGCACATACCGCCAATAGTAACGGTGGTTCCGTTCATGTCGATCTGTACTGCTACCTGCTTGTTCTTTGTATCGGTATCATAATAGCCTTGGAAGCCTCGGTGCCTTTCTCCAGGCTGTCACCAAGCAGTGGCACCATAGCCTTTACACCTGCTGCGATCTTGTCGATTGGAAGCTGCATACCGATGACACCGGTAGAAGCAACTAAAACGCCGTCTTCTGCCACGCCTAAGGTTTCTGCTGCAGCCTTTGCCGTCTGTGCGCAGTAGCCCATTCCTTCTTCACCGGTACATGCATTTGCAATACCTGCGTTAATGATCACTGCCTGTGCGTCAGCGCCGCTTGTCACCTGGTTCTTGTCCCATTTTACAGGAGCTGCTTTTACCAGGTTGGTGGTAAAGGTTCCTGCACTTTTACAAGGTTCTTTACTGTAGATCATCGCCATATCCTGACGGTTTTTGTATTTAATGCCTGCTGCTGTAGATGCTGCCATAAAGCCTTTGGCTGCGGTAACGCCGCCTTCGATCATTTTTATCTTTTCGTTCATAATATTATTCCCTCTTTTCTGCTTCGCAACTGTTTGTTTTTCTCTGCGCCACTTTACTTCACAAACCGAATTATATTTTCTTCATTTAAAATAAACTCATAACTGTTAAAATCTTCACGCTCTGTCCAGCCGATGCCCTGCCAGAACGCATTTCCAATGTGGTTGTCTTTAAAGGCCACCAGGGAGATCTTGCTCACTCCCTCTTTCTGCATGGCCTTGATGGCTGCACGTACCATTTTGTAGCCAATTCCATGATGACGGTAGCCGTCTTCCACACATACATGATAGAAACAGCCGGTACGTCCGTCATGTCCGCAGAGGATATTTCCAACGATATGCCCGTTCTGGACTGCCACTACGCTGGTGGTCGGATTTCGCTTTAAGAAGCGTTCCACCCCTTCTCTTGAATCATCAATGCTCCGGATACGGAAGCCTGATATCTTCGTCCATAATTTATATACCTGATCGTAATCTTCCATGGTCATTTCCCGAACCAGGATATCCATTGTCCCTGCCATTTTTATTCCTTTCCGGCTGCTTATCTTATGGGAACATCGGGATCTGCTTTAATCCTGTATTCTCTGGAAGACCGAACAGTAAGTTCATGTTCTGGATGGCCTGTCCTGCAGCACCTTTTACCATATTGTCAATTGCGCCCATCATAACGATGCGGTTGGTTCTTGGGTCGATCTTGAAGTTTACATCTGCAAAGTTGCTTCCTTCTACCCAGCGTGTCTGAGGAACTACGTCCTTGTCCAGAACACGTACAAAATATTCATCCTTATAATACTTGTCGTAAGCGGCTCTTACCTCTTCCCAGGTCACTTCTTTTGTAAGGGAAGCATAAGCAGTTACCAGGATGCCTCTGTTCATTGGAACCAGATGAGGGGTGAAGCTGATCACAACCGGCTTTCCTGCTGCATAGGACAGCTGCTCTTCGATCTCCGGTGTATGTCTGTGGGAAGCTACGCCATATGCCTTGATATTTTCATTGACCTCGCAGAAAAGGCTGTCTACTTTCGCGCTTCTGCCTGCGCCGGAGGTACCGGATTTTGCATCAATGATAATGGTGTTTGGATCAATGAGACCTTCTTTTACTAAAGGATAAGTAGATAAGAAGGAACAGGTTGGGAAACATCCCGGATTTGCAATGATCCTTGCATTCTTGATCTTTTCTCTGTTTACTTCCGGAAGTCCGTATACAGCTTCCTTAATATATTCTGGTGATCCGTGGGGTCAGCTTGTACCATTTTTTCATAAAACTGCTACATCTTTTAATACGGAAGTCAGCGCTTAAGTCGATGATCTTTACTTTAGAAAGAATCTCTTCGTTTACTAATGTGGAGCAAAGGCCCTGAGGCGTTGCAGTGAAGATTACATCTACCTGGTCAGCCAGTTCCTTCATATTATCATCCATACATTTATCATCTACGATCTTGAACATGTTCTGGTAAATGGAAGCATATTTCTGATCGATATAACTTCTGGAACCATACCATTTGATCTCTACGTCATCTCTCTGCAGCAGCAGCCTTGCCAGTTCCCCGCCTGCATAACCTGTAGATCCGATAATACCTGCTTTTATCATATCCTTACTCTCCTCTGTATATATTTTCATTATTTAGTCATTTTTATAAACTGCAACCTACTACAGTGCTAAAGCCTGTTACCTTATTATAGTTACTTTTTCCTTAATTGAAAAGTGTGTTTTCATAAGGTTTTTATTTTTCTCTGTATAAGATTTCATAATTATACATCTGCAATGCATAATATGCAATACTTTTTTGAAATTTCTATTTTAAGGCTTGCATTTTCCTGTATTATGTTGTATATTTATGAAAGCTTAGTGATTAAAACATGATCAAAACAAATATCAAAGCAATTTTCAGGAGGATGTACTGATGAAAGAGAAAGTAGTTTTAGCATATTCAGGCGGTCTGGATACCACCGCTATCATTCCGTGGTTAAAGGAGCATTTCAACTATGATGTTGTTTGCTGCTGTATCGACTGTGGACAGGGAAAAGAATTAGAGGGACTGGAAGAAAGAGCAAAGCTGTCCGGCGCTTCTAAATTATATATTGAAGATTTAGTAGATGATTTCTGCGACAACTACATTATGCCATGTGTAAAGGCAAATGCAGTTTACGAAAATGAATACTTATTAGGTACTTCCATGGCTCGTCCTGCAATCGCAAAGAGACTGGTTGATATCGCACGTAAAGAAGGCGCTGTTGCCATCTGCCACGGTGCTACCGGTAAGGGAAATGACCAGATCCGTTTTGAGCTGTCTATCAAGGCACTGGCTCCGGACATCAAGATCATCGCTCCATGGCGTATGACTGACGTATGGACCATGCAGTCCCGTGAGGATGAGATCGAATACTGCAAGCAGCATGGCATTGACCTTCCATTTGACCACAGCCACAGCTACAGCCGTGACAGCAACATCTGGCATGTAAGCCACGAAGGTCTGGAACTGGAAGATCCTTCCTTAGAGCCAAACTTCTCCAACATGCTGGTTATGGGTGTCACCCCGGAACAGGCACCAGATGAGGATGAATATGTTACTATGACCTTTGAAAAAGGTGTTCCTACCAGCGTAAACGGCGTTAAGATGAAAGTTTCTGATATTATCCGCAAGTTAAATGAGCTGGGCGGAAAGCATGGTATCGGTATTGTAGATATCGTTGAGAACCGTGTAGTAGGTATGAAATCCCGTGGCGTTTATGAGACTCCAGGCGGAACTATCTTAATGGCAGCTCACAGACAGCTGGAAGAGCTGGTTCTTGACCGTGCTACTATGGAAGTTAAGAAGGATATGGGCAATAAGCTGGCTCAGATCGTTTACGAAGGAAAATGGTTTACTCCTCTTTGCGACGCTGTAAAGGCATTCGTAGAGTCCACCCAGGAATATGTAACCGGTGAAGTTAAGTTCAAACTTTACAAGGGCAACATCATCAAAGCCGGAACCACTTCTCCATACTCCTTATACAGCGAGTCCTTAGCATCCTTCACAACCGGTGACCTTTACGACCACCACGATGCAGACGGCTTCATCACTCTGTTCGGACTTCCATTAAAGGTTCGCGCTATGAAGTTAGCTGAGCTGAAGAAAGAGAATAATCAGAAGTAATTTTACTGTCAGGCAAATGCCATACAGTTGGTCTGAATTGATCTGAATATGAAAATCAATACCCCGGAGCGAGATCTGAATGATCCAATCGC
>ENA-OPZN01000523-OPZN01000523.1-human-gut-metagenome-genome-assembly--contig:-NODE-523-length-11430-cov-2.144917_pt1 | contig 11430 bp, 11 predicted proteins | sample MGYA00242483_ERZ504503 | MGnify/ENA primary metagenome ERZ504503 (study PRJEB26092, sample SAMD00036285) | human gut metagenome | host: Homo sapiens | study: EMG produced TPA metagenomics assembly of... | reverse complement strand
ACGATTGTAAGTGTGCAGCTTTCTGTATATGTAGGTTTGATTATTACAAACTGTATCCTGATGGGACGTCTGGAAGCATTTGCTATGATGAACGGTCCTTGGGAATCATTCCTGGATGGTATCGGTAACGGATTGGGTTATGCCAAAATCCTGATTATCGTGGCATTCTTCCGTGAACTGCTGGGTGCCGGTACATTGTTTGGCTTCCAGGTTATCCCGCAGGCTGTTTATGACTTGGGCTACCTGAACAACGGCTTGATGCTGATGCCTCCTATGGCGTTGATTATCTGTGCTTGTATCATTTGGTACCAACGTGCAAAACACAAAGAATTGCAGGAAAGTAATAATTAATCCCCGTTATAAAACGAAAAGAATATGGAATATTTAAGTTTGTTTGTAAAGTCCATCTTTGTGGACAATATGATTTTCGCATACTTCCTGGGGATGTGTTCTTACCTGGCAGTATCGAAGAACGTAAAGACAGCCGTAGGTCTGGGTGCAGCCGTTACTTTCGTGTTGATTGTAACTCTGCCGGTGAACTATTTGCTGGAAAATTACGTACTGGCACCTAATGCGCTGATTGATGGAGTAGACCTCAGCTTCTTGAGCTTTATCCTGTTTATTGCCGTTATTGCCGGTATCGTTCAGTTGGTGGAAATGGCGGTTGAACGTTTCAGCCCGTCGCTCTATGCTTCATTGGGTATCTTCCTTCCGCTGATTGCTGTAAACTGTGCCATCATGGGTGCTTCATTGTTTATGCAGCAACGCCATTTCATCAACATTGGCGAGGCAACCACTTACGCTTTGGGCTCAGGTATCGGTTGGGCACTGGCTATTATCGGTCTGGCTGCCATCCGTGAAAAAATGGCTTACTCTGATGTTCCCGCTCCTTTGAAAGGTCTGGGTATCACTTTCATCACTGTAGGTTTGATGGCAATGGCATTTATGTGTTTCTCTGGTTTGAAAATCTAAAAGGAAAGGAATAAGACAATGGATATGAATTTAATATTAGCTAGTATTGGAGTATTCCTTGGAATTATCCTTCTGCTCGTTGTTATTTTGCTGGTAGCTAAGCAGTATCTTACTCCGAGCGGCAAAGTAAAGATAACTATCAATGGAGAGAAAGAACTGGAAGTAGAACAAGGTTCAACTTTGCTGAACACCCTGTCTGTCAATGGCATCTACCTGTCATCGGCTTGTGGTGGTAAAGGTTCTTGCGGTCAATGTAAATGCCAGGTTGTAGAAGGCGGTGGTGAGATTCTTCCTTCTGAAAAGGGACATTTCAGCCGTAAACAACAACAGGATCATTGGCGTCTGGGTTGCCAGGTGAAAGTAAAAGGTGACCTGGGCATCAAGATTGATGAATCTGTACTGGGTGTTAAGGAATGGGAATGCGAAGTAATCAGCAACAAGAACGTTGCCACTTTCATCAAAGAGTTTATTGTGGCTTTGCCGAAAGGTGAACACATGGACTTCGTTCCGGGTTCATACGCTCAGATTAAGATTCCTAAATTTGAAATGGACTACAACAAGGATATCGATAAAGACCTTATCGGTCCGGAGTATCTGCCCGCATGGGAAAAATTCGGTCTGTTCGGCTTGAAATGTAAGAATACGGAAGAAACCATCCGTGCTTACTCTATGGCCAACTATCCTGCCGAGGGTGACCGTATCATGCTGACAGTGCGTATCGCTACTCCTCCGTTCAAACCGAAAGATCAGGGTCCCGGCTTTATGGATGTGAATCCGGGTATCGCTTCATCTTACATTTTCACGCTGAAACCGGGTGACAAGGTAACGATGAGTGGTCCTTACGGAGACTTCCACCCGATCTTCGATTCTAAGAAGGAAATGATTTGGGTAGGTGGTGGTGCCGGTATGGCTCCGTTGCGTGCGCAAATTATGCACATGACCAAGACACTGCACACTACCGACCGTGAACTTCACTATTTCTATGGTGCGCGTGCATTGAACGAAGTATTCTATCTGCAAGATTTCCAACAATTGGAAAAAGACTTCCCGAACTTCCACTTCCATCTGGCTTTGGACCGTCCGGATCCCGCAGCCGATGCAGCAGGCGTGAAGTATACCGCAGGTTTCGTTCACAATGTGATGTATGAAACTTATCTGAAGGATCATGAAGCTCCCGAAGATATTGAATACTACATGTGTGGCCCCCGGCCCGATGTCTAATGCAGTCGTTTAAGATGCTGGATAGTCTGGGTGTTGAGCCTTCTTCTATCATGTACGACAACTTCGGAGGATAATATCAGGATCTCCTTTTATTAATAATGAAAATAAGCCCGGTAAAAGTGAACTTTTATCGGGCTTTTTCTTTACTTTTGTATAAAACGAAAATGAATATGATAGAGAACATACTAGCCAATTTGAAAATTGAGCGGCTGAACCCGATGCAAGAGGCGTCCATCAATGCTTGGAAAGAGGGAAAAGACCTAATATTATTGTCTCCTACGGGGTCCGGCAAGACGTTAGCTTATCTGTTGCCTTTGGTGCAGAGTTTGAAGCCTGGTATAACAGGCGTACAGGCTATAGTGCTGGTTCCTTCCCGGGAACTGGCTTTACAAATAGACCAGGTATTTAAATCCATGAACACACCCTTCAAGGCTGTAAGTTGTTATGGAGGACGACCGGCCATGGAAGAGCACCGTACCATCAAAGGGATGCAGCCATCAGTCATCATCGGTACTCCGGGCCGTATGATGATCATCTTCCAAACAGAATTTTGATGCAGATACGGTCACAACTCTGGTAATCGATGAATTTGACAAATGCCTGGAGTTTGGCTTCCAGGAAGAGATGGCGACTGTCATAGGACAGTTGCCCAACTTGCAACGCCGTTTTCTGTTGTCGGCTACCGATGCGGAAGAGATTCCGCAGTTTACGGGGCTGGACAAGACCATTAAATTGAATTTTTTAAATCCGGAAGAGCAGCTTACCCACCGTCTGCACTTATATAAGGTACTGTCTCCGGAAAAAGACAAACTTGAAACCTTATATAAATTGCTTTGTACCTTGGGAAGCCAATCGACATTGGTTTTCTGTAATCACCGTGAAAGTGTGGAACGGGTAGGGAAGTATCTTCAATCCCAGAAGTTTCAATGTGGCATTTTTCATGGCGGCATGGAACAGGATGACCGCGAACGCTCCCTATATAAATTCCGCAACGGAAGTTGCCATGTGCTTATTTCTACCGATCTGGCCGCTCGCGGACTGGATATCCCCGAAATAGAGAATGTAGTACATTATCATCTGCCTGCCAATGAAGACGGATACATTCACCGCAACGGACGTACCGCCCGCTGGGAAGCCGAAGGTAATTCTTATGTTATCCTTCATGCCGAAGAAACAGTGCCCGCATATATAACCGATGAGCCGGAGGAGTTCATTTTACCCGAAGTCACCCCCAAACCTTCTTTACCCGAATATGTGACATTATATATAGGAAAAGGCAAGAAAGATAAAATCAATAAGATAGATATTGTGGGATTTCTCTTTAAAAAAGGAAACCTTAATAAAGACGAAATAGGACGGATTGATGTAAAAGACCACTATTCTTTTGCAGCCGTATCTCGCAAAAAGATAAAACAAACTTTGAATTTAATAACGAAATGAGAAGATAAAGGGCATAAAAACACTTATTGAAGAAAGCTAAATAATGACAATTTGTCAAATTTCTCGAAATAAAATAGAATTAAATGAAATAATTACAAAAGAATATTATTTTTTTATGCTTTAGATCATTGTTTACTAGGGATGTAGTTACAAAATGAAAGCATAAAAAATCAGATTTAACTAATTTGAAAGAAAATTATGCGGAAATTCGTAAATTTATTAGCGATTTTTTGGAAAACTGAAAATAATGTGTAATTTCGCCCAATGTAAGATATAAACAAATTGTATAACCAAAACAAACGTCAAATGAAAAAGCATAATTTCAATGCGGGACCATCTATCTTGCCTCGCGAGGTAATTGAGAAGACAGCACAAGCCGTTCTTGATTTTAATGGGTCAGGCCTTTCCATCATGGAAATCAGTCACCGTGCTAAAGATTTTCAGCCTGTAGTAGACGAAGCTGTTGCTTTGTTTAAGGAACTGTTGAACATCCCGGAAGGGTACTCGGTACTATTCTTGGGGGGTGGAGCCAGCTTGGAATTCTGTATGATACCTTTCAACTTCCTCGAAAAAAAGCTGCTTACCTGAACACAGGCGTATGGGCTAAGAAAGCGATGAAAGAAGCCAAGGCTTTCGGCGAGGTAGTAGAAGTGGCATCTTCCGCTGAAGCGACCTATACCTATATTCCCAAAGATTATACGGTTCCCGCCGATGCAGATTATTTCCACGTCACAACGAATAACACAATCTATGGAACAGAACTTCATGAAGATCTGGATTCTCCGGTTCCTATGATTGCTGATATGTCATCTGATATTTTCTCTCGTCCTATCGACGTTTCTAAATTATATTTGTATCTATGGCGGTGCGCAGAAGAATTTGGCTCCGGCCGGTGTCACTTTCGTTATTGTAAAGAACGATGCTGTGGGCAAGGTATCACGCTATATTCCTACTATGCTGAATTATCAGACTCACATTGACGGCGGCTCTATGTTCAACACACCTCCTGTACTTCCTATTTATGCCGCTTTGCAGACTTTACGCTGGATAAAAGCCAACGGTGGTGTAGCAGAAATGCAGAAACGTGCTAAAGAGAAGGCAGACATGCTGTATGCTGAAATAGACCGTAACAAAATGTTCCGTGGCACAGTAACGGATAAAGCCGACCGCTCTTATATGAACATTTGCTTTGTAATGAATGACGAATACAAAGACCTGGAAGCCGATTTCTTGAAATTTGCCACAGAAAAAGGTATGGTGGGTATTAAGGGACACCGTTCTGTAGGCGGTTTCCGTGCATCTTGCTACAACGCTATGCCGAAGGAAAGCGTTCAGGCTTTGATTGACTGCATGCAGGAATTTGAGAAACTTCATTAATAATTATGTTCACCACAGATTATACGAATTGCACAGATAGGAACAATAAATGGAATCTGTGATAATCCGTGATAATCTGTGGTGAACCTTTTTAATACAATAAGACCATGAAAGTATTAGTAGCAACAGACAAGCCGTTTGCAAAAGTTGCAGTAGACGGTATCCGTAAAGAAATAGAAGCAGCAGGTTATGAACTGGTATTGCTGGAAAAATATGGTGAAAAAGCTAAACTACTGGAAGCTGTAAAGGACGTTAACGCAATCATTATCCGCAGTGATATTATTGATGCCGAAGTATTGGATGCGGCAAAAGAACTGAAAATCGTAGTACGTGCAGGAGCAGGTTATGATAACGTGGATTTGGCGGCTGCTACGGCACACAATGTGTGTGTTATGAATACTCCGGGACAGAACTCCAATGCAGTAGCCGAACTGGCTTTTGGCATGATGGTGATGGCTGTCCGCAATTTCTATAACGGGACTTCGGGTACTGAACTGATGGGCAAGAAGTTAGGTATCCATGCATACGGCAATGTAGGTCGTAATGTGGCTCGTATCGCTAAAGGTTTTGGCATGGATATTTATGCTTTTGACGCTTTCTGCCCGAAAGAAGTGATCGAAAAAGATGGTGTGAAAGCTGTTTCTTCTGCTGAGGAACTGTATGCTGCTTGTAATATAGTGTCCCTGCATATTCCTGCTACGGCTGAAACTAAAAATTCCATCAACTATGAATTGGTCAACAAGATGCCTAAAGGAGGAGTATTGGTAAATACTGCCCGTAAGGAAGTGATCAATGAAGCGGAATTAATCAAACTGATGGAAGAACGCACCGACTTAAAGTATGTTACTGATATCATGCCGGTTGCCCATGCAGAGTTCTCGGAAAAATTTGCCGGCCGTTATTTCGCTACACCGAAAAAGATGGGGGCCCAGACGGCTGAAGCAAATATCAACGCAGGTATCGCTGCTGCCAGACAAATAGTAGGCTTCCTGAAAGATGGTTGTGAAAAATTCAGAGTAAATAAATAAGTAATCCAATAACCGCAGGGGCGGATTGAATCCGACCGGATGCATATAGCTTATGTTTTCGGGCGAATGCAATTCGCCCCTGCAAGTAAAATCTAATACCTTTATTTTATGGCAATAATAAAACCCTTCAAAGGCATCCGCCCTCCGAAAGAATTGGTAGAACAAGTAGCTTCACGTCCATACGACGACTGAATTCTGAAGAAGCACGCGAGGAAGCGAAAGGTAATGAAAAGTCACTTTATCATATTATAAAACCGGAAATTGATTTCCCTGCCGGAACAGGCGAACATGATCCTAAAGTATATGAGAAGGCTGCCGAAAATTTCCAGATGTTTCAGGACAAGGGCTGGTTGGTGCAAGATGAAAAAGAAAATTATTATGTATATGCACAAACCATGAATGGCAAGACCCAATATGGACTGGTGGTAGGAGCGTATGTTCCCGATTATATGAACGGGGTCATCAAAAAACATGAACTGACCCGTCGTGACAAGGAGGAAGACCGCATGAAACATGTCCGCGTAAATAATGCCAATATAGAACCGGTATTCTTTGCTTACCCGGATAATGCGGAATTGGATGCTATCGTTAAGAAATATACTTCACAACGGCCGGAATATGATTTTATCGCTCCGGGTGACGGCTTCGGACATTCATTCTGGGTGATCGACAAAGAAGAAGATATAAAAGCTATCACAAAAGCTTTCGAAGCCCATGCCGGCTCTTTATATTGCCGATGGTCATCATCGCTCGGCTGCCGCAGCCTGGTAGGCGCCGAAAAAGCGCAGCAAAATGCAAACCATCAGGGAAATGAGGAGTACAATTACTTTATGGCTGTATGTTTCCCGGCCAACCAGCTGACTATTATTGATTACAACCGTGTTGTAAAAGACTTGAACGGGCTGTCTCCGGAACAATTCCTGACCGCTGTCAGCAAGAATTTTGTGGTAGAAGAGAAAGGAACTGAGGTCTATAGACCACAGGCTCTTCACAATTTCTCTCTCTATCTGGACGGTAAATGGTACAGCTTGACAGCAAAACCGGGCACATACGATGACAATGATCCTATCGGAGTATTGGACGTGACTATTTCTTCCAACTTGATATTGGATGAAATATTGGGAATCAAGGATCTTCGTTCCGACAAACGGATTGACTTTGTAGGTGGTATCCGTGGCCTGGAGGAATTAAAGAAGCGTGTGGACAGCGGTGAAATGAAAGTGGCTTTGGCCCTTTACCCTGTTTCTATGAAACAATTAATGGATATGCCGATACCGGCAATATCATGCCGCCCAAAACAACTTGGTTTGAACCGAAACTTCGTTCGGGATTGGTTATTCATAAACTGAGCTGATCCATAGTGGAACACGGACAGAAAGAACAAACCTGCATTTCCCTTTCTGTCCGTGTCCGTTCAATCATTTCATATAATTTTTCAGCTGCTACAGGTGATATAAATTCTTTTATATTTGTTGATTAGGTATAATTAAAATAAATAGATGTCAGAGTGAAAGAATAAAGCATTTTTCCTTTGTTTATTGCTGACAAATATCTAATTTTCGCGCCGATTTTTAAAGCGTGTAATAAAAACGATGACTAACAACAAGACTAAAGGATTTCTCCTTGGGGCAATCGCAGCAGCCAGCTACGGCATGAACCCACTGTTCACCCTTCCTCTTTATAGTGCAGGAATGAGCGTAGACTCGGTATTATTTTATCGCTATGCACTGGCTATAGTTGTACTAGGTATCATGATGAAGATGCAAAAGCAATCTTTTGCCATTAAGAAAGCGGATGTGCTGCCACTTTGCATCATGGGACTGCTGTTCTCATTCTCTTCCCTGTTTCTCTTTATGAGTTATAACTACATGGATGCCGGTATCGCATCCACCATACTGTTTGTCTACCCGGTACTGGTAGCTATTATTATGGCTGTAGTATTTAAGGAAAAAGTATTCGCCCGGTCACTATGTTTTCCATAGCGCTGGCCTTTGTGGGAATTTCCTTGCTCTGTAAAAGTCCGGGAGGACAGACACTCAGCCTGGTCGGGATTACTTTTGTCTTTTTATCATCCTTGTCTTATGCTATCTATATAGTTGGCGTAAACCGTTCTTCCCTGAAGGATATGCCTATAGCCAAGCTTACTTTCTATGTCCTGCTTTTCGGCCTGTCTGTTTATGTGGTGCGATTGAAGTTCTGTACAGGACTGCAGCCTATCCCTACACCCTTGTTATGGGTGAACGCAGTTTCACTGGCTGTTTTTCCTACTGTTATTTCGTTGGTGACCATGACAAAGGCCATACACTACATTGGTTCCACCCCCACTGCTATTCTGGGTGCTTTGGAGCCTGTTACAGCTTTATTCTTCGGAGTACTGATTTTTGGAGAGCAGCTGACACCGCGCATTATTCTGGGCATTTTGATGGTGATTACTGCCGTAACTCTGATTATAGGAGGAAAAACATTGCTGAAAAAAAGCAAGATTCGGTTAAGGCATACTGGCAGATAAAGTCGGATTTTGTATCTTTGCCCTTGCAATTATAAATTTTCCACTATGAAAAAACAACTGATGCAATGGGCAGGAGTGGGAATGTGGATGGTATTGGGGCTGTCCGCATGTTCCCTACAAAACAGAAATCGGAAATCTGAATGTCATTCCGCAGCCCCAAGAAGTAAGTCAAGACATTCAAGCCCACCCTTTTGTTATTAATCCGCAAACCGGTATTGTTTATCCGGAAGGCAATGAAAAGTTGCAACGGACGGCAGAATTTTTAGCTTCCTATATTAAAGAGGCAACGGGAATTACTGTCCGGACAACAACTGAAGCCGCAAGGAAGAACTCCATCATTTTGGCGGTTGACGGTTCCATTACCAACAAAGAGGGGTATCAACTGGAGGTAACTTCTGAAAACATCCATTTGAATGGAGGAAGTGAGTCGGGAGTATTTTATGGAATACAAACGCTCTACAAGGCTTTGCCGTTGACCAAAAACAAACAGGTATCCGCTGCCATCCCGGTGGGAACTGTTAATGACTATCCTCGTTTCGGTTATCGTGGTTTCATGGTAGACGTGGGCCGCCATTATTTTCCGGTTTCTTATCTGAAACAAATCATTGATATGCTGGCACTGCACAATATCAATTATTTTCATTGGCATCTGACCGAAGACCAAGGCTGGAGAATTGAAATCAAGAAATATCCCAAACTTACGGAAATAGGTTCGATGCGTCCGCGTACATTGATTGACCGTGAAACCCAGACCTACGATGAAACTCCTCATAGCGGTTTTTATACACAGGAAGAAGCAAAAGAAATTGTCAAGTATGCCGCTGACCGTTTTATTACTGTAATCCCCGAAGTTGACCTTCCGGGACATATGATGGGAGCTTTGGTTTCCTATCCGGAATTAGGTTGTACGGGAGGTCCATACGAGATTCCTTGTAAATGGGGGGTATTCCCTGATGTGCTGTGTGGAGGAAACGACCGGACTTTACAGTTCGCCAAAGATGTATTGAATGAAATAATGGATATCTTCCATCTCCTTATATCCATATTGGTGGGATGAATGTCCGAAGTACGTTGGGAAAAATGCCTACATGTCAAGCTAAATTCGGGAACTGGGTTTGAAGATACACCAAAACATAGCAAGGAGAACCAATTACAGACCTATTTCATGTCCGAGGTAGGCAAAGTTATCAATGACAGAGGGCGTAAAATGCTGGGCTGGGATGAGATGTTGGAGGGAGGATTGGCTCCAGGTGCCACAGTGATGTCATGGACCGGTGTCAAAGGTGGTATCGAAGCCGCCCGTCTGCACCATGATGCGATTATGACTCCTATTCAGTATCTTTATTTCAGCAATCCTACTTACAACCGGATAAAAGGGACTAAAAGCCTTGGACGTGTCTATACATTTGAACCTGTTTCTAATGAATTGGCAGAGGATGAACGAAAATATATCATCGGTACCCAAGGATGCATATGGACAGAATGGACGCGTGACAGTTTGAAGATGGAATGGCAAATTCTTCCCCGTATGGCTGCCTTGTCCGAGATTCAATGGACGGAACCGTCACATAAAAATTTCGACAGTTTCTTGAAACGTTTTACCGGCTCTGCTGGCTATCTACCGGGATAGAGGTTATGATTTTCGCCAGGACATTTATGATGTGAACATTGATATTGTTCCGGCTCCCGATGAAGGAAAAGCCCGGATTGCTTTTCAGACGTTTTGATGACGCGGAAATACATTATACATTGGACGGCAGCGTTCCCGATGTGCAATCCCCATTGTATACCGACACTATACAAGTGGATAAAGATGTTATCATACAAGCCATTGCAGTTCGTCCGCAGGGTGCCAGTCAGATAAGTAAGGAGGAAATACATTTTAATGCAGCCACAATGAAACCGGTTACCTTGAACACCATTCCTCATAAATCATATACTTTTAAAGGAGGAAGTACCTTGATAGACGGATTATATGGGGATATGAATTATCGCTCAGGACGTTGGATTGGTTTCTACGGGACAGATATGAATGTGACCCTTGATCTACTTGAGCCTAAGGAGGTGTCTTCAGTTTTCGTAAACACAATGTTGAACACAGGCGATGCTATCTTTGGTACAACAGGTCTGAAGGTGGAAGTTTCTGAGGACGGGAAAAATTTCCGCAGGGTAGCCTCCGAAGATTTTCCCGTTGTGGAAAAAGGAACTAAAATGCAGAGCCGCAAAGACTCTGTCTCTTTTGACAAAGTAAAAGCCCGCTATATTAAAATCATAGCAGAAGTTACTCCGAAACTTCCCGCATGGCATTCCATGCCTGGCGAAAAAGCGTTTTTGTTTGTTGACGAAATAGGAGTGGAGTAAATCCGCCTTCGGAGCAATGGCTTTCTAAAGAACAAATACCAAACAAGAAACGGACATTCTGACAAAAACAGATGTCCGTTTCCTTATTCATAAGCCTTTCATGTATTTTCAAAAGCTGTTCAAGAAAAAATGGCGATAGAGATTCACTCTGTCGCCATTATGTGATGTGGAATGTCTAATTCCTTATGCTTTAGGAAGTGCTTCTTTTACAACCATAGTACGGTTTACATATTCTGCACCGTTCAATTGCTTGATAGCTTCTTTGGCTTCGTCATCATTAGGCATTTCTACAAAAGCAAAGCCTTTAGAACGACGTGTTTCACGGTCAGTAATAAGTTTTTACTGAAGCTACTGTTCCATACTCTTCCATTACACCTCTCAAATCACCTTCCCTAACATTATAGTTAAGGTTTCCAATATACAAATTCATAAAATAAAAATTGATAAATAAATAATTAAGTAACTTGAATTTAAAATTTAATGTAGTAAGAAATAAGAATCGGTTCAAAGTGGTTGAAGTAT
>ENA-OPZN01000522-OPZN01000522.1-human-gut-metagenome-genome-assembly--contig:-NODE-522-length-11433-cov-2.699363_pt1 | contig 11433 bp, 11 predicted proteins | sample MGYA00242483_ERZ504503 | MGnify/ENA primary metagenome ERZ504503 (study PRJEB26092, sample SAMD00036285) | human gut metagenome | host: Homo sapiens | study: EMG produced TPA metagenomics assembly of... | reverse complement strand
GGGAAATCTTCCGCAATAACGCCTTTCGACGGCGATGCTTTTTTCACCTCGCAGATAAAATTCATCGAGCCCGCCCGAAGCGCTTTTTCAAAATCAAAGGGGAATTGTCCGCCCTGTCTTGTCAGTTCGGCTCGTGCTATCACCTCTGCTTTGGCCTTGATCAGCTCCAAAGGCACACTTTCTTTTAACTTGGCCACCCGCGCTTTAGTGGCTGCTACAATCGTATCAAGAATCATTAAGCCACCTCATTGGTAGCGGCGATTAAACCTTCCAACACCGCCAGAGCCTTGCCTTCATCGATAAGCCGCGCCGCCTTAGCGATACCTTCAGCTAAAGTAGTATCTTCTTCTGCCAAACGGAAACTCATGCCTGCATTAAGAAGAACCGCATTACGACGGGAGCCGTTTTCACCATTCAGTACGGAGCGGGTAATTTCCGCATTAACCGGACCGTCACCGCCTACGAGTTCAGCCGGTTTGGCATAGGCAAGACCGAATTCAGCAGGATCCAGCACATAGCTGGTTAACTTACCATCATTAATTTCGCAAACATAGGTCTTATCACAAGCGGTGATTTCATCGAGACCGTCAAAACCGTGAACTACGGCGCTCGTTTAACCCCAGATTAGCCTAATACCTGAGCCATCGGTTCAACTAATTCCTTAGCGTATACGCCCATGAGCTGCATGGTCGCACCGGCAGGATTCGTCAAAGGTCCCAGAACATTAAACACGGTGCGAATTCCTAAAGCCTTGCGCACCGGCATGGCGTATTTCATGGAGCTATGATAGAGCGGGGCAAACATAAAGCACATGCCTACTTTATTAAGCACATCCTGATTGGCCGGTCCCGGTACATTTAAATTGACCCCTAAGGCTTCCAAGCAATCAGCAGCGCCACATTTACTGGATACACTGCGATTGCCGTGCTTAGCAACCGGAATACCGCCGGCAGCGATTACAAAGCCTGCAGTGGTGGAAATATTAAACGTATTCGCCTTATCACCACCGGTACCGACAATTTTCAAATACATCCTTAGCGTGCTTTACGGGGCATGGCTTTTTCACGCATGCCTTGAGCAAAACCGGTAATCTCATCGATGGTTTCCCCCTTAAGGCGAAGAGCCCCCAACAAAGCACCAATTTGAGCCTCATTAGCTTCACCGTTCATAATCTCACGCATGGCTCCCAAAGCCATATCGTAGGTCAAATCCTTACCATCTACCACTGTTTCAATCGCCGTTTTAATTATCATGATTAGCTCCTCTCGGGCCCTGCCCTCTCTTATTTGTCAATACTCTCAGTTCTCAATATTTCATCGTAATTTACTTATACACTCATGTTCAAAAAGTTCTTTAAAATCTCAATGCCATGGGGTGTTAAAATCGATTCCGGATGGAATTGAACGCCGTATAGTGGTTCTGATTTATGTTCCATGGCCATGATTTCGCCGTCCGCCGTTTCCGCCGTAACCACCAACTCTTCCGGTAAGCTTGCTCTATCTACCGCCAAAGAATGATAGCGAGCCGCTTCGAAGTGCTTTGGCAGACCTTCAAACAACTTGGAGTCTTTAATTATATTGACCTCACTGGACTTGCCGTGCATTACCGTTTTGGCAAAACCTACGGTGCCGCCAAAACTTTCCGCCAAGGCCTGATGACCGAGGCAAACTCCTAAAAGCGGGATTTTACCGGCCACGGCCGGAATCAAGGTTTCGTAAATGCCCGCTTCATTCGGCCGACCCGGTCCCGGTGATAATACAATGTGACTCGGGTTCAGTTCAAGCACTTCCGGTACCGTTAATTCATCGCTGCGAACCACTTTAATATCCGAATTCAAGGTTCCGATAAATTGATATAAATTAAAGGAAAAACTGTCATAATGATCAATCAACAATATCATAACCGGTCACCTCTACCCCTTCTTAATCGCTTCGATTATAGCCTGCGCCTTGTTGCGCGTTTCTCATATTCATTGGCCGGTACACTGTCCCGTACGATACCGGCGCCGGAACGAACCGCTACATAACCGCCTCTGGCCACCGCCATGCGAATGCCGATGCAAGTGTCCATATTGCCGGCAAAATCTAAATATCCGATAGCCCCCGCATACACGCCGCGCGGTGCTTTCTCAAGTGTTTGCAAAATCTCTACGGCCCGAATCTTCGGTGCCCCCGATAAGGTGCCGGCCGGTAAGGTAGCACTTAATGCATCCAATGCATCCTTATCTTTTTGAAGTGTTCCCGATACGGCGGAACAAATATGCATCACATGAGAGAATCGTTGAATTTCTCTAAGCGCTGTTACCTTCACACTACCGAATTCACAAACACGACCTAAATCATTACGGCCTAAATCGACCAACATATTATGTTCGGCCAATTCCTTTTCGTCATTTCTCAACCGCTCTTCATACGCCATATCTTCCGCTTTATTCTTACCTCGCGGCATCGTTCCGGCGATTGGGAAGGTTTCCACCTGACCATCACGAACCTTCACCAAAGTTTCCGGTGAGGCTCCGGTCAATTCCATATGCGGGCTGCTGAGATAAAACATATACGGCGATGGATTTGTAGTACGCAAGATACGATAAGCATTGAGTAAACTGCCTTTAAACCGTGCGCGACGTCCGATGGATAACACGCCTTGGAAAATATCCCCTTTTCTAATATGCTCCTGTAAGGTTTCAATCTTTGCCATGAATTCTTCTTTGGTAAACTCGTCTTCAAATTCCGTTAAGAGGTTACCGGCCGGTTCATTCACTTCTTCCCCTGTCGCCACCAATTTGGCTAAACTTTCCAGCTCCAGTTGAGCCTTGTTATAATTCGTTTCCAACTCATCGGTGCGAATATTGGTAATTAAAATAATCTTTTTCTTATAATGATCAAACACAATAACTTTATCAAACAACAAAAGGTCCACATCGTTGAAGATTGGTATATCGTAAGGACCGGTGGACATCAACTTCATCCGTTGTGCTTGAAAACCGTGATCCAAATGCGGTTCTTGGTAAGTCATGTATTCATAGCCGAAGTAACCTACAAGACCACCTGTAAAGGTGGGCAAAAATCGAATTGCGGACTACGGTATTCTTTCATTACCCGGCGAATTTCTTCATTCGGCTTGGTCGTCCGATAGGTTTGTGTCGTAGCGCCCTTAATCGTCATCGTGCCGGCCTTACAGGTGATTTCAAGGAGAGGATTATAGCCTAGGAATGAATAGCGACCCCAGTTCTCTTTGTTATCCGCACTTTCCAATAAAAAGGCGGTTTTGCTTACACGTTTTAACGCTTTAAGCACACTCACTACGGTACGCGTATCCGAAAAGATTTCTTTGTATACGGGCACAATCGGATAATCTGCAGCGTATTTTTTTAATGTTTCCAATGGTAACTGATTCATAATGGCAGCTCCTTTTTCTCAATCATTTGGGCCAACGCTTATAACATTTTAATACTTTCCATGCCAAGCTTTTTATGCTAACTCTCTTTTGGTAACAAAAAGTCCTTGGCAAATATATGCCAAGGACGGGTAATTATACTCGCGGTACCACCTTGTTTGACGTTCTACATACAATAAAACGCCCCCTCATTCGCAGGGTACTAACATACCCCTCATGCTAACGCCAATGTCGCGTCGCTGTATACTAAAGCTATTAACATAACTCTTTCCCAGCGCCCTCAACGGTCCATTTAATAAGCTGCGTTCTGTGAAAATCTCAGCTAACTCCACTCTCTGTAAGTGCACGTCTTATTTTATCTCCGTCTCAACGGTTTATAGGTTCGCTATAAAGTTATATACGAGCCACCACCCCGGCGGCCGTTTAAAATCAAATGTCTCTCACTCCATATTGCCCGGCAATCCCTATGCCGAACAAATCCTTCTCTCTGCTCCCTCAAGCTACCTTCGTGTTATCTCGTGATGTACAATTTTTATCAGTTTGTTCTTTTAACAAGAAACTCTGTCCACTTAGGTTGTATTTATAATATACACAATGACGTCAAATGTCAAGATTTTTTTTGTAAGGTTTCATAAAATTTAAAACTAAGCTTTACCAATACCTTAATAACAAGCATTAATTGGGATTAAAGCGTCATATATTTTTTGAATTCTCACATCACAATCAATCTTGGTGGTATAATATACATATAGTGTATTATTTTAGGATCCTTATATTTCGCAGTTTATTTTGGAGGGAAGTCCCATGGCCAACACCGACACCACAATTAATGCAGTTACCAATCCTGAACCGAATTACACAGCTATTAACATAGAAACAACCATTAAAAATCTGACACGCAATAACTTTGTTGTGCATTATTTTGAGACCGGCGCCGAAGCCACGGCTTACTTAAAAGAACGCATTCAAAATAAACGGGTTGGCTTGGGCGACTCCCGCACCTTACAAGCCCTTAAAGTCTATGAAGCCTTAGAGCCTACCAATAAGGAAATAACGGATATTCACCGCCCCTTAGAAGGGGAAAATTTCCGTCAGACAGCCCTTCGTACTATGCAGCGTGATGTTTTCCTTACGTCCGTAAATGCCTTGGCTCAAAACAGGAGAACTCGTTAATATCGACGGCACCGGCAATCGCGTAGCCTGCTCCCTATTCGGTTCCGAAGAAGTATTCTTCGTCCTCGGCGTAAATAAGATTACCCCGATTTGGCATCCGCCATTTATCGAGCTCGTAATGTAGCGGCACCTCGTAATGTTGTAAAAACAAAAAACTCTCCAAGACTCCATGTGCCATTAAACAGGATCATTGTTATGATTGCGCCTCTCCGGATCGAATCTGCAACGCCCTTACCATTTACTACAAGAAAATGCGCAATATGGACATTATGGAGGTCATCATTGTCAACGAAGAACTTGGTTTCTAATAACTTGGCCGCTAAAACCAACACGCTTCGTCCTATAAGCCTGACTTGGCTTCTAATAACCAAACGAAAGCCCCACCGTTGCCGGGTGGGGCTTTCTTCATAGGCACAAGCTATCAATCAAATGCCTGTATTAGTTTGTTTAGCTTATTATGCACCTACAAAACGGTTCAAAGCAGCTGTGCTTGTCATATGACGTTTAGTCATGCCAAGTTCAGCAGGGCTGATACCCAATGCTAAGCCGATTAACTGGCTCATATGGATAATAGGCATATCTTTGTCGCTAGGAACATATTGTTTAGCTTCTTTTTGGAACATATCAAGCTGCATCTGGCAAAGTGGGCAAGGTGTAACAACACAATCAGCGCCTTCTTTAGCAGCATCAGCATTGATGGAACCGGTCATCTGCATAACGGAATCATGTGCAGGGTATACAGCATGGAAACCACAGCAATCGAGTTTACGGGAGAAATCGATTGGTGTAGCGCCGATAGCTTTGATTACATCAGCCAAGCTGGTTGGAATCTGGAAGTCTTCAAAGCCGGTTTCTTCTTGCGGACGAAGAAGATGGCAACCATAGTATTCAGCAACACGAAGACCGCTTAAAGGTTTAACAACTTTAGCTTTAAGGTTGTTCAAACCATAGTCGCGAATCAATACCCATAAGAAATGAGTTACATCGCTGGTACCTTTATAACGTAAGCCTGCTTGGCCCAAAATGTTGTTTACGCGAGCGCGTTGAGTTTCATCGCGGTCGAGTTCATTTTTAGCTTCGCGAAGCATTAAAGTACAAGTGTTACAAACTGTCATTAACTGAACGCCTTGTGCTTCAGCTAAGGCAATGTTACGAGCATTGGTAGAAAGAATTGCCAATGGATCAACGTCCTGAACGTGGGACGCACCGCAGCAAGTCCAACCTTCCAATTCTTCGATTTGAATGCCTAATTTTTTAGCAACCGCAACAGTGGCGATAAAATCTTCTTTGGCTGCACCTTCAAGTACACAACCAGGGAAAAATGCGTATTTCATTATCTTTCTGCCTCCTCTGCTGCCTTAATAATGGTGCGCACATCCTTAATACCTTGAACAGGTTTGTGTGGAACTACGAGTTCAAGAGGATTAATCTTACCATGTGCCCAGAGACGCAATGCGTAGAGACCTTGTTTAGCGGAATCTACAAGACCGTCAGTTTTAAGACTCATCGTTACTTCGTTCAAGCGACCGGTCTGCATGAGGTCTTGTTTGAAGGCGATAGCATGGCGAGTACCTTTATTGGATAAGCCGGCTTTCGTAGCTACTGCACGAAGTTCGGAAATATCTTTTGCAGGTTTTAAGTGTTTTGGACAACGGGAGATACAGTTCATGCAATGAACGCATTTCCAAAGACCATGTTCAAAAGCAGGGTTTACGTGAGCCATAGGTGCAGCATCACGGGAATCCTGAACAAAGCGATTAGCTTTAGTGTAAACATATGGATCCAAGAAGTCTTCGCGATTAGCGGACAATTTGTTACATTCGGAAGCACAGCAACCGCAAAGGATACATTCTGTGTTAGTAACAAATTTTTTGAAATCTTCCGGAGTTTGGCGAGAGCCCATGTCGCGGTTGAATTCAGGTTTCATGAAAATCCATGGAGCAACTGTTTTAAGACGGTTAACTTTAGCTTCCCAGTCAACTGCCAAGTCGCGGATTACGTCGAAGTTACCGATTGGAGCGATTTCGATAGTGTCGCTGCCAAAACGTTCGGTAATGTCGTCGATTTTGCTTTCACAACCAAGCATAGCCTGACCATTAACTTTAATGGAGCAAGCACCACAAACAGCACTACGGCAAGCAGCGATGAATGTTAAGGTTGGATCGATAGTATCTTTAATTTTTTGAAGGCCCAGAGAATTGTACGGTCCGGTTCTATAATCAAAGGAATAGGTCTGTACATAGGAGCGACCTTCATTATAACGATGAATCTTATAAGTAATCTGTCTCATCTTAGTACGTCCTTTCTTTTGGTTCGAAGCGAGTAATTACAACTTCACTCTGACCTACTTCGTATTCGCCATCTTCTTTAAGTGTAATAACTGTGTGATTCAAGAAGTTAGCATCATCACGTTTTGCATAGTCTTCGCGAAGGTGACTACCGCGGCTTTCTTTACGACGCATAGCGCCCAAAGTAACAGCTTTAGCAATAGTTAAGAGGCTGCCTACTTCAACGTAGTTACGAAAGCCATATTGAACGTACGGTTAGTATCGCCAACGTAGCAAGTTTATATTCTTCAAGCAAACGATTCAAGATCGCCAATTCTTCTTCCATTTTCTTTTCTTCGCGGAAAATACCTACGTTGTTCCACATAGTAAGAGCCATTTCGTCACGAATTTCAGAAATAGGACGACCGGTTGTACGGCCGGTTACTTCACGGAAGCGTTGTTCCCAACCGTTAGCTGCTTCGTTAAGAGCTTTAGCAGCGTCTTTAGCTTGGTTTTCTTTAACGTAAGCTACAGCGCCTTCACCGGCTACTTTACCGAATACAACAGCGTCAGCCAAGGAGTTACCGCCAAGACGGTTAGCACCGTGAATGGATACGCAAGCAGCTTCGCCGGCTGCAAATAAACCAGGGACTACAGTACCGCAAGTTTTGAAATCTTTTACATCAATACCGCCCATGGAATAGTGACAAGTTGGACGAATTGGAATAGGTTGAACTAATGGATCGGCATGTTCGAATGTGATAGCGAGGTCGCGGATACCATGAAGTTTTTCAAGAATAACTTCTTTTGGTAAGTGACGAACGTCAGCTACTACATATGCGTCAAGACCGGTACCCCAGCCGCGACCTTCAGCGATTTCAGTTTCGATAGCTTTAGCTACAACGTCACGAGGTGCAAGTTCCATTTTGCTAGGAGCATAATCCTTCATGAAACGTTCCCCTTTGTTATTCAAGAGGTAACCACCTTCACCACGAACAGCTTCGGACATCAAGATACCGCTTTTACCGAGACCGGTTGGATGGAACTGAACCATTTCAGGGTCTTTCAAAGCACAACCTGCACGGAAACATGCGGCCATACCGTCACCTGTGGAAAGGTAAGGGTTGGAAGTACGAGTCCAATACATACGACCGGCACCACCGGTTGCAATTACTAATGCAGTAGTTGCGATTTTTTCAACACGGCCTTCTTTCATGTTCCAAGCAACAACGCCGCCTACGGAACCGTCGTCGGCTTTAACGATGTCTAATAAGTACCAATCTTGAAGGAAATGTACGTTTTCCTTTAAGCATTGTTCATACAACGTATGCAAAATTACATGACCGGTTTTATCGGCACTGTAGCATGTACGAGGGTATGCCTGGCCACCGAAGTTACGTTGTGCGATTTTATTTTCTTTAGTACGGGAGAATGGGGTACCGAAATAATCAAGTTCTTTGATTAATTCAGGACAACGGTTGATAAAGAATTCAACAGCATCCTGGTCGCAAGATAGTCACTACCTTTAACGGTATCGAAGATGTGGTCTTCAATAGTGTCTTCTTTTGCCACATTGTTTAATACGCCATTAATACCGCCTTGAGCCATAGCCGTTGCAGAACGACTTGGGAAAATCTTGGTAATAAGTGCTACGCGCAAACCTTCTTGATGAGCTGCTTCTAAAGCTGCTCCGTTGGCCGGCTCCGCCGCTACCTACTACTAGAACATCATACTGTTCCATAATAACCTCCTAAACTTGTACCTACTTCCTACAGACTTATCCGGCACGCCGTACCTGGGCATGCCTTTCCTATAGCTTGTTCTTTAATTATAGCGGTTTACAAAGCCTTTTGTCCAAAATCAAATACGCATACTTGAAAACAGCCCTCATAAATGATAATTTTTATCATTTGCTAAATCCCCCTATTTTTAGTGTGTATTTAAACCGACATTTATCATAAACTAATGTATTTTCTAGACAAACGCTAATATTATTCTGTTTATTTATATGGCCGGATAGAAAAACGGAATATCTAATCGAAAATCATTTTCACACATTTTTTTTGATTTTTTTCAAGAACGTCCGAAAAACGTCCAATCTATGCATAAAACACAAAGGTACACAATTTAGTTATCATAAATTTAATGCCTTAACGTTATCCCTTCACAATGGGTTCATACCCTTACGCTATACTGACTTCAACTTAAGGCTATTATTATTATGCCTATGAAGTGTTATAATAAATTTAGACGTTCTTTTAAATTGATTTATAGTTTTTATTTTATAGTCTGTTACACCGACGGAGGTTGTGAAACAGGCTTATTTCTGTAAGACAGGAGTGATTGTATGAAAGTTTTACTTGTTGAAGACGAAGAAATGCTAAATAATATTATCGCCAAACGCTTGCGCGTTGAATCTATGACGGTTGACTGCTGCTTTGACGGCGAAACCGCTTTGGATCACATTAATACATCCAGCTACGACGTAGTCGTTATGGACGTAATGATTCCTAAAATGGACGGTTTTACCGTTGTGCAACACTTGCGCCAGGAAGGCAACAAAACGCCGGTATTGTTCTTAACCGCCAAAGATACTTTGCAAGATAAAGTAAAAGGCCTGAACCACGGTGGCGACGATTATCTCGTCAAACCTTTTGAATTTGAAGAGTTGATTGCTCGTATCTATGCCTTATCCCGCCGCAGCTACAATCATGCGCACAATGATTTGGAAGCCGGTCCTTTGACAATCAACAGCCAAAGCCGTACCGCTACCTTACACGGCCAGGAATTAGTACTTACCGCTAAAGAATTTGACTTATTATATTATTTAGCCAGCAATGTAAACATCGTATTATCCCGTCAACAGATTCTCGACCACGTATGGGAATACGACTACGAAAGTTATTCCAACTTAATAGATGTATATATTAAGGATTTACGTAAAAAAATTGGATGTAGCCAACGAAGCCAAATTAATTCACACAGTTCGAGGTGTGGGCTATGTTTTCAAAGTGGAAGAATAAGCTAAGTTCCGGTGGTCGTTCGCTTAACCCTTTCAGCCGTTTACCGCTAACGCTTAAGATTACCGGCTGGTATTCTATATTTCTCTTATTAATGTTACTCATGCTCTCCGTGTTCATTCTGCAGTTCACGCAACTGTGGGAAGCCTCGGAAATGCGCAGTACCTTACAATCAAGGGTTATTAATACAGCCGACAATCTGACCCGGTTCCGTCCGTTCCAAGAAGGTGTTTTTACCGTTCTCTATACGGATAACGGCGTGGCTGTCAAAGGGGTCATTCCTGACGGTTTCCCACCGGAAAGTATGATTTCTCCCCATCACATCCAAGAAGTAACTGTCAAAAACACTACCTTCTATTATTATGACGCACCTGTAGCCGACCCGGCTTTCCACGGTTGGGTTCGCGGCGTAATGCCCGCTACCACAGCCAGTCGTGCGGCCAACATTATGTTGCTTTCTTTGATTCTCGGCGGGGTTATATTCCTCGTTATCGGCACCAGTGGCGGTTATTGGATTATCAAGCGTGGTCTCGGACCGATTCGTAATATGACCCAAACAGCCGCTGACATTGGTCAAAAACGCGACTTATCTCAACGTATCGAACAACTGGTAGACAGCCACGACGAAATTTCCGCACTGTCTAAAACATTCAATACAATGCTTGACAGTTTAGAAAGCTCTTCGCAGCGTGAAAAGCAGTTCAGTTCCGACGTATCCCATGAGCTTCGCACGCCGATAGCCGTTATTCAGGCAGAAAGCGATTACGGTCGTGCCTATATCGACAATATCGACGAAGCTAAAGAAAGCTTTGAACATATTTTCCAACAAAGTCGTTTCATGACCGCCATGGTTACCCAATTATTGGATATTGCCCGCTTGGACAATATGGACAGCATCAAGAAGGATCCGCTCAGCATCAGTCAAATGATGCAAGAAGTAGCCGACAGTTATCAACGAATTTGTAAAGAGAGAAATATTACCTTAACCGCAACCATCCAACCGGATTTATCCATGGTCGGCAATCTGCCGTTTTAAAACGCGCGGTGGGCAACTTGATTGACAACGCCATAAAATTTACCAAAGATGCTATATCCATTCAGGTCGTAAAACTAAACAATACCATTCGTATTACCATTAAAGATAATGGCGAAGGTATTAATCAAGACGACCTCGAAAAGATTTGGAATCGCATGTATCAAGTCGATCAGGCCCGTACCAAAAAAGCTAATCAAGGGTTGGGACTAGGTCTTTATTTTGTAAAAAATGTCATTAATTTGCATCAAGCCAAAGCCTATGCAATTAGTGAGCCTCATGTATCAACAAGTTTTATTTTAGAATTTCCTATCATGACCGATGAGGCCTTTAGAGAGGATACACCATGAAACCATTATTGCGACAGTTCACAGTAGAATCCAACGATGCAGAGCCGCCTCGACGAGCTTTACACCGTATAATACTGCTATTTGTTGCCGCTTTTGCAATCGGCGGTGGTATCTATGCAGTCCATGATTATATGGCACAACAGGAAGCGATGCGTGTCAGTGCAGCCCGCACCGAAATGATCAAAGCCCAGGCC
>ENA-OPZN01000521-OPZN01000521.1-human-gut-metagenome-genome-assembly--contig:-NODE-521-length-11448-cov-2.057680_pt1 | contig 11448 bp, 13 predicted proteins | sample MGYA00242483_ERZ504503 | MGnify/ENA primary metagenome ERZ504503 (study PRJEB26092, sample SAMD00036285) | human gut metagenome | host: Homo sapiens | study: EMG produced TPA metagenomics assembly of... | reverse complement strand
GATAAACATATGTGATCACAATCGAGCGTCAGTACGGAAGCGGCGGACGTATTACAGGTATGCGCCTTGCAGAAGAGCTGGGTATTCATATTATGATGAAGAGATCCTGAAAATGACATCAGAGACCAGTGCTATTGGAGAACAGTACTTCCGTCTTGCAGATGAAAAAGCAGGGAATAACTTATTATATCGTACAGTTACCAATATGAAGCCGGAGCTTTCCGCACCTGTAAAGGATGGACATAGGCTTACATCACCGGAAAATCTGTTCCGCTTCCAGTCCGAGGTCATCCGCAAGCTGGCAGAGTCTGAAAACTGCATTATCATTGGACGCTGTGGCAATTATGTTCTTCAGGATCAGTTAGATGATGTAGTCCGCATTTTCGTCTATGCAGATACGGTTACCAGAGTCCGCAGAATTATGGACGTAGACAAGGTAGACGAAGAAGAAGCACTGCGCCGCATGAAGAAGATCGATAAGGAGCGCACAGAGTATCATAAATATTTCACTGGCAGAAACTGGATGGATATGGAAAATTATGACCTTCCTATTAATGCCAGCCGTATTGATTATGATCAGATGATCAAACTGATCAAAGATTATCTGAAACTTCGGGGAATGATCGACTGATCGTTATGACGATGCTCTTTAGAGATGGTAGATCCGCCTATGGATGGGGCAGCAATGTAGCAACATGAGGTAGCAGATGGATATTTTAACAGGAATACTGATCCCTTTTATAGGAACCACAGCAGGCAGCGCCTGCGTGTTCTTCCTGCGGGGAGAATTAAAGCCCGGAGTGCAGAAAGCATTTCTGGGCTTTGCTTCGGGAGTGATGGTGGCTGCTTCTGTGTGGTCCCTTCTGATCCCGGCTATGGAAATGAGTGATGGACTTGGAAGACTGGCTTTTCTTCCGGCAGTAACTGGCTTCCTTTTAGGAATGGCGTTTTTGCTGTTTCTGGATATGGTAGTTCCTCATCTTCATATGGATACGGATCAGCCGGAAGGCGCAAAAAGCAATTGGAAAAAGAGCACTATGCTGGTTCTTGCAGTGACCTTACATAACATACCGGAAGGAATGGCAGTTGGTGTGGCTTTTGCAGGTATGCTGGCAAAAAGTGAGTCCATTACACTGGCAGGCGCCATGGCATTGTCACTGGGAATTGCGATCCAGAATTTCCCGGAAGGAGCGGTTATCTCCCTTCCTTTAAAAGAAGCGGCAGGGCAGAAAAAAGCCTTTGTCTACGGTATGCTTTCCGGTATTGTAGAGCCCATCGGCGCCGGTCTTATGCTGTTATTGGCAGAAAAACTGGAGCCCTTTATGCCATATTTCCTTTCCTTTGCAGCAGGTGCCATGCTTTACGTAGTAGTGGAAGAACTGGTGCCGGAAGCATCAGGAAGGGGAACATTCCAATATTGGTACCATCGGATTTGCCATTGGGTTTGCATTGATGATGGTCCTTGATGTGGCATTGGGATAATGCAGGTTGTGTTACTTTCGCCACTCCACAGTCAGTTCTGCTTTTCGTCTTGGTCTTGGAGCAGGTGCTTCATCTGCGTAGCCTACAGCCAAGGCAGCATAGAGCTGGCCGTCAGCATTTAACCAGTGATTTAATTCTTCCTGAGACAAAAAACGTATTACAGATCCAAAGACTTCCAAGGCCCAGTTCTGTGGCAGCCAGTGTCATGTTTTCAATGGCAGCTCCCATGGACTGGGCATTGCATATTTCTGACACACGTTCATCAATGGCCAGCGGCTGATCCATAGGAGAGGCCAGAGGGTCTGTGATAAAAAATAATAACAGGTGCTTCTTTCATGATCTTAAGGGTTGCCCTGGCACCATCTAAATAAGGGGCACTTTCTGGGAGAAAGGCTGTTTTTCTTCCCGTTTCAGTCCTGCTTCCATGGCTTTAAGGACCTGTTCCTTTGCAGAGCCTGTTGTTACGATAAAATGCCATGGCTGCCGGTTTTAGAGGAAGGAGCCAGCATGCCGGCTTTAATATTTCTTCTATTAATTCTTTTTTTACAGGAATGTCTTTATAGCGGCGGATGCTCCGTCTGCTTTCTATTTCTTTTATCATGAGTACAGATCCTTTCATTGTATAGGATGTTGTGAGATTGTATTATTTCGGTCGCACGGTCAGTCGGCGGATATGTCCGTCTGCGGTCAGCTGCTGTAAGCTGGCAATAGCCATGACCTGGTAACCGCCGTAGGAGGCGATAAGTTCTGCCTGTGAGCCGTTCAGGATCGTGGGCGATAATATGGAATACTGACAGAAGAGAAACTTATTCCGGAAAAACATGGAAATGGCTTCTTTTCCATATAAATGAAATTCGTGCGGGGATGTGCCATTGGCGCAGTAATCACAGTAGTGGCCGTTTTTGGTAAATAATTCTGCCAGGGCTTCAAAATCTTTTGTTTCAAGAGCTGTGAGATATTTCTGGATAACAGGTTCCATGAAAGTTTCCTTTCTATAAAAAATATTGATCCATATTTAATATACTTTTTCTGAATTGAGAAGGGCGTCTGTGCCGCCGTCCACAAACATGATAATGCCGTTGACGCCTCTTGCTTCTTTTGAAATAAGGAAATTAATGGCAGAGGCGATCTCATCCGGTTCCATAAGAGTCTCTTTGCCATATTTGGTAGGAATAGGAAGGGCATTTAATGCCGTCTTTTCATCCACAGACATAGTGGCAGTCATGGATGTGTTTACGTTTCCAGGTGCCACTGCGTTGATGCGAACCCCATTTGCGGCATAAGAGGCAGAATGGCGGCGGACCCATCTGGCTAAGGCATACTTGGAAGCCACGTACAGGCGGTTACCTGTAAGAAGGTCATTTTCATCTAAATTGGAAACCAGATCCAGGATGCGAAGTTCATCTTCATTATTATTATTTAAAATATCTGCCAAGTCCATGCGCAGGTCTCCCTGGGAGATAGCATTGGAAACAGTGGCTACGCAGCTGCCGCCTTTTTTCTCTAAAAGATCGTAGGCCCCTTTTATAATAGAAATCGTTCCGAAAAAGTTTAAAGAAAGGATCAGGCGCAGATCGTGACAGGAACCAGGAACGCCGGCGCATAAGATCAGACCGTCTAAACCTTCTGGATGCAGCTCGTGTAATTCATCAATTACTTTCTGCCGTCCTTCTGGAATAGAAAGGTCGGCCTGGATATCTCCTGTTTTCCAGTCGATATTGATAGTCTCATGTCCCTGTTTTTCTAATTGACTGATCACACGCAGGCCGATCCCGCCGGAACCGCCGGTAATTGCATAGACTCCCATAAGTGATCCTCCGGTTTACAAATAATTTTCTTTCTATTATAATCGAAATTGATACCAATGTAATACCCAGAATAGTGAAAAAAAAGGATACCAGATGAAATGCTGCATTATGAGTTAGAGAAGAAAAAGGGTAGTTCTCTCTATGAAGAACTGTATCAGAAACTGAAAGAAGACATTTTAAGAGGCGGATCCTGCCGGGGGACCAAGCTGCCTTCCAAAAGGGAGCTGGCCAGGGATAATGGCATCAGCGTAAAGACAGTTTTAAGCGCCTACGAACAGCTGGTGGTAGAAGGCTATCTTTATTCCAAAGAGAAAAAGGCTATTTGTGGCGGCAGTGGAAGCTATGCCGGAGTATAAACCTGTAGTGGCAGAATATCCCCAGCTTTACAGGGAAGATCAATGGTTTGCGGATTTTACAGCCAACAACACAGTGTATGATAAATTTCCATTTTCCATGTGGAGAAAGGTCATGAGGGAGGTGCTGTCAGAGTATGACAAAGAACTGGTAAAAAGAGGTCATTTTCTGGGAGTTCGCCAGCTGCGGGAGACCATTGCGGATTACTTATACCGCACCCGTGGAATGACCATTTCTCCTGAATGCATTGTGATCGGAGCCAGTATTGAATACCTGTATAGCCGTCTGATCAAGCTTCTGCCTGCAGACGTAGTCTATGCTGTGGAAAACCCGGGATATAAGAAAATCCCTGTGATCTATGAAGAATATGGGCTGAAGTGGAAGAGTATAGCCATGGACGATGGGGGAATCCATATGAAAAGCCTGCAAGACAGCGGGGCAGACATTATCCATGTATCCCCGGAGCACCATTATCCATTGGGAACAGTTATGTCTGCATCCAGGCGTCAGGAGCTTTTAAGCTGGGCTTCAGAAAAAGAAGAACGCTATATCATAGAGGATGATTATGACTGTGAATTCCGCTATCGTTCCCGGTCTATTCCCGCACTTGGGAGCATGGACTCCCACGAAAGCGTGATCTATATGAACACCTTCAGCAAGACCCTGACACCGGCGATCCGTATCAGCTATATGGTCCTTCCGGAGAAGCTGATGCGCCGCTACATTGATACCGCCAATTTTTACTGCAATACAGCCTCTACCTGTGAGCAGTATGCTCTGGCAAGATTTATTGAAAATGGCTATTTTGAGCGCCATTTAAGCCGTCTTAAGAAGTTTTATCATGCAGAAGGAGAACGTTTAAAGCGTATCTTAAAACAATCGGTGCTACTGCCGGCAGTCAGCGTGGACGGAGGAGAAAGCGGCACCCACCTGCTGGTGAAAGTAGATACTTCCATGACAGATACGGAGATTGAAGAGGCAGCGGAAAATATGGGTATCCATATTTCCTGTCTGTCCCGGTTCTGCAGTGAGAAGAACCCGGAATATGATCATATTTTAGTGTTAAATTATTCTGATATGGATGAAAGCCGCCTGACGGAAGCGGTGAGAAGACTGGGTAATATTTTTATCCAGTGGTAAAATCTGATATCCTTTAATAGTTTTATTTTGGATATTTTAAAGATATCAGATCAGTGTTACCATGAGCCTACCGACACACAGGGAGGAATAAAGTGTTCCAAAATAAAAACTCCCTGTAGGAAAATGAGTGAAAAAATAAGAAAGAAACGAGGTACGGACACATGGGAACAACTTATTATTTTCTGCCTACAAGAAACTTATTTGGAGAAGATTCCGTAAAGGAAACAGGTTCCTTAATGCAGAGCCTGGGAGGAAAGAAAACTCTCATTGTAACAGATGCATTTCTGGCAAAACAGGGAATGGCCCGGATGGTTCAGGATATCTTAAAGGACTCTGGTGTTGAAAGCGTTGTATTTGGCGGGGTAGAGCCAAACCCGAAGGATGTAAACGTAGAAGCCGGTCTTAAGGTATTCAAGGAAAATGGATGCGACTCTATTATCTCTCTTGGCGGTGGTTCTTCCCACGACTGTGCAAAGGGTATCGGCATTGTAGCTTCCAATGGAGGAAACATCCGGGATTATGAGGGTGTGGACAAGTCACAAAAGCCTATGTGCCCTATGGTTGCCATCAACACCACAGCAGGAACTGCTTCTGAGATCACCCGCTTCTGTATCATTACAGATACCAGCCGTCATGTAAAAATGGCGATCGTAGACTGGAGAGTGACACCACAGATCGCCATCAATGATCCCAAGCTGATGGTAGGCATGCCACCGTCACTGACAGCAGCTACCGGAATGGATGCTTTGACCCATGCTATTGAAGCTTATGTTTCTACCAATGCAAATCCACTGACAGATGCAGCTGCTACCATGGCTATTACCATGATCACACGGTATCTGCCAAAGGCAGTCGCAAATGGAGAATACATGAAGGCAAGAGACAAAATGGCATACGGACAGTACCTGGCCGGTATCGCTTTTAACAATGCTTCCTTAGGTTATGTTCATGCGATGGCTCATCAGTTAGGTGGTTTCTACAACCTGCCTCATGGTGTGTGCAACGCTATCCTCCTTCCTCATGTAGAAGAGTTTAACCTGATCGGAAATGCAAACCGCTTCAGAGACATTGCAAAGGCAATGGGTGAAAACATTGACGGACTTTCCACTATGGAAGCAGCCAGAAAAGCCATTGCAGCCATCCGCCAGCTCAGCGAGCAGGTAGGTATCCCACAGAACCTGAGAAGTCTTGGAGTAAAAGAAGAAGACTATGAGATCATGGCTGAAAATGCAATGAAGGACGTATGCCAGCTGACCAACCCGAGAAAGGCTACCAAAGAACAGGTAATCGGAATTTTCAAGGCTGCTTATTAATAAGATCTGCGGGCTTTATGAAAATGGAAATGGAAATGGTCCAGTGGCAAAAGGCATGAAAGACTGCAAAGAAATTGCATAAGAAAGGCGGAAAATAATATGGAAAAGGCAAAGTTACAGGAACGTTATCAGTTATTTATCGGAGGTCAGTGGAAAGATGCTTCTGCCCATGAAACATTTAAAACAATCTGCCCGGCAGACGGAAGCGTATTAGCAGAGTGTGCCCAGGCAACAAAGGAAGATGTAGATGAGGCAGTAAAAGCAGCATGGGAAGCTTTTAAAACATGGAAGCATACTACAGTTGCAGAAAGAGCCGCCGTTTTAAATAAGATCGCTGCCATCATTGATGAAAATAAGGAACATCTGGCTATGGTAGAGTCCATGGACAACGGCAAGCCCATCCGTGAGACACTGGCAGTAGATATCCCTATGGCAGCTGACCATTTCCGCTACTTTGCAGGCTGCATCCAGGCAGAAGAGGGAAGTGCCAATATTCTTGGCAAAGACACCTTAAGCCTGATCTTAAGAGAACCGATCGGCGTAGTAGGTCAGATCGTTCCATGGAATTTCCCATTTTTAATGGCAGCATGGAAGCTGGCTCCTGTTCTTGCCAGCGGCTGCTGTACTGTATTTAAGACCTCCAGTACGACACCTTTAAGTGTTCTGGAATTTGCAAGACTGGTCCAGGATGTGATCCCGGCAGGCGTATTTAACGTGATCACCGGTTCCGGCTCTAAATCCGGCCAGTATATGTTAGATCATCCGGGATTTAGAAAACTTGCTTTTACCGGTTCCACAGAAGTAGGACGAAATGTAGCTTTGGCAGCAGCTCAGAAACTGATTCCTGCAACACTGGAGCTGGGAGGAAAATCTGCCAATATCTTCTTTGAAGACTGTGACTGGGAAATGGCAATGGACGGACTTCAGATGGGCATCCTCTTTAACCAGGGCCAGGTTTGCTGCGCAGGTTCCAGAGTCTTTGTCCAGGAAAGCATTTATGACCGTTTTGTAGAAGAGGCTGTAAAACGCTTTAATAAAGTAAAAGTAGGTCTTCCATGGAAAGAAGAGACCCAGATGGGAAGCCAGATCGACCGCAGACAGATGGAAAAGATCTTAAAATATGTGGAGATCGGCAAGGAAGAAGGCGCAAAGGTGCTTTGCGGCGGTGTACAGGCGAAAGAAGGAGAACTGGAAAAAGGCTGCTTCCTGCGTCCAACCTTATTAGGAGATGTGACCAACGATATGCGCGTTGCCCAGGAAGAGATTTTCGGACCAGTTGCATGCATCATCAAGTTAAACAGAGAAGAAGTCCTTGCCAATGGCAAATGACAGTGCCTAACGGGCATTAGGCGGGTCGTCTGATTTGGGACCAGAGAGTATCAACAGGGCCCTTCGTGTGGCAAGAGGCGTGGAAACAGGACGTATGTGGGTCAACACCTACAATGCGATCCCGGAAGGCGCTCCATTTGGCGGCTGCAAGGCATCCGGTATCGGAAGAGAGACCCATAAGGTCATCCTGGAACATTATACCCAGATGAAGAACATTATGATTAATATGGCAGAGGCGCCTACTGGATTTTATCCGGCATAGGATGTAAATAAAAAATGATTCCATCCTTTTGACATTTTTTGAGTTGAGAAATATAATAATTCCTGAACGAGTAGCAAACAAGCGTAAATCCAGTTTTGCTGCTCGTTTTTTTATGCAAAAAGAGTCAGGTGGAAAGTTTAAGATAAAAGCAAAACGAAACATACATTCGATAAAAACTATAGACGGATAGATAAAAATGAGGTATAATGAGTCCAAAAGAGTCTGTGTAAGCGAAAAAACTTAAATGTAAAAGTTGATGGGAAAGGAAGTGGTAATATGATTTATACATGTACATATCCGTCCCCACTGGGAAATATTTTACTGGCGGCAGATGAGGTTGGACTGACTGGTTTATGGTTTGAAAGACAAAAATACTTTGCAAATACACTTCCAAAAGAAACCATTTCACAGGAGACACCCGTTCTGAATCCAGGCGAAAAAATGGCTGGATGTATATTTTTCAGGGAAAGAGCCGGATTTTACTCCTGCACTTCATCCTGCAGGTTCCCCGTTTCGCCAGGCTGTATGGCAGATCTTACTGCAGATCCCTTATGGACAGACTATGACATATGGAGAGATTGCAAAAAGATGGCACAGATGCAGGATGCGCCTCATATGTCTGCACAGGCTGTAGGCGGAGCAGTAGGACATAACGAAGTTTCCATTATCATCCCCTGTCATCGTGTTGTAGGAACCAATGGAAGTCTTACCGGATATGCCGGGGAATTGAAAAGAAGATCGCGCTGTTAGAACTGGAACATACAGATATGAGCGGGTTCTTTTATTCCAAAGAAGGGGACTGCCCTTTAAATGGATCTTGAGATCACAGAAAATGATAAAAAGAAAAAGGCACAAAAGGATGAAAAATAAAACAGCAAAAGGCAGATCAATGCATTTTTTAGTCAACCTGTTTGGGAACAGCAGAGGAGATATGCTGTTTCGTCAACAGGAGGAACTGCTTGATACACTGATCAGAAATACAGAAAATAAGACAAAGGATCAGATGAAAACGCTGACTCAGACAATTTTGCCCCGTATAGCCCTGTACAAGGTACTGAACCAAAGTGGTCTGTCACAGGAGGATGTCTACAGGCATATGCGAAACTATATGCTGGATATCGTTGGAACAGAAAAGCATTTGTCCATGGTAAAAATGGAACGGGTGCCGGGATTTTATTTTCTTTACAGCAATATTTTCCTTCGTGTTGTGCGAAGAACGAATCTGTGGGACAGTGAGCAGGCCCATGGAAAGGATTATTTTGATGTGACAATGAAAAAATGCCTGTGGCATACAGCCTGTTTAGAAAATGGCTGTGAAAAGCTTTGTCCCCTGTTTTGTGATGTTGATAATGTAACATATGGTGGTCTGAAAAAACTGGACTTTTCCCGTACTAAAACATTTAGGTTACGGGGGAGACTGCTGTGATTTTCATTTTTTCAGGAAAAGATCCTGATCGGGACTGAAAATGAGCATATAAAAGGCGTGTGGATCCTGGTATGGACTCATACGCCTTTTGTTGCTATTCATCTTGTTTCCGTATTTATGAAAACAAGTTCTCAAGATCTTGGTAAAACTGTGGATAAGAAATATTCACACATTCTGCCCCATTGATCTGTATAATGCCCTCTGCGCAGAGAGCTGTCACTGCAAAGGTCATGGCAATGCGGTGGTCTAAGTGGCTTTCGATCACAGCACCGTGAAGAGGTCTGCCGCCGCGGATGATCATGCCGTCCTCTGTTTCTGTTACGTCAGCTCCCATAGCACTTAAATTTTCCACCATAACAGCAATTCGGTTGGACTCTTTTACCTTTAATTCTGCTGCATCCCGGATCACGGTCGTTCCCTCTGCAAAGCAGGCCATAGCAGCGATCATAGGCAGTTCGTCAATAAGAGTCGGGATAATGCTGCCGCCGATCTCTGTTCCATGAAGGGAAGAAGCGCGGACTAAAAGATCAGCAACCGGTTCCCCTTCGTCTTCTTTTACATTTAATAAAGTAAGGTCTGCACCCATAGCCCTGCATACATGAAGGATGCCGTCCCTGGTAGGATTGATGCCTACATTTTTGATCAGGATCTCAGAGCCGGGTACCATAAGTCCTGCTGCAATAAAGTAGGCAGCAGAAGAAATGTCTCCTGGTACATTTACCTTTACACTGTGCAGTTCACTGGCCGGTTCAATAGTAGCAGTGGTATCTTTTGTGGTCACATGGGCGCCGAACAGATTTAACATGATTTCAGAGTGATTTCTGGATACATAGGGCTCTGTAACAGAGGTAGGTCCCTCTGCGTAAAGTCCTGCTAATAAAATAGAAGATTTAACCTGGGCAGAGGCTACTTTGGAGGTGTAGTGGATGCCGTGAAGGGCTTTTCCGTGGATCGCCAGAGGCGCGCAGCCATTTCCATTTACACTGACAATATCTGCGCCCATAAGGGACAGTGGTTCCATAATACGCTTCATGGGACGTTTCTGGATGGAAGCGTCACCTGTTAAAGTTACGTCAAAGTTCTGTGCAGATAAAATACCGGAGATCAGGCGGGTAGTAGTGCCGCTGTTTCCGCAGTCCAGTATGGTCTCCGGCTTTTTAAGACCGTGAAGGCCATTTCCATGTACCAGGACGATATCCCCTCTATTTTCAATGGCAACGCCCATACGTTCAAAACAGGAGATGGTAGACAGACAGTCAGCTCCCTGTAAAAATCCTGTGATCTCGGTGGTTCCCTTTGCAAGAGAGCCGAACATCACGGCACGGTGGGAAATAGATTTATCTCCCGGAACCGTGATTTCTCCCTTTAATGGGCCTGATTTTTTAAATTCCATATGTTTCCTCCCAGACAGGTAGACGTTACAGTCTTACCATTTCGTATTTATAATATTCCAGCCGTTTCCAGGCTGCGGTCATAGATGTTTCATCATAAAATTCGATCTTTAAGGCACCTTCGCCCCGTTCTCTGTTGTTATTGATACCAATATTTTTAATACTGATGCCTTTGGCTGCCAGAATAACTGCGATGGTGGAGATCGCACCTACCTCATCGGCCACATCTACAGAAAAGGCATAAGACGGTTCCACAGAACCCTTGGCCCGGTCGGTAATGGTATTTCGGTAGTCTCTGGATTTTTCAAACAGTTTATAAATCGCGTCTCCCTGATGTCCTTTTATTTCAGAAAGGATGTCCTGAAGGGAACCGATATAACGTTCTAACATATCTGCAATAGGTTCCACATTGGTCATACAGATCTGCTCCCACATTTCAGGAGAGGAAGACGCAATACGGGTAATATCCTTAAAACCGCCTGCAGCTACCCGTTTCATGGTTCCGGCAGGTGAGTCGGCATCTTTTACCAGATTTACAAGGCTGGAAGCAACCAGGTGGGGCAGATGACTGATGGCAGCCACCACTTTATCATGTTCCCTGTAGTCAAGTACCAGTGGGATAGCACCTACGGTCTGGGCCACTGCGATAATACGGTTGGCATTTTCGGCATATTTTGGTGGAATATTACCGGTTTCGCTGCCGCTCTGGTCAAGGCCTTCCGGCGGTGTAACAATATAATAAGCATTTTCAAGGAGATGATCCGTTGCGTTTTCGTATCCTGTTTTTTCAGAACCGGCCATAGGATGACCGCCTACAAAGCAGTCTGTAAGGCCCTGGCGCAGGATCTCTTCGTGGATGTCCGTTTTGGTGCTTCCTACATCCGTGATCAAAGCTCCCGGTTTAATAGGAGCGGATCTTAGACAGATACTGTGCATTGTATTC
>ENA-OPZN01000520-OPZN01000520.1-human-gut-metagenome-genome-assembly--contig:-NODE-520-length-11469-cov-2.213102_pt1 | contig 11469 bp, 12 predicted proteins | sample MGYA00242483_ERZ504503 | MGnify/ENA primary metagenome ERZ504503 (study PRJEB26092, sample SAMD00036285) | human gut metagenome | host: Homo sapiens | study: EMG produced TPA metagenomics assembly of... | reverse complement strand
GGCTTTCGGTGAGATTTTTTCACAGCCTTCTTTTGGCTCCAAAATTCCGTATTTTCCAGGTTCTAAGTCATCAAAAGAACGGATCTTATATACTTCCATAATGCCTTTGCTGATACATTTCGGTACACCCACCTGTTTTCCTCTTTTTAGAAGATCTTCCAGTACAGGCCTGGTATTGATCTCATCTTCTGTGCCTACAAAACAGAAAACAGTTTCAGCTTTTTGGTATACATCCCAGGAGGTGATGGCTTTAAAAATGGCAGTATCACTGGAACGGCAGGTATCCGGATCAAGAGCGTTCCTTTTTTCTTTTAATATTTTCCGGAGTTCTTTTTTCTGCAAGTCTAATGGTCTGTTCATAGTTGGTTTCCTTTCAGAATAGAATTTTTTCAAAATGAAATTCAGTTATACAAAATAATCGCCATACTGTTCCCGTAAAAATCGGGTCAGTTCTCCTTCCGATTTTCCGGCTGCTTCCACAACAAAGCTGCTGGTCAGGAAACGGTGGGTCTGAGGAGAAAATCCTTTTTCCAGCAGGTGGTCAATGTCTGTATCCTTTACAAAAAAGTTCATACGGATCACAGGGAGTTTCCGGTTGTGAAGAATGTTGTAGATACGGGTGGAAAAGCAGAAAATATAATCGTATTCCAGCTGTTCCAACTGGTGGATCTCGTTGATATTTAAGGTGCTGATCCACTGAAAGGAGATATGTTCCCGCAGTTGCTCTAAAAAGAAGCTGATACGTTCAAAGTTAATGCTGGTCATAACAATGATCCGTTTTCTGTTTCTGGAAACGGTCTGGTTTCTTAAAATATGTTTCTGGAAAATAAGGGTCAACGTGGATAAATGTTCATCCAGAAACGTAAAGCCATAGGCAGCTTTAAAAATAATACTGTAACGCTTTAACTGCTCATATAAAACAGGAAAATGTCCTTTTGTATCCTCTACGGTCTTATCTACAAAAGTGCAGTGGAAATGGTCCAGATTGATCTCACGGTAGAAGTAGGCATATAGTTCCCTTAAAAATTCATCCTGGACCGGAAAGGGAGAAGGAAGTTCGCTTACGATCTGTTCTGTGAAATTTTCCGTTGCCTGCCAGAGCCTTGGATCAAAAGGAAGTTTTAAAGGCTGGGCGAAATTTAACATACTTAAGGCAACATTATAAAGCCGGTTCTGCCGGGGAGAGTCTGTAAAATGGATGTTTAAAGGAGCCAAAGGCAGTTTGTAAGAGTAGGCAGATGTATCTTTTACAGTCCGTGTTTTCATAATACAGATAAAAAGCAGCAGGAATTTTTTGGAGGGATAATTTAGGGACCAGCCTGTTTCTGAGAGAAAACGGGAAAGAATTTCGGTTGCTTCCTGAAAACTGCAGGATAGATATTCCGTTGCCAGCTCATAGGTCTGCTTCTCCAGAGGCGTATTTGCAAAACGGGCAAGTACCTTATTTTCTGATGTAAATTCAAACAGAGGATGGAGGATGTCAATGACCAGAAAACGCAGCTGGAGCTCATCGCCCTGAATAGAAAGCCCTTTTTTCTTTTTTGTCACCAGTTCCAGGCCATAGCGCGTTAAAAATTGCCGCAGCAGTGCTGTGTCCTGTTTTTTCGTAGTAAGGGAAAGTCCCCATTGTTCATAAAGCTTGGATGAGTTTACATAATTTTGAAAAAAGATGGCAGTGATCATCACCCGGATCCGTTCATCAGAGGAGCTGAGATAATCCTTTTGGTCCAGGTTGCGGATAAAGGAAACCAGGTCTTCATAGCTGATGCAGCTGTAGCAGATACTTTTTTCGATCCGGACCATAGGTTCACTGGAGTAAAGATTGATCTGTTCAATGGTACGGCGGATGGAGCTTTCATTTTTCTGAAAATGCAGGGCTGTTTTGCTTAAGGGGATCATCTGCCGTTTCTGGATGTAGCGCAGCAGGGTCAGGTCATTATAACTTAAACTCATTTCATTCCTCCCAGAGTATATTCCCATGTTTTTGCAGGTACGTAATCTTAATACCATTATAAAATAAAGGTAAGTAAATGCAAGAATATATTGGATATTTTTTGCCTTGAAGCGTCTGTGTAAATCTGACATAATGAGGATAGTTCACAAGGCGCCTGAGAATAAAAAGTGACAAGTTATATCTTCTGTATGAAAGAAAAATTACAGATAATGCACAAAAGAATGTTTGTGCGTGTATGGAGGGAAACAGAATGAATAAGACAAAATCAAGTTGGAAGGATGGGATCCAGACCTTCGGACGTTCTCTGCTGCTGCCTATCGCTCTTCTTGCACCCATTGGTATGGTCATGGGTATCTGCAGTGCAATGACACAGTCCTATATGATCGCAAAATTTCCATTTTTAGGAAATGAAATAGTAAAGCTGATCTTTTCCAGTTTGCAGACGATCACCAATATCGTATTTAACAATATTCCCCTTCTGTTTGCTATGGGTGTTGCCCAGGGAATGGCAAAGAAGGAAAAAGGAATCGCTGTATTTGCAGCAACCGTTGGTTATCTGACGTTAAATGTTGTAATGAGCGTATATTTAAAAGCAACCGGTACTTTAGCTGATCCTGCTGTTGCAGCACAGGTAGGACAGGGTACAGTTCTTGGAATTCAGACTTTAAAGATCGAAGCTATGGGTGGTCTGATCGCCGGATTGGTAGCTGCTAAGGTTGCAGATAAGTTTTACCGTTTGGAACTTCCGTTGGCATTTGCATTCTTCGGCGGAAAGAAATCCATCCCGATCATCACATTTGCCTGCATGATCCCTATCGGCCTTGTTGTACCGATCATCTGGAATGCACTGACCAGCTTCCTGATCAGCATTTCTTTCATCTTCACAACACCATACATTGGAAGTGCTATTTATTATGCATTAAATCGTGCACTGATCCCATTTGGTCTGCACCATGTACTTGCTTCCCTGGTACGTTTCACAGAGGCAGGCGGTACTTATATGATCAATGGACAGGAATTTGTAGGTATCTTAAATGCAACCAATGAGATCCTGTTTAACTTAGGACCTGACAGCGAATACTGGAGCCAGCTGATGCCAATATTAACCAGCTACCTTGGCGGTGCCAGATGTTAACCACTCTGTTCCGTGTTCCGGCCATCGGACTTGCTATGTATCACACTGCTTATGCTAAGAACAAAAAGATCGCAAAGGGTGTTATCCTTACCTGCTGCCTGACTGCATTTTTAGGAAATATCACAGAGCCTCTGGAATTCTCCTTCCTGTTTATTTCACCGGCACTGTTTGTACTTTACTGTGTAATGTGTGGTATTGGCCTGCTGCCTTACCAGCTGTTCCATATCTGTATCGGTTATATCCGCGGAACTATTTTTGATTTTGGTATTTTCGGACTTCTGTACGAACATACACAGTGGATCTACCTGGTTCTGTTAGGTGCTGTAAACTTTGTTGTATTCTATTTTGTATTCAAATGGTTTATTGTAAAAATTCGGACTGGAGACTCCAGGAAGAGAGGAATTTGAAGTAGAAGAATCAGCAAGCCAGCTGTTAAAAAGAAAAGAACTGGCCAGCCATCGCAGCTCTTGTAGTAGAAGGACTTGGCGGAAAAGAGAACATTGTAAATGTTGAGAACTGTATTTCACGTCTGAGAGTGGATCTGAAGGATCCGAAGAAGGTAGATCAGGTCAAGATCAAAGACTCCGGCTGTGCAGGTATTTTCTTCCCGTCAGAAAAGCATATCCATGTAGTATTTGGACCTCATGTAGAGTTTGTACGCCATGCTGTAGATGACCTGCTGAAAAAATAAGAGGTGAAAAATGAGAGCTTTATATGATTCAAAAAGCAAGCTGGATGACAGAGGCATCAAATATCTTTTAAGCGAAGAGAACAAATATAAAACCTGGCTGAAAGTGGAAGGGGCGCTTGCCCTTTCCCAGGCCAAAGAAGGTTTTATCCCGAAAGAAGCAGCAGAAGAGATCGCGTCTGTTCCTTTTGAGACCCTTGATCTGGAAGAAATGGAAAAGATCAAGGCAAAGGTGGGACATGGTTTTGTTCCATTTGTGAAAGTGCTGGTAAAAGCCTGCAAGGGAGAGGGAAAGAAATACGTTCATTATGGTGTGACTACCCAGAATATCCAGCAGACCTCCCAGCTTTACATTACCAGACAGGTAACAGAGATCTATAAAAGTTTTCTGGCTGATATTTTAAAGAACCTGGCAGCCCTGGCAAGGGATAATGCAGATGCAGTTATGCCCGGAAGGACCCATGGAAAACATGCCATTCCTATTACCTATGGATACAAGGTGTCTGTATGGATCAGTGAACTGCTTACAGGCCTTGAAAGGCTGGAAGAAGCAGAAAAAAGGATCTTTACGGTTATGATGGGCGGTGCTGTAGGCGGCTTTAACGCTACCGGCCTTACAGGACGTAAAGTCCAGGATGATGTGGCAGAACTGCTTTCCATGAGTTCCATGGAAGTTCCAAGCCGCAATATGACCCAGATGAAGGTGGAATACCTGATGAACCTGTGCCTTTTATGCAATACCTTCCATAAAATGGCAGAGGAAGTGTATTACACTGGCATTGAGGAATTCGGGGAAGTCCATGAAGGATTTACACCTGGAACCATTGGAAGCTCTACCATGCCTCAGAAGATCAACCCGAAGTTAGCCAAGGGCATTATTGCCAATTCCCAGAAGCTTTATTCCCTTCCTGCAACCGGACTTTATTCCGGAGTCCGCATGTTTGAGGGAGACAGCAGTTCTTATATGCTTTTTGACGGACTGATGGAAGAGGGAATGGAACTGGCTACGGAAGTGATCATTCGCGCAGAGGAACTGACCCGTACTTTATATGTTAATAAAGAAAGACTTCTGAAAAATGCCAATATCAACGAGGGACTGGACAACAGCGAATACGTGATGATGAATGTAGCTGCAAAGTTAGGAAAAGACGCAGCCCATCAGCTTCTTTATGATAAGGCAATGAAAAACAGAGCTGGAAGGAAAAGAATTACCTTCAGGTGCTGTCAGATGATGAAGTTTTTATCTTCTATGTTTTACAAAGGAAGAACTGGAAAAAAATGATCGCTCCTTCCAGTTATACAGGGAATTTGCAGCGTTCTTGCCAGGGAATTAGCAGATAAAGCGGAAGCCAAGGCAAAAATGATGACAGAGAAATAAAGAAAATAAGATAAAGGAATAACGATGGAATGCCGGATCTGACCGGCAGGATAGAAGGAGAAAAAAATGGGATTATTTGGAAAAAAGAAAGTAGATTTTGTGTCCCCGGCAGGAGGCAGACTGATGAATATTACAGAAGTGGCAGATCCTGCCTTTTCTTCTAAAATGCTGGGTGATGGATTTGCTGTGGATCTGACAGACGGAGAGATCGGTGCGCCTTTTGACGGGGAAGTAACAGCTGCGTTTCCTACGGGACATGCTTTTGGCTTAAAGAGAAAAGACGGATTAGAGTGCCTGATCCATGTAGGAATGGACACAGTCCAGTTAAATGGCAAAGGCTTTGACGTTAAGGTAAAACAGGGCCAGATGGTAAAGAAGGGAGATACCCTGGTAGTTGTTGATCTGGATGAGGTACGTGCTGCCGGAAAATCACTGGTAACACCGGTTATCTTCACAGACGGAACACCTGTGAAAATGTTAAAGAAGGATACACAGATCTCAAGGGGAGAAGAAGATATATTAAAGTTCTGATCAAAGAGAACCTATAAGCAGGAGGAGAAGTATGCGTAAACCACATATTATTACTATTGCGGGAGCAGGAAGCGCCCGCGTTCCTGCATTGGTGGGAACACTGGTGCAGTATAAAGAACGTTTTCCGGTATCTAAAATGATCTTTTATGATATTGACGGGGAACGTATGGGAAAGATGGAGGCCTATGACCGCCTGGTATTAAAATGTTTTTACCCGGAGTGTGATGTTGTATTTACAACGGATGAGGATGAAGCCTACAGCCATACAGATTTTATTTTCTGCCAGATGCGTGTAGGAAAAACAGAAATGCGCTCCCTGGATGAGAAAATTCCTCTTAAGTACGGTCTGATCGGACAGGAGACCTGCGGTCCGGGCGGATTTGCCTATGGAATGCGCTCTTTGGGAGCCATGAAACAGATGGTGGAAAAAGTACGTTCTTATTCCAAGGATACCTGGATCTTAAACTATACCAATCCGGCAGCTATCGTGGCTTTGGGACTGGACCAGATGTTCCCGGATGATAAGCGGATCTTAAATCTCTGCGATCAGCCATTTTCCATGATGAAAAGCTTTGCAAAGATCCTGGGAGTGCCTCAGGAGATCTTAAGGGCTAAATATTTTGGTTTAAACCATTTTGGATGGTTTACAGACCTGTATGGAACAGACGGAAAGAATTATTTTGACCAGTTAAGGACCTATCTGCGTGATCATGAATTTAAGCCTTATAATGCAGAGCAGAGATCCAAATCCTGGCTGGAGACCTATGTCCGTGTAAATAAATATATGCAGTATCTGGATGAGTACGTTCCAACTACCTATCTTCAGTATTACATGTTCCCGGATGAGATCGTAAAAGAAAGTGATCCTAACTATACCCGTGCAGATGAAGCAAAAGACTCCAGGGAAAAGGATGTATTTGAAACCTGCGCAAAGGCAGTAGGCAGAGATACCATGGATCCGTCAGAAATGCTTACAAACAGTGTGTTTGGAAATCTGATGGTGGAAGTGGCAGAGTCCATTGCCTATGACCTGAACAATGAATTTGTAGTCCTGGTGCGCAATGAAGGGATCATCCCCAACTTTGAAAGCAGGGCGATCATAGAAGTAGCGGGAACTATTGGAAAAGATGGTGCAAAGGGCTATCCTTATGGTGACATCGATCCTTATTATAAGGGACTGATGGAAGGACAGTATGCTTATGAACAGCTGACAGTAGAAGCATTCCGGGAAAAGAGTTATACGAAAGCCCTGAAAGCCCTGATCTTAAATCGATCTGTAATCGATCCTTCCAAGGCAGGAGCAGTTTTGGATGACCTGATGGAAGCCAACAAAGATTACTGGTATCTTACCTGATACAGAATGGAGTGACATGGTTCTTTATTCAAACTATATTGTACTGGAACACGGGATCTTTGAAGGGTTCCTGGAACTGGAAAATGGGAAGATAAAAGGGCTTTATGAAAATGGCAGGGAGAATATAAAGATTATTCCGACAAGATCATTTTCCCCGGATTTATTGATATCCATGTTCACGGCTGGGCTACCGGTTCTTTTTGGTTTGAGAAAACGCCCCAGTCTCTTCGGGAGATGTGTCGTACCCTGCCTTTTGCAGGCGTTACTTCTTATCTGGGAACCACAGGGGCAGATCCCATTGAGGAGATCAAGACCTGTATCCGGGCTGCTGATCAGGTCAGCGAAGAAGATCCTGAGGGAGCGCAGCTTTTAGGGGTTCATCTGGAAGGACCATTTATCAATCCTGTATACAAGGGAATGCAGAAAGAAGAATGTTGTCTGCTTCCGGATGTGACAGTGATGGAGGACCTTTATAATACCTTTAAAAATAAAAACTGTGCCGCCATATGACCATAGCGCCGGAACGGCCGGGAGCAGATGCTGTTCTTAGATTTTGCCAGGAACACCAGATCCAGACAGCTGTGGGACACAGTGCAGCTACTTTTGAAGAGATCAAGAAAATGCGGGCCTATGGTCTTGGGGGATTTACCCACACATTCAGCGGAATGAAGGGATTTCACCACAGGGAACTTGGAACTGCAGGAGCAGCTTTGTATTTTGATGATATGATCTGTGAGTTTGCAAAGCAGACAGGAATGACGGTGTCCCATGAAGCTTTTGAGCTGGCTTACAGGATCAAGGGAAGCAGCCGTATTGTGCTGACAACAGACTGCTGTGGTCTTGCCCAGACCCAAAGCTGTTTTGATCATTACGTAAGAAAGATCCGGTTTGTAAAAGACAGGGATCAGGTGTGCTTAGAGCACTATGACGGAAAGAAAGAATGGATCGATCCAAGGGATTATCAGGCAGTAAAACAGGTGGAGATGAGTTATGCCCAGTCGGTGAAAAATATGGCAGATCACACAAAAGTGGGGCTTTACGATATCATGTTGATGACCAGCTTCAATCCGGCTCATTATATCCATGCAGATGACTGCAAAGGCAGCATCCGGCCTGGAATGGACGCAGATCTGACTATCATGGATCAGAACCTGGATCTGATCTGCGTTTACTGTCGAGGAAAGGAAATACGGGAATGAAATGTGCAGTCAGTGATTTTGACAGAACCTTATATGTGGAACGGATGATCGGTGAAGAGGATAAGAATGCGGTTTTAAACTGGCAGAAGTCCGGAAATCTCTTTGTGATCGCCACAGGAAGGAATTTAGGGACCATAAAGCCTATTTTTGAGTCTTATGGCTTTTCGCCGGATTTTTGGATCTTAAATAATGGTGCCATGATCGCAGACAGGGATGGAAAGACTCTGTTTACAAAGCTGATCCCAAGGGAAACGGCATTAGCAGTATTGCGCTATCTGCAAAGTATAAATGATGATGGAAGCGGTGTATCCCTTACAGACCGGAAAGTATGCCTCCTTTCTGAAAAAGGGACCAGTACCCAGAAAGCTTGTGATGGCGGAACGATCACAGCCGATCAGTTGGAAAGTCTGGATAATATTGTACAGATCCACAGAAGAAATCTGGACCTGAAGCATATAAAAGATCTTTGTAAAGACATTGAAGAGCGTTTTTCGGAAGTTTCTGCCTATGCAAATCTGTGGAATGGTGATATTGTAGCCAGAGGCGTAGATAAGGCAGTTGCTGTAAAATGGCTGAAAGAACATTTTCCGCAGATCGAAAAGATCCGTTGTATTGGAGACAGTGTCAATGATCTGGGAATGGTACGGGCCTACCAGGGAGCAGTTCCGGATGTAGCAGATCCCGAAATCAAAAAAGAGGCAAGCGCAGATCGTAAAGAGTGTAGCAGAGTTTCTTGAGAATTTTTAAATAAAGATCCTGATCAGAATTTCAGATCAAAGTTTAAACTAAAAAGCCGTTTCCGGGTTTGAAAGTAAAACCAGGGAAACGGCTTTTTGCTATGTTGTTTGTTATATTAGGAATACGTCACCGCCAGGTGACAGCTCCGTTGGAAACAGATTCTTTATTTCGCTAACAGATTTTCTGCAACGACTTCCAGGTTCTTTCTGATGGCAATGTGCTGCGGGCATACAGACTCACATTTACCACACTTAATACACTGGTCAGCAGCTTTGCGTCCATGACCGCCTACCAGCCACTGTTCCTGATGAGCTGCCATTCCCTTATCTTTGTACAGGGTCAGGTAGTTCATAGCAGTGAAGGAGCCGGAGATACCGATATCCATTGGACAGACTTTTGCGCAGTAGTTACAGGTAGTACATGGGATCAGAGGGATGCGGGCTAATTCTTCCTGAGCCTTTTTAAGGGTATCTTTCTGAGCGTCAGTTAAGCCGGTGAAACTCTTCATATAAGAAAGGTTGTCAGCCATCTGTTCTACATTGCTCATACCGGAAAGGACAGTGATCACACCTTCCAGGTTGGCAGCAAAACGTACAGCCCAGGATGCTACGGAAGAGTCAGGTTCAGCAGTCTTTAAGATATCTGCAACAGACTCTGGAGGATTTGCCAACATTCCGCCTTTTACAGGTTCCATGATGATCACTGGTTTTTTCCGTGTTTTCTTGCTACTTCATAACATCTTCTGGACTGAACAGCCGGATTTTCCCAGTCAGCGTAGTTGATCTGCAGCTGTACAAATTCCATTTCAGGATGCTCTGTCAAGTTTCCGGTTTCTTTATGATATTTTATCCGTCCGGTCACTGCATCCAGGGAATTATCTGTATTAGGAGAGATAAAACGGATGCTCAGTTTATGAGGCAGGCATACGATGGGTTCCGGGCCATGGGAGTGGATCCCCTGTTTGACGCAGATCTGGTCTCTGCAGTCTGCTTCAATCACACCGATCCCTTTGGGGAGATCTGGATGGTATTCTGTTCTCCAGGTTCTCCAAGGGTAAAGGTTTCCGTTTTCTTTACCGTACTTAAATCTACGGTGCGGATATCTTTTCCCTGGTAAGTGATAACGGCAACTGCAGCATCATTCTTTTGGTTTTGCCGGGCTGTCCAAAAACTGGCAAAAGCGGCACAAAGCAAAAGGACAATGACCAGAATAAGAGTCTTTTTATGGGATGGGTTCATTTTCATTCCTGTATCACCTCAACATTTCCGCCAGTAGTAACGCTGCAGTGGTCTGCAAGACCGGCGGTTACCATAACAGTACCATCCTCTTTCATCATGATCGCATCAAAGGTGTCTCTGTGTTTTTTCCAGAAACTGGAAGCCTCTTCCGGCCCCATGATAAAAAGAGAGGTGGAAAGGGCATCTGCCAGAGTTCCGTCAGCGCTGATAATGGTAACGGAGATCAGTCCGTTTTCAGCAGGATATCCGGTCCGTGGGTCAATGATATGGTGGTAGGTCTGTCCATTTTCCTCAAAATAGCGCTGATAGCCGCCTGAGGTGATCACTGCCTGGTCAGCTACTTCCACTACAGCAAAGGTAGAGTTCAGATCATGTGGATCCTGAATGCCTACGCGCCACATATTTCCGTCCGGTTTGTGTCCTAAAGCCTGTACGTTTCCACCAAGGGAGATAATGCCGCTGGTAACACCATTTTTACGGAAAATATCCATTACACGGGAAGAAGTAAAACCTTTGGCAATGCCTCCAAGGTCCAGGCGGACATCTTCGGGAATGGTTACAGCAGAGTTTTCCAGATCTACCTGTTTATAATCCACGTGGGATAAAAGTTCTTCCAGTTCTTCTTCAGAAGGGATACGGAAATTCTGGGTGGTAAAGCCCCAGGCTTCCATAACCGGTTCAATGGTACAGTCAAACAATCCGTCTGTCATCTGGGAAAGTTCCAGGGAACGACTAAGAAGAGCATTTACATCTTCTGAAACAGTTCCTTCTTTATCTGCATTGATCCGGTAGATCTCTCCCTTTTCACTGGAAATGGATAACAGGCTGTCCAGACGGTTGATCTCAGAGACAGAAGCCTCTAAGGCAGCAGAGGCGTTGGACCCATAGGCAGTCAGGTTCATAACGGTATCCATAGCATAAAGCTCGCGGGAAAGGCTTTCGTCTGCTGCCAGATCTTTGCTTTCCTCCTGTTTTGAACCGGAAGCTTCAGAAACAGAAGTTCCGGAGCCGGAAGAGGGAGCAGAAGCAGGATGGCAGGCCGATAAAGCCAGGCAGACAGTTGTAAGCAGGATCATATTTCGTTTTTCACAGGTTGCACCTCATATCAGTATGTTAATTACATCTAATCATAGATTTAACAAAGGTTAGAAAATGCTAATCTTTCTGTGTCACATCTTAACATTGAGCAAAATGGTTGTCAATTCATTACTTTGCAGGGACAGATACTTTTGGAGTCTTTAAAAACGGGAAAAT
>ENA-OPZN01000519-OPZN01000519.1-human-gut-metagenome-genome-assembly--contig:-NODE-519-length-11470-cov-4.102618_pt1 | contig 11470 bp, 15 predicted proteins | sample MGYA00242483_ERZ504503 | MGnify/ENA primary metagenome ERZ504503 (study PRJEB26092, sample SAMD00036285) | human gut metagenome | host: Homo sapiens | study: EMG produced TPA metagenomics assembly of... | reverse complement strand
CGTGGCTCCGCGACTCCATATCCTCTGACAACTCCGAGATGTACCAAATGGCTGCAGCGGACAACCGGGCTGTCTCCTCGTGCGTCGACGCCATTGCGGCTCTCATCTCAAGCGCATATCGCCAATCACTCACCGATGAAGAAAAACTCTACCTCATTCTTCACGTCAACCGTATCTGCTCGCGCTCCGATGTAGCCCGCCCAGGCGATAATCCCAGCGCGTAAAGATAGCTATCCGGGATCGGCACGGCGCGCACGCCGATCAGGGCATAGAGACTGTTTCGTAAGGCATCCGCATACGCTCGCGCGATGCCCGCGATGGTAAACGCATGCTCGCCTGCCATCGCAATACGTGAAAGGATTCCACTGTGGCCAACAACAAACAGATCGCAGCCGACGTCCTCGAGGCAGTCGGCGGCAAGAGCAACGTCAGTTTTGTGACACACTGCATGACCCGTCTGCGCTTCACCCTCAAAGATCGCACCGTGCCGGACATCGCAGCCGTTAAAAAGCTCAACGGCGTCCTCGGCGCGCAGGAATCCGGCGGGCAGTTCCAAGTCATCATCGGCCAGAATGTTCCCAAGGTTTACGACGAACTCTGTATCCTTGGAGGTTTTTCCAAGCAGGCGGCGATTGACGAGAATCTGGATGGCCCAAAGGAAAAGCTCACCATGGCAAGCGTCGGCAAAAACATCATGAACTATCTTGCCGGCTCCATGACGCCGATGATCCCCGTCCTTCTTGCCGCTGGCCTGTTCAAAACCATTGGCGTTGTGTTTGGGCCCACTATGCTTGGCGTCATGGCCGCGGACAGCGACCTCGTTCGCTTTATGGACATGATCTACAGTGCTGCATTTTACTTTATGCCCATCTACCTTGGATTTAATGCTGCCAAGCAAATCGGACTCACGCCGATTCTCGGTGCGTTTTTAGGAGGCATGCTCATCGAGCCAACTTTCTCCTCACTCGCTGCCGAAGGGGCAGACTTTAGCATCTACGGTGTCTTCCCATGCGCTCCTGGTGCCTATGCGCAGACCGTTCTGCCCATTCTCTTGACCATCCCTGTTGCCTATGCCATTGAGCGCATTATGCGTAAACACATGCCTGATGCACTGCAAACCGTGTTCGTTCCTTTCCTCACTCTCGGAATCACGCTCCCCATATCCTTCTGCCTACTCGCCCCTGCTGCTCTTGGCTCGGGAACGGACTCGCCGGCGCGTTCGAGTTCCTAGGGACCTCCGGCGGCGTCATCTCCATCCTTGGCGGCGGCATCCTTGCAGCGGCATGGCTCCCCATGGTCATCACCGGCATGCATGTTGCGCTCATCGGAATCGCTCAGGTCACCTTCCTCCAAGCTGGTTTTGACCCATTTATCTTCGTTGCCATCACCATTAGCCTCTGGTCTGCGTTTGGTGCGGAGATCGCCGCGTTCCTCCGTCTTAAGCTTCGCGACGAGAAGAGCGCTTGCGCCGGTTATCTTGTGGCACAGCTGATTGGAGGCGTCGGCGAGCCCTTCATCTACGGAATGACCTTCCGCTACCCCAAGCTCTTCGCCTGCTGTATGGCGGGGAGCTTCGTTTCCGGCGCGCTCGCACTCGCACTCGGCGTCACTGCATACGTAGCCGGGCTTCCGTCGAGCGTCCTGTCTATCCTCACCTTTGTGGGCGGCGGTACGGAAAACCTCCTGTTCGCCTGCATCGCCGCGGCGGCGGGCTTTGCAGTCTCCTTCGCAGCAACGTGGTTCTTCGGCTTCAGCAAGGACGAGATCGAGAACGGGCCCATTAGCGAACGCGACTAGCGTCGCCCGTTAAACCCCACAGGGTAGCCATTACCATTTAAGAGGGCGACGGGGCATGGCGCTCCTCGCCCTCTTCACCACGTCAACTCACGAATCCGGGAGGCCATACCATGCTCATCAGCGAGGCAATCCAGAAGACCAAGAACTTTTGTTGCAGCATCGACGCTTTCACGGGCAACCCGATTGACCCCGTCACCACGCGCGACAAAGTCACCTACGGCAACACCGATCAGGAGTGCACGGGCATCATCACGTGCATTTGGCCAACCGCGCACATCATCGATGAGGCGCGAAAGAGCGGGGCAAACCTCATCATCACCCACGAGGCCCTCTTTTGGAATCACGGGGACCATCAAGATGTTGTTGCCGACAATAGCGCATTTATAGCCAAGAAAGAACTGCTCGATAACTGGGGCGGAGCCATCTGGCGCTGTCATGACTATATCCACGCTGGAGTTCCCGTCGAGGAAGACGGATCGATGGCCGATGGCATATTTTACGGCTTCGCTTGGAAACTAGGATGGCTCGGCTATCGAACGGGAAAGCTGTTCAACAGCATGGATTACGTAATCCCTCCTACGCCCGCACGGTCCCTCGCCAAGCAAATCGTAAACAAGCTCGGTTTAAACGGGGTGCGCGTCGTAGGCGACATGGACGCAAGCGTTGAGCATGTCCGTATTCCCATGCACATCATGGGAGGACCTGGCGACACCGCTACCGCCAACGCATGGATTCCGAGCGTATCGACGCCCTCCTTGGCATGGAGATGATTGACTTCACCACCTGCCAATACGTGCGCGATGCCGCTATGCTCGGCCACGGCAAATGCGCCATTCAAATCGGACATTTCAATTTGGAGGAGCCCGGCATGGAATACATGGCGACGTGGCTTCCCAAAGCGCTCGAAACAGAGGAAGTCCCTGTAACATTCGTCCCCATGGGTGACACCTACCAATACGTGTAGAGGAACGCTCCCAAATAACCGGAGCTGCTGATTGGTCGCCATGCACAACGTGCCAACCATAACCAGGCTGCACTTTGCCAGGAATTCTCGCACGGCCTCTCACCGCTGCCGAAGCTCCCCGAGAGTTAACTCTCGGGGAGCTTTTGTCGACTTACGCCCGAAATAGCGCCGCGAAAGTTAACTCTCGCGGCACCATACCCAGGCAGCACGAGAGCCAAAAGAGTACACTTGACCCATACGACCGTCCCGTCATAACGGGGGCTGCACAGCAGCCCGAGCGTATCGAGGAGCACGACATGCACGACGTAGGCATGAATATGGGGCAGCTCGAAATGAGCATCAAACAGGTAGACGATGCCATCGCGCTTGCCCGCGAATGGAGCCACACGCTGCTGCACGCCACGGAGACCTATGACATGGAGCGCATCGGCGGCAAGCTCGAGGCTGCCATGAGTGCCCTTGATGAGGCGCGCGGCGCGCTTGAAGGCTATCAGGAGGCCATCGAAGCCGACCACAACGCCGTTGGCACCATCAAGCTGGTGTAGTCATGGCGCACGAGCACGCCCACATCGGCCACAGCCATCATGCACGCGCCGAGAGCAATGCCCGAAGCTGCACCGTGCAGCCATCGAGCGGCTCCGGGGAACTCGCCCGCTTTTCCGTCACCGTGCCCGAAGACCTTCTCGCCGCCTTTGACGAACAGATTTCCCGACGTGGCGACGTCACAAACCGTTCCGAGGCCATTCGCGACTTGATTCGCGCGTCCCTTGTCCGCGAGACTACGCGCACTCCAGAAGAGCAGGTCATTGGCTCGCTCACCATGATTTACGACCATCACACCGGAGACCTCACACGTCGTTTAGAGAGGTCCAGCATGACTACACGGATGAAATCGTCTCTACCATGCATGTACACCTCGATCACCACAACTGCCTCGAGATTCTCGCCCTCAAGGGAGTCGGCGCGCGCGTCTACGAGCTCGCCGACAGGCTCTTGGGCCTGCGCGGGGTCAGCCATGGCGAATTCACCTGCGCGGCGACCACATCCAGCCTAGAACTCTAGGCGACCCAAAACCCGTCGCCACGCAAACGAATCCGCAATGGCAAACAAACACGAAAGCACCTGGCGATGAAACACGTGCGCATACATATCACCGGCATTGTCCAGGGAGTGGGCATGCGTCCGTTCGTGTACCGCGAGGCGGTGGCGCACGGCATTTCGGGATGGGTGCTCAACGCCGGAGACGGAGTTCATATAGAGGCCTGTGCGGCAGAGGATGCACTCGAAGTGTTCGTGCGCTCGCTGCGCGATCACGCGCCGGCGGCATCCCGTATCGATCACATCGCCGTGGAGGAGCTCGACGCACACGACGACACAGTGGTGCAGGCATCGACGACATCGGGCGGGGCGAGCGCGCGCAGAAAGCACTCAGAGGCCCACGAGTCTTGCGGCATGCCCGCGTTCCGCATCATCGCCTCCCGCGATGCGACGGCCCACACGACGCTGGTATCACCCGATATCGCCACATGTGACGACTGCCTACGTGAGCTCTTCAATCCCGCAGACCGACGCTACCATTACCCCTTCATCAACTGCACCAACTGCGGACCGCGCTTTACCATCATTCGCGACCTGCCCTACGATCGCGTCAAGACCTCCATGAGCGCTTTTCCCATGTGCCCCAACTGCGCCGACGAGTACAGCAGCCCCCTTGACCGGCGCTTTCACGCGCAACCGGATGCCTGCTTTGTGTGCGGTCCCCACATCACATGGCGCGAACGCGAAGATCACGAGACCGCAATGGGCGATTCGCTCGAGGCAAGCGATGCCATCATCGCGCGTTGCGCCGAGGTCCTCGCCGCCGATGGCATTGTGGCAATCAAAGGCTTGGGCGGTTTCACCTCGCCTGCCGCGCCGATTCCGAGCAGGCCGTGCGCGAACTGCGCCGCCGAAAACGCCGAAGCAATAAGCCGCTCGCCGTCATGGTGCGCAATGTGCAGATCGCGCAGAAGCTGTGCCGCATCAACCAGGTGGAACGCGACCTGCTTACCGGAAGCGTCCGCTCCCATCGTCCTGCTCATGCGGCACGCCGAAGAAACGTGCCCCACAAAAGAAGACAAGGTGCTGCTCGCCCCCGCCGTCGCATTCGACCTCCCCGAACTCGGCGTCATGTTGCCCTACACGCCGCTCCAGCACCTACTCATGGAGGAATGCCGAACGCGCGGGGTCATGTGCTCGTCATGACCAGCGGAAACATAAGCGAAGAGCCCATCGAGAAGGACGATGAGCACGCATGGGATCGCCTGGTCGCCAGCGAGATAGCAGACGCCCTGCTCGGTAACGATCGGGCGATTCTCTCGCGATTCGACGACTCCGTCGTGCGGGTCGTCAACGGTAAGGTCCAGCTCGTGCGGCGGGCACGAGGATTTGCCCCGCGCCCCATTGCGCTGCCCGCTCCGCCCGCTTCGTGCTCATCCTGCGTCTTGGCGTGCGGACCCGAGCAAAAGGCGACCCTTGCGCTCACCCGTCCCGGCAACCTCGACGCGGAAGAGTGCTTCGTTTCCCAACATATCGGCGACCTTGAAAACGCGGAGACGTTCGATGCGTGGAAAGCGGCGCTCGATCGCATGACGCAGCTCTTTGATGTGCGCCCCTCCGTGCTCGCCTGCGATGCCCACGCGGGATACCTCTCCAGCCAATGGGCGCAAGAGCAGGCACGGGCATGGGACCTTCCACTCGTCCGCGTGCAGCACCATCATGCGCACATCGCTTCCGTCATCGCAGAGGCAGCCGTGCACGGAGAGATCGATCCCGCTGCACGTGTTATCGGTATCGCCTTTGACGGCACGGGGGCGGGGGCGACCCCGAGCCCCGAAGCCCCCCCCCCTCCGCAAGCCCGTGCTCGATAGCACCATCTGGGGTGGAGAGATTCTCCTCGCAAGCCTCTCGTCTTATGAGCGCGTGACGCATCTCGAGCCTTGGCGCCTTCCCGGCGGGAGCACCAGCGTCCGCGACCCACGCCGCAACGCATTTTCACTGCTTGAGCAACACGGCCTTCTTGACCACCCCGGCGCCAGCACGCTCCTTGCAACACTGAGCTCCGATGAGCGCGCGCTCACTTCCCGCATGCTCGAGCGCGGCATCAATTGCCCAAGCACCAGCAGTATGGGTCGCCTGCTCGATGCCATAAGCGCCATCCTTGGCATATGCCACGTGGCGACATACGAAGGCGAGCCGGCAATCGAACTCGAGGCCGCCGCGTGGAAGCACGCTCGGAGGTGCGGTGCCGTAAGCGCGCAGCGCTTCGACGCAGGCACGCACCACGATGAGGGCGACTGCTTTACCGCTAGCCCCCAACCATCGCACGGCTACACGAACCGCCCCGGGGAGCATGTGTCCACCGAAGAGGCCACGATCGACGTCCGCCCGCTTCTCATCAAGCTCCTCGACGGGATGGCGCACAGCGCACCCGTCGAGGAGCTTGCATGGGTCACCCATCGGGAAATCATCGACATCACTGCAAAACCGTCATCGGCATTTCAGACGCCACCGGTGTGCGCGCCGTTGCGCTTTCCGGCGGCGTCTTCATGAACCGCCTGCTCCTTGACGGCGTTTCCTCCGCGCTTGAACAGGAGGGGCTCACCGTCCTCACGCCTCACAGCCTTCCGCTGAACGACGGATGCATAGCCTACGGTCAAGCGGCAGTCGCCGCGTGGGTCGTCGGAGCATAGCACCCGCGGCACGCCGGTTCGTTGCTTCGTTTTTCCCGTAGCGTTACCATCTAGACCGATGACGCGACCCTGGGAGGTTGGCATGTGTCTCGCGGTTCCCGGCAAAATACTCTCGCTACACGATGACGCGCGCGGAACGGTCGATATGCTCGGCGCGCAGCGCGAGGTCTCCATACGCCTCACACCAGACGCCGCGGTAGGCGACTATGTGCTGGTGCACGCCGCTTTGCCATCCAAATCATCGATGCCCAAGAAGCAGCGGAAACCCTCAGCATCGTCGAAGACCTTGCCGATCTGATTGATGAGGAACTTCCGGCATGACCCAGGGCACCGCTAAAGACGTCGCGGCGAACGCAGCACCCCCACTCGACGCTTTCGCGATCCGGCGCTTGCCCGTATCGCTCATCGACACCATCCACGCACTCGCCCGGCGGTCACGCCATCAACCTCATGGAGGTCTGTGGCACGCACACTGTGAGCATCGGCCGTTATGGCTTCCGCTCAGTCATGCCCGATGGACTGCGTCTGCTCTCCGGACCAGGGTGTCCCGTGTGCGTCACCGCCAATCAAGACATCGACCACGCCATCGCCCTCGCGCGCGTGCCCGGAGCCATTATTGCGACATTCGGCGACATGATGCGTGTGCCCGGGTCAACGAGTTCGCTCGCGGCGGAGAAGGCTGCGGGCCGTGACGTGCGCATGGTGTATTCGCCACTCGATGCGCTTTCGCTTGCGCATGACAATCCCGGCAGCGAGGTCATCTTCATGGGCGTGGGCTTTGAGACCACGACACCGACTATAGCCGCCGCCATCCTCGAGGCGCAGGCGCAGAGCCTCAGGAACTTCTCAGTCTTCTGCGCCCACAAAACCACGCCACCCGCACTCCGCGCGATTGCAGGAGATCCGCATACGCACATCGACGTTCATCCTTCCCGGACACGTCTCGACCATTACCGGCATCGAGCCGTACCGGTTCCTTGTCGATGAGTTCCGCATCCCCGGCGTTATCACGGGTTTTGAGCCCGTCGATGTCTTGGAGGGCATCGCCGTGCTCGTCAACATGGTCGAAAGGGACGAACCCGCCATCCAAAATGCATACCGTCGCGGTGTAGATACGAAGGGCAACGCAGTCGCTCGCGCACTCGTCAATCAGGTCTTTGAGCCCTGCGACGCGATCTGGCGCGGGCTGGGCCCCATCCCGCAATCGGGACTGCGCATACGGGACGACTTCGCGGCATTCGACGCCACACGCCGCTTTGAGGTGGAAGTCGAACAGACCGTTGAGCCACAGGGATGTCGCTGCGGCGATGTACTTCGCGGGCGCATCGCACCAACCCAATGCCCGCTTTTTGGCCGGAAGTGTGCGCCCGAGGACCCCGTCGGCCCCTGCATGGTGAGCTCGGAGGGCAGTTGCGCCGCGTACTATCGATACCGCGCATAGCACCAAGGAGGCATCATGGGCATACAAGCAGAAACCGTGCAGCTCGGCCATGGATCGGGCGGGCAGATGATGAAGCGCATTATCGACGAGGTGTTCCTCGAGGCCTTTGGCTCGCCCGAGCTCCTCGCCGGCAACGACGCAGGCGTTGCCGAGCTGTCCCCATCAGCCACAATCGGCACTTCGCCGTCCACCCGTAAACCCGCCACCCACGACGACACGACCGCGCAGGCGCGGCTCGCCATGTCAACCGACAGCTTCGTAGTTACGCCACAGTTCTTCCCCGGCGGCGACATCGGTCGGCTGGCCATCTGCGGCACCGTCAACGATGTGGCAACTTCGGGGGCGCGACCGCTCTATCTGTCGTGCGGATTCATCCTGGAGGAGGGCTATCCGCTCGCAGACCTGCGACGCATCTGCCAATCCATGGCCGTAACCGCCCGCGAAGCGACGTGCGCATCATCACCGGCGACACCAAGGTCGTTGAGCGCGGCAAGGCGGACGGCGTCTACATCAATACCGCCGGCGTGGGAATCGTGCCCGCGGGTGTCAACCTCTCCGGCTCGAATTGCCTGCCGGGAGACCTCGTTCTCGTCTCGGGCACCCTTGGCGACCATGGCATTGCCGTCATGAGTCAACGCGAGGGCCTCACATTCTCCACGCCCATCGAGAGCGATGCCGCGCCACTCAACCACCTCATCGCAGACGTGCTTGCAGCGGCACCTCACACCCGGTGTTTCCGCGATCCCACCCGCGGAGGTCTTGCGAGCACACTCAACGAGTTCGCGCAGGCAAGTAGCGTCCTTATCGCCGTTGATGAAGAGGCCATCCCCGTCAAACCCGCCGTGCGCGGCGCGTGTGGGATGCTCGGCTACGACGTGCTCCAAGTGGCAAACGAGGGCAAGATGGTTGCCGTCGTGCCCGCAGAAGAGGCAGAAGCTGCCCTTGCCGCCATGCGCGCATCGCGCTACGGCGAAAACGCCGCCATCATCGGCGAGATCGCCGCGCTGCCCGATGGCTCCAGCCAACCCGCGAGCACAACGGGCTCCGTCCGCGTGCGCACCCCGTGGGGTTCAACGCGCATCCTCGACATGCTCGTGGGCGAGCAGCTCCCCCGCATCTGCTAAATCGACTGCAGCAAAACGACCGAAGAAAAACGGGCTTCGTCGCGCATACGACGAAGCCCGTTCACGTGGGGGCTATGCTGATGCGAGGACGGGGCAAGAACGCCCCAGACCGTGCCCTTTCGGGCAACCCGCAGGCGTCCTAAGAGGATTTATGCCTCGACGCCCATACCCTCGGGAACCTCGGCCTTACCGGAGAACTTACCGGCGCGGTAATCGCGGGCGCCCATCTCGGACCACTCGGGCTCCTCATCGGGCATGGAGCCAGAATCCTTGCCCACGAGCTCCTTGAGGCAGTTCACGGCCACGATCAGGCCCAAGGCGACCAGCAGCACGGCGAAGACGAGCTGCAAACCAGAGGTTGCCATCACGGCCATACCGCCCGCCTGGAGCGCAGTGACGCAGCCCATGATGCTCATGCCGAGCGACGTGAAAGTACACACGAGCAGGAACGCAACGGGAACGTAGAGCATCCAACCGGATCGGCCGGTGCACTTGCAGAACACGGCCAGCGTGATCATGGTCATACCGCCGAGCAGCTGGTTGGAAGCGCCAAAGAGCGGCCAGATGTTGAGGTAACCGCCAAAGGTGAGGGCGAGACCGGGCAGCAGCGTCACAACGGTGGCCACCCACGGGTTGCCGAGAACCTTCATGACGCCGGTCTTCTCGTTCTCAACGGCGAGGGCGTCATTGCTGGTGGCAAAGAACTCGGAGAAAGACGTGCGGCCAATACGGGCAACCGCGTCAAGGGAAGTCAGGGCGAGGGCGGAAACATTCATGGTCATGAACACGGTGGCCACGGTGCCGTCCACGCCAAATGCCTGCATGCCGCGGGCAATGCCGGTGGCGAAAATGGCAAACGGAGTGGAGGCGACGCCGGCGTTGAGTGCGCCGGTTCCCGCGGTGTTCATGTCGGAGAACATGATGCCGGCGACGATGATGGCAAGGACGCCCACGAAGGACTCGACTACCATGGCACCGTATCCGACCTTGACGGCGTCGGCCTCGTTCTCAACCTGCTTGGAGGAGGTTCCGGAAGACACGAGGCTGTGGAACCCGGAGAGCGCGCCGCACGCAACGGAGACGAACAGGACCGGGAACATCATGCCGGAGGCGGTGGTGAAGCCCGTGAACACCGGTGCGGTGATGGTGGCCTGACCCTTGGCCCCCAGAACGACGATGCCGAGCACGGCGCACGCGATCATGACGATCATCATGATGGAGGTCAGATAGTCGCGGGGCTGCTTGAGCATCTGGATGGGCATGGCGCCAGCGAAGACCAGATAGACCATCACGACAGCGATCCAGCCGTTGAGATCGAGGTAGACCGGGAACTGCATGCCAACGGCGAACATGGCAACCATGAGCACGACGCCGGTAACGAACTGCTTGGCACCCGTGAGGTTGAACTCATTGCAAGCCCAGCCAAAAACCATCGCGACGAACGTGAACAGGATGGAGATGGTGCCGGCGCAACCCGCGGCGTAAGACTTGGCAACATCGACCGCACCGGCGGCGTCGGGTGTGAACTTGAAGGTGCCGGCGACCATCGAGGTGAACGCGGCGATGACGATCAGGCAGAACAACCAGCTGAACAGCAGGAACAGGCGACGGCCCGTGCGACCGATGTACTTCTCGATAAGCTGTGCGAGCGACTTGCCGTTATTCTTCATCGAGGCGTACAGCGCACCGAAGTCGTGCACGGCGCCAAAGAAGATGCCGCCCACAAGAACCCACAGCACGACCGGAAGCCAGCCAAAGGCCATGGCGACGATGGTACCCGTAACGGGACCGGCTCCGCAGATCGAGCTGAACTGGTGCGAGAACACGGTGAACGCCGAAGCGGGCGAGAAGTTCTTGCCGTCCTCCATGCGGCAAGCGGGCGTAAGAGCCTCACGGTCAACGCCCCACGTATTGGCGAGCCAGCGACCGTATCCCCAGGTAGCCGACGGCCAAAACCGCCGCCGCCACCACCATCAATACAACTCCGTTCATGTTTTCCTCCCCCTCGTGAGATTTAAAGCCAAAAAAATGGGCCGTCGAACGATACGACGGCCCACAACCTATAAGCCGCCCGTGAAAATGCACGGGCGGCGACACCACGCCAACCCGTGCTAGCTAATAATTAGGCGAATGTATAGGCTGAACTGATGCATGACTTCAAAAACCCTCTTGGTCCTGACGAAAGCCCTTCTGCTTTCATCGACTAAAGTGAACATAGTGCAGTATCACGCTTTAGCAAGATGGAGTCAACTATATTTCTCACGTGTTTCGAACTATGAAACACCCTGTTTCCGCCGCGCTCGGCTCAATGGCCACAAGTCTGCCTCTAGGCCCGCCACCGCAGGGGCGTTTTGTCCGGCGCTCGGGCAGTCCTGCTCGCACGGAGGGTCCACTGGACCCTCCGGCTCGTGCG
>ENA-OPZN01000517-OPZN01000517.1-human-gut-metagenome-genome-assembly--contig:-NODE-517-length-11494-cov-4.246415_pt1 | contig 11494 bp, 11 predicted proteins | sample MGYA00242483_ERZ504503 | MGnify/ENA primary metagenome ERZ504503 (study PRJEB26092, sample SAMD00036285) | human gut metagenome | host: Homo sapiens | study: EMG produced TPA metagenomics assembly of... | reverse complement strand
AGCACAACGCCCGTGGAGGCGCCGCGCAGGGCGCCCGCGGCATACTCGCCCAGAGCGCAGCACTTGCCGTCGTTGTCCACGGCGACCGGCATGTCGAAGCGCTCGCGCAGCAGTCTGCCCACTGGGCAACCGTCCATATAGGTGAGCGCACCGCCCCGATGGATCACGCCGTCCGGATCCCCCTCGTAAATGCCTCCGGGGGCGCTCACGCCAATCGCCCGGACACGGTCCGCGTACGGCTCGACGATCTCCATGAGGGTCGAGACCGCCTCTTCCGCAGTGGAGAAATCCGTTGGGATAGACCCACGCTCGCGAATGGAGAAATCTTCTCCGAGGACCGCCCACTTAACGCTCGTCCCGCCGATATCAATACCAAAAAACTCGTCCATCCCTTTTCCTTCATCTACATGCCGCCCGTGTAAGACGTGCGGCCACCGTGCGAGCGCGCAATGCGGCCGAACGGGGGCAACCTCGAGTCGAGGCAGTACGGCTACTCCGCCTTGACCGTGCGCACGCGCAACATCATGTACTGACGGCTGGGCAGATCGATTCGGAACGCACCCTCAAACGTCTGCGGCAGGGTCTCGACGGTCATGTTCCACGTGTCGATAACGTCAACCTGGTAGCGCTTGCCCTCGTCTCCGGTGAACTCACGATACGCCGGGCGGAAGAAGCCGAAGTACATGAGGACGTCATCGGTGCCCTTGCCCATGGAATCGGCCATGCACGTCACGTCCCAGGTGAAGGTCCCGTCAATCACGCCGATCTCGTCGGGAACCCAATCCATTCCACTCGGCAGCGACTCCATGTAGGAGCGGCAAAACGCAATACGCTCGGGAGAGTCGCCGTACAGCTTGCCGCCATGCGCCCACCAGAGCTTGGGTCCGCGGTCGACAAAAGTCTCGCCGTGGGTCACATAGCCACCGCGCAAGCAGCCCTCCCAGAACCGACGAACCTCTTCCTCGGCGGTGAGGTTGCCCCAGCCCCAGTTGATGTTGCCCTCGTAACCAGCCTCGTCAACGATCACCGGCTTACCGTACTGGGCGCGCAAGTCGACCACGCACTCGGCGGTGCGCTGCAAATCGCAGCGCTGCCAGCTCACATGGGTGATCCAGGGATGGCTATGGTCGATACGGCCTTGAGGGGCGCTGGGTTGCCCGTCCGGATGAAATCGACTATCCCGCAGAATGGGCCAAATTCGAGGACGTTCTCTTCCCCCTCCCCTTATGGGAGGGTTATCGATAACGGCGCGGTAACTTTTCGCAACATCGAAATCGGCAGAAATTGAGTTAACTCTACGCTCCAAGCTCCGTGATGGGTATGACATAGACGCCACTCGGCATTTTCCACGTATATGATGCCTTGCCGACGAGCACCGCCAAAAACGAAGGGTCTGCATTGCGCGCCGCTGGGTTGCGAGCGATTTTATCCCTCAAGCGTAGCAAGTTCGCCTCCGCTGCGGGCACCTTTTCTTCGCTCAACTTGACCTCGAATGCCCCCACCTCCCATCAGGCAGTTCGACAACAATATCCACCTCAAGCCCGTCAGCGTCGCCGTAATAGGAAACGATGGGATTCGGCATTGTGCCCAATGCGGTGCTGTACACGCGAACGTCACGAAGGCACAGCTCCTCGAATAACGTACCGAATGTCTGCGTCTCGCGTAACAAGCGCTCGGGAGACATTCCCAGCAACGAAGCGGGCAGTGAGGGATCCGTAAACGTGCGTTTTGGCTTTGAGCGAATCCTGGACTTAGATTTGATAGGAGCGTCCCAGCCAACCTGGTTTTCTATAAAATACTGGTCCTCGAAAAACGAGACGTAGGGTTCCAGCTCACTTTGAAAATACGATGCTGCGACACCCGATGGCACAACTCCCTCATGCAAATCGGCGTACATCGTGCGATACGTCAGGGACGTCCCCATGTTTCGCGCCAGCGACGATGCGCATCTCCGAGCCATGCGCGAATCAAGTCCGGCCTTTACCGCGCTCACAGAAAATAGTGCATCCAGGTATTGCGCCGCGATATCTCCGACCAGTTCATCATCGCCCTCGAGCGCCGCGGGCCATCCACCTCGGCAAATCGCATAGGCAAGCTTGCGTACATCAGTCGATGCCACACCGCCAACAAACTGGCCTTCGAACAATCCACGAAGAGAGACCGCCCCCGTTGACTCCCCGCTCTCGAATAAACTCATGGTGCGCATGGGGACCGTCGCTATCCTCCCTGCACCGCTGTGCGAGACTTTACTCTTATCGACCGTCGAGGAACCCGTCAACAGATACATGCCACGCTTGTTGCCATGCTCGTCTACGCTTCGCCGCACCGCGTCCCAAACTGTCGGAACGTCCTGCCATTCATCAATCACATGGGGGAGCTGCCCTTCGAGTGTTAGAGATACGTCAAGCTCCGCCATACGACGAGTGCCCGCATCGTCCAAATGAGCTATGCTCGCCGCCTGTGCCATGCTCGACCATGTTTTCCCGCAGAACTTCGGACCGGCAACCTCCACGGCGCCGAATGCCTTCATCCTCCGTTCGATAATCGAATCTGTCAGTCGAGGCAAATATCCGGAAGGCTTAAGACCCATACATATCACCTCCGCGTGAACGGGCAATGAATTTAGTATAAATAATTTTCGAGCGACTTTTATCGAATTTTCGAGCCTATTTTTCTGAAAAATCGAGCCATTATTTCTGAATTTTCGAGGCACGTCAGTCACGAACGCGCTCAGTTCGCGAAATGATTGACCCGCACGGCAAGAAGCCCCAGCGCACTTGGCACTGGGGCTTCATTACTTCGTTGCGGCATAGACAACTGTCAGACAAGCAAACCGCCTAATGCGCGGCCGGCTTGAGGATCACCAGCGCGTCGTGGCCGAAGGGATGCTGCTCGACGCGCGTCGTCCCCGCCTGGGTGTCCACGCGCATGGGCAGATGCGCCACGCGCTTGTCCTCGAGATCGAGTGCGACCGCCTCCATATCGGCAAACGGCCCATGGAGCTTGAGCGCCGTCGTACGCGGAAGGTAGGCGACCACGCGATCGCCCACGCGCGCAACGCGGATGGCCTCGCGGGCGTCGTCCAGCAGCTCCTGGGCGGGCACGACCGCGTGACGGCCGCCCTCAGTTAAGGAATTGAGCACGTGGGGCACCATGCCATAGTCCCACACGCCGGGGAACTGCAGGCACTCCTGCCAACGGAACGGCATGTCGAAGCCCTCGCCCAGCACCGACCCCCTGCTCTGTGCCGTCTGCCAGTTCCATACGCCGTGCGCGCCGTACGTCAGACCAGCCGCGGCGCCCGAGAGGATGCCCGACCAGGCACTTGCGCGACAATCCCGGGCCGTGAAGCGCCAGTACACGTTGCGGCTCGCGCCCATCTGCTCGTAGCAGGGCTCTGAATTCAGCAGGGGCTTTTGGGGATAGCTCGCACGGAAATCCTCGGGGAGCTTCCACGCCTCGCTCTGACCCTCGTAATTATGGCCGGGCTGGTACATGTAGAAGTCCAAACGATCGATGAACCGCTCGGGAATCGTGCGGTTGGCACGGTTGATGTGCATGCACCGAAGGGCGTTCGGCGCCAGCTCGCACACGGCGGAAAGGCCCTCCTCGTAATAGCGAATCGCCTCGTCCGACTTGAAATCGGTATCGCCCGTAACCACATAGACGGGATCGAACTCGCCAAGATGCCTCACGACGCGCTCGATATGGGGGCGGATCTCGTCGAACGGCATGACGGGCGCGCCGAGATTCTGCGCGATCATCGACCCCCACGTACCCGGGATGTAGTTGCACCACAGCAAGACGAGCGCCGGGCGGATACCATGCTCGACCGACATCCGGCACATCTCTCGGGCGCGCTCCCAATACGCCTCGTTGGGGGCAGACCAGTCGAACACCGTCCCGTCCTCGCTGGCGTACGGGTAGATGCCGAGGTCCGGGCGGCAGCGATCCCACTGCGGAAGCGTATTGACCTGCAGCACGTTGATGCCCTGCTCCGCGCGACGCGCGAGGTAGTACTCCCAATCGGACAGCTCGATGCTGGTGAAGGCGCTCCAGCACGTATCCGCCAGCCAAAACCATGGCTTCCCGTCGAGCGTGAAGCCGTCCTTGCGGTCATTCACCGCGAGCTTGCCAAGTCCCATGCGATTCCCTTCTCTTCTCGACCCGTTCCCGAAGTCGAATTATCGGATAGCAGATTCGTTAACGAAAGCCCCGCCGGGCGGATGCCGAGCGGGGCCCTGAGTCAATGTAGGTGAGCGGTGGGGCCATCTCAACCTACTCAGATATGCGCGTTACACGCTAGGCGAGAGCCGGAGCCTCTTCCTCGTCCATCTCGGCGAGCTCCTCCTTGGAGAAGCCGGTCGCGAACACCACGGCGGCGGCAATGACGAAGGAGATTGCCATGCCGACGATCGCCCACACGGTGTTCATCTGACCGCCCTGCAGGTAATTGGTAAAGACCAGAAAGTTAGAGGCACCACCGGCCAGGTAGTAGGTGACGCCCATGAGGCCGGAGAAGACGGCGCCGATGGAACCGCCGATGAACATGCCGAGCATGGTGCGACGGAAGCGCATGAGGATGCCGAAGAGCGCGGGCTCGGTCACGCCGCCGGCGATGGCGGAGATCACGTAGCCGAGAGCGAGACCCTTCTCGTCCTTGTTCTTCATCTTGAGGAAGGCGCCGAAAGCGCAGCCCCAGACGGCGGCCATGGCGCAGTTGGTGGACACGAAGACGAACGGGTCGTAGCCGGCGGCGATGATCTGGACCTGGGCGAGCAGGATGACGGGCATGTGCATGCCGCAGACCACGAAGAGCTGCCAGAAGGCGCCGAGGACGGCCATGACGAGCAAGATGCCGACGCCACCCATGTCAGCAAGACCAAAGAGGGCATTGGCGATGAGGCTGCCGATCTCGTTGCCGAGCGGGGCGAGGACGATAAAGGCGATGGGGATGGTGACGATCATGGTGCAGAACGGCGTGAAGACCGTGGAGAGCACGTCGGGCATGACCTTCTTAAAGAACTTCTCGACAAAGTACAGGACAGGCACCGAAAGGATAATCGGCAGGACGGACTGCTGATAGTTGGCAGCGGCGATCTGGATGCCATAGACGGAGATGATTCCGCCGCCATCCTGGGTCGCGACGCTCACGACGGACGGGGCCATGAGGGCGCCGCCGAGAAGCATGCCCAGAACCGGGGAAGCGCCGAGCTTCTTAGCGGCGGCATAGCCAGGTAGATGGGGATAAAGGTAAACGTGGCCTCGTACAGGGTGGTGTAGAGGAACGTGTAGGTCGGATCGGTGTCGGAAAGGACGCCGAGCATGGTGGGGCCGAGGACCGCAGCGATGGTGCGGAACAGACCACCGGCCATGAGCAGCGGAATCAGCTGGGTCATGGAACCCGACAGGTAGTCGAGGATGATGTTGGGCAGGTTCTTGAGCTCGAACTTCTCCTTGGGAGCGTCGAGGTTCTCGTCGACCGCGGCACCCTGCTTGACGCCGGACATGGCGACGAACTCGGCGAGCACCTTGGGCACGTTCTGGCCAATGACGACCTGGAGCTGGCTGCCGGCGAACTGGCAACCCAGAACACCCTTGACCTTCTTGATCTTCTCCACGTCGGCCTTGCTGTTGTCCTTGAGCGTCAGACGCAGGCGCGTCATGCAGTTGGTGGCGACGGCAACATTCTCCGCACCGCCCACGAGCTCGAGGACATCGGTGGCAATCTGCTTGTTATCTACTGCCATGGACCCCTCCCCCATATCATCGTGTGCCTACCCGTTTGGACGTAGGCACGCCTTTGGCCCGGCGACTATAACCCCTTACGGCTGCCGAGCCCTTGGATACGCTGTCGTAAACAATCTGTTTACTGAACGTTTACAGCGTTTAGTTCACACGGAGCGTTGAATTTGTGGCAGTTTTGCCGTTTGCAGTCCGGTGAACGGTAGGAAATCGGGGGTGAAGGGAATTGAATGCCGAGGCATTGCATATAGATCCGTTTATTTATAAATGGTCGTTTACGTGGGATTTTATATAATCTGGCACCTCAATGCCTTGTTGATTCATCAACAAAAGCCCTGTTAGATAGTAGTAGACGAGTGTTTAGTAATTCATTGAGCGTTTGATGCGACCGTTTACCGAGTTCATCTGCATATTCTCTAATTCTGCTTTACACTAAACATGTTTAGATTATATTGCCGTGATTGTTTAGCACGCGCGGCATAAGGGAGGCAGCTCATGGAACTCAAATCGTGCGCCTACGCAACCGTCACCACCTTGGGCGACTTTGGCCCCTGGATCAGCAAGGTCGTTCTCGACCTGCCCTGCACCGTGCGCGCCAACGATATCGATGCGAGCACTTTCCATATATATGTAGAGCGTCACGAGCGCACGGGCGAGATCCTGATGCGCAAGGAGCATGGCGCCGACCATGCCGCACCCTCCGTGGGTTACATCGATGTTCTCGCCGCGTATCCGTGTGACGAAAACGGCCGCAAGCTCGCCGTGGGCACCCATGTGGCACTCGAGGTCGCCGAGCAGCGCCTGACCAAAAAGATCGAAGGCGGCGTCATGGGCTCGCGCATGCTCGATGACCAGCTGCACATCACGCAGCTCGCAGCTCTTCCCGGCAACGACGGCGACGATCCCCACCTGCGGTCTGGCCTTCGACACCTGCCGCGGCGATATCTGCCCCGCGCTCAAGGGCTGGAGCAACGCCACGCAAAAGACCCCCGTCAATGGCATCGCGCTCGAGTACGGCTTCTTCGAACCCAGCTTTAAGGCCGAGGATTCCGCCTGCTTCAATCCCTTTGCGCCCGAGGCCACGGTCGTGCCCCAGAAGGCCCCGCTCGTGGTGTACCTGCACGGCGCCGGCGAGGGCAAGGGCTCCACGCAGGGCGAGGGCGCCACGCGCGCCTATATCGGCAACCGCGTGACGGCCATTAGCCAGGCGCAAATCCAGCGCTACTTGGCGGCTTTGCTGGGTGCTTGTGCCGCAGTCTCCCACGTTTTGGATGGACAACGGCGTCGAGCAGCTCGGCCGCTCCAACCAGAGCATCTACTCCCCCGTGCTCAAGGCGCTCATTGACGAGTTTGTCGCCGAGCATGCCGAGCGCATCGACACCGACCGCATCGTGGTCGCCGGCCTTTCCAACGGCGGCTTTATGACCCTGCGCCTGTGCGCCGACTACCCCGATTTCTTCGCCGCCGGCCTTCCCTGCTGCGCCCCGTGGTACAACGCCACGGACGAGGACGTCGCCGCACTCGCCAAGACGCCGCTGTGGTTTACGCACTCCAAGGGCGACGAGCTCGTGTCGCCGCAGCAGACCGTGCTGCCGCTCACGGCACGCCTGCATGACGCCGGAGCCAACGTGCACCTCACGTACTTTAGCCATGTCGAGGACCTGACCGGACGCTATCGCGAGGCCGACGGCTCGCCTAAGAAGACGTTCAACCACGGCGTGTGGATCCACCAATTCAACGACCTGTGTTATCAAGACTTCGACGGGGGCAACGTACTCATCGACGGCGAGCCGGTGGGCTGCTGGGAGTGGTCGGCCAGAGTTTCGAGGTAGCCATCCCATCGGGGGCCCTGGCCTTTAGTTTTGTAAAACGTCCTCGCGCCTGAGCCCCGCCTATCCTGCTCCTTCGGAGCATCGGATAAGCGGGGCCCGCGCTGCGGATTGTTTACAAAACTAAAGACCAGGGCCCCTAAGTTAACGTTGTTCGAAACGCTGGACGAGCGCTTCCGGCAGCACGCCGGATCGGTGGCGATGGGGGCGTGGGTCCCGTCTTGCCTTGCGCGTAACTGGCTGAATTGATTTTGGTTGGAGCTTTTCTTATGTCCCAGAGTTTGACTCGGGTGATTGTTACTACTGATATGGAAGTCGATGATATGAACTCGCTCGTTCATTTGGCTCTGTATCTTAACTTGCTTGACGTGCAAGCTGTGGTGTATACGGCTTCGCAGTATCACTTTCTTGGGGATGGAGTTCATACGCTGGGCGAGGTGAATTCGCATTGGCGGACCAAAGGGCGTCGCTCTTATGAGTGGGCTGTTGTGCCTCATGAGCCTGATTCGCTGGCCGGCGAGCTTCGCGAGTATCGACCGTTTCCCGAGCATTGGATTGAGAGCCTCTGGAGTAATGAATATGCTCAGGCTTGGCCACAGTTGCAGGCGAATGCGGACGCTGCCGGTGAGTCTCCGTTTCCCACGCCTGCCCAGATGATCGAGCGCACCTTTGTGGGAAATGTTGCCTTTGAGGGTGATGTGGCTGAGGAAACTGAGGGGTCTCGCGTAATTGCTCAGGCGATTTTGGACGATGATCCGCGTACGTTATGACTGCTCAGCTGGGGTGGCATGAACACCATCGTTCGCGCCCTCATGAGTATTGCCGAGCGTTATCGCGCCACGCCCGAATGGCCTGCCGTGCAGCAGCGGGTCTATCAGAAGGTGCGCGTGATGGGCGTTGCCGATGGCGTAGGGCAGGACAACTCATGGCTCGACCATGGGCGCGAGCTCTTTCCCGAGCTCATCTTTTGGTGCATGCCTTATATGTATGGCGGCTATGTCGATGCCAAGACGGCTCAGCCCGATACGCTGCCGCTGTTTAAGGCCCCTTGGCCCGAGCTGAATCTCACGCAGGGCAACGGCCCCCTCATGGCACGCTATATGCTCTATGGCGACGGTAAGGTCTACGAAAACGAGCCCGAGCGCTTTCAGTTTGGCAAGCATGCCCGTCTGGATTGGGGTCTAGAAGGCATACCCGCGATGCAGTTTGAGCGCGGCGACTTTATGGCCGAAGGCGACAGCATGACCTATATTCCGCTGCTGCCGTTTGGCCTGCGCGGTATTGACGACCGCGACTTCGATACGCTACTCGGCCGCATGTTTCTTGATGGACACCCCGATGCGAAGGCGCCCGCCGATTTACCTCCATCAGCACGCCCGCAGACGACAATCTCAATCCCTACCTGCGTGCTTATCAGGAAGACTTTGCCGCCCGCGCGCAATGGTGTGCCCATGATCCGGCCATCTGCTCGCATCCGGCGCATGTTGTCGAGGTTGCGACCGACCGCAGTGCTACAGCCGGTGAGCGTGTCGCCCTTTCAGCGACCATCGTCGACCCCGACGGCAGGGGCTTCGATGCGCATTGGGATGTCGCCGTGGACCCGTCGAGCTATGCAGGCGTCCAGGATCTGTCGCTGTGGCATGAATGCGCGATGGACGCCGCTTTCATCGTGCCCGCCGACGCACGACCCGGCGACCGCTTCGTGCTCACCCTCACCGTCCAGACGCGCGCCGAGCGCCCCTGCACCCGCTACGCCCAGGTCGCCGTGACCGTGGCGTAGCAAGGACGGCGTCCACATTCGACAGCCGCCACATTCGACAAGGAGTGTCCCCAACTGCCACTCATTTAAGAACGTCCCCAACTGCCAACTCAGACAGTAGATGTTTAATCTGTTTCGTTAATTGAAATGCGTAAATATGGTTAGTCAAAGAGTTGAAGTTTGGTTAAATAATAACTGTAATTTCGGTTAAACGCACTGGTAAACAATGGTGATAATTATGCCAAAGAAGTACTACACTAGAATTATCGAAAATGAGCTCGACCAGCTGCTGGGCATATTCGGTGCCGTTCTCATCGAAGGACCGAAATGGTGCGGGAAGACGACCACAGCCGAGACCCGTGCGGCGTCCAGGCTCCTTCTCATGGACCCGTCCCGCAACTTCGAGAATCGCTTACGCGCCGAGACTGACCCAGCTCTTGCCGTTTCCGGCGAGGTGCCACGGCTAATTGACGAGTGGCAGGAGGTTCCGAAACTTTGGGACGCGGCACGGTTTGAATGTGACAACCGTGGCGGTGAGCCTGGCCAGTTCATATTTACGGGGTCGGCAACACCGCGAGACGACAAACGTCCGATGCACAGTGGCGCTGGAAGGTTCGCCAAACTGCGCATGGATACCATGACGCTTTTCGAACTTGGGAAATCCAGCGGTGCAGTTAAGCTATCGGGCATTATTTCTGGCAAAAAAGTTCAATGGCGCTTTTGGGTCGCTGGATTCTGCCTCGATTGCCGAGTGCGTTGTTCGTGGTGGATGGCCTGCGGCGGTCGGACACGATGCGCGGGCTGCGTCCGCGATGGCCAAACGATACATCGACATAGTTGCCGAAGAAGATTTGTCCCGTGTCGACGGCCCTCGCCGCGACCCTGAAAAGGTCAAAGCTGTCATTGAATCGCTTGCGCGCAATGAATCCACTTTGGCGACACTCAAAACGCTCGTAGCCGATCTTGGTGGAGAGGTGTCGAGACAAACGGCGTCATCATACATATCTCTTCTCGCTCGGGTTAATTTCGTTCGCGATATTCCCGCATGGAACCCTGCAATGAGATCTCCAGTGCACCTAAGAGAATCGAAGAAGCATCATCTCGCTGACCCGTCACTAGCGGCCGCTGCGCTCGGGGCGACTCCGGAGACATTACTTCTGGACTTCAAGACGCTTGGACTGCTTTTTGAATCGTTGGCCCTTCATGATTTGTGGGTTTATGCGCAAGCAAATGGAATGGGTCTCTATCACTATCACGATTCTCGCAATCTAGAGGTCGATGCAGTCATTGCGGCTCCCGGTGGAACGTGGATTCCGATCGAAGTTAAACTCAGCTCTGCTCAAATCGAAGAGGCGTCTGACAGTCTCGTTGCTGTCGAGAAGCGTATGGTCGCTGCCGGAAACAACCCGCCAGTTTCGAAAGTCGCAATCATTGGATTTGGCTCACAAGCCTATGTCACTGACCGCGGCGTCCAAGTTGTTCCGCTGGATGTTCTCGCGCCGTAGTGCAATTGCAAGTTTTAACTTCTTTTGCTTTCTTTCACTTCTTTTAACAAAACGCCCGGTGGGCATTAACTGCTCGCGCGCCTTGGTTAGGACGTTATAAAGCAGGACTTCCGAAACACGGCGGTCAGGTCCGCCTCCTAAGGTCCTGAGGTGCTTGAGATTGGGAGCGACAAGCCCGACGAAGCGTACTTTAGGTACGCGAGGAGGGTTGGAGCCCCAAGGTTGAGTGCCTCAGTGCCCTTAGGCCAGGTCCTCGCCGTTGGTCGCGATGACCTTCTTGTACCAGTCGAAGCTCTTCTTCTTGGAGCGCGCGAGGGTGCCGTTGCCGGCATCGTCGCGGTCCACGTAGATAAAGCCGTAGCGCTTGGACATCTCGCCCGTGCCGGCGCTCACCAGGTCGATGGGACCCCACGTGGTGTAGCCGAGCAGGTCGACACCGTCCTCAGTCACCGCATCGCGCATGGCCTCGATGTGCTGGCTCAGGTAGTCGATGCGGTAATCGTCGTTGATGGAGCCGTCCTCCTCGACGACGTCCTTGGCACCCAGGCCGTTCTCCACCACGAACAGCGGCTTCTGATAGCGGTCGTAGAGGTCGTTGAGGGTGATGCGGAACCCGAGCGGGTCGATGGCCCAGCCCCACTGGCTCTCCTTGAGGT
>ENA-OPZN01000516-OPZN01000516.1-human-gut-metagenome-genome-assembly--contig:-NODE-516-length-11498-cov-2.096649_pt1 | contig 11498 bp, 17 predicted proteins | sample MGYA00242483_ERZ504503 | MGnify/ENA primary metagenome ERZ504503 (study PRJEB26092, sample SAMD00036285) | human gut metagenome | host: Homo sapiens | study: EMG produced TPA metagenomics assembly of... | reverse complement strand
ACGAAAGGCGAGACAAGTAAGCGCTCAACTTGATGAAAGAAGGAAGGATCATTATGGCAAAAACTGTAAGTCCTGGCGTCCAGGCATTAAGAGACGTAGTTGAAAAAGTTTATCGTGAATTGAGAGAAGCTAAAGAAGCTGGCGAACCTGTAGGCTGGTCGTCTTCCAAGTTCCCTTGCGAACTGGCTGAATCCTTTGGGCTGCATGTTGGTTACCCTGAAAACCAGGCTGCCGGTATTGCAGCTAACCGTGACGGCGAAGTTATGTGTCAGGCTGCTGAAGACCTGGGCTATGACAACGATATCTGTGGTTATTCCCGTATTTCCTTGGCTTATGCTGCTGGTTACCGTGGTGCCAACAAAATGGATAAAGATGGCAACTATGTCATCAATCCGAACAGTGGCAAACCCCTGAAAGATGCCAATGGCAATAAAGTCCTCGATGAAATGGTAAACCGGTCAAGGATCCGAAGACCCTGAAACCGTATGCAACGACGGATAATATCTATGAAATTGCTGCCCTTCCGGACGGAGAAGAAAAGACCCGCCGTCAGAACGCGCTTCATAAATATCGTCAGATGACCATGCCGATGCCGGACTTCGTTCTGTGTTGCAACAACATCTGCAACTGCATGACCAAATGGTATGAAGACATTGCCCGCCGTCATAACATTCCCCTCATCATGATCGACGTTCCTTACAATGAATTTGACCATGTCAACGAAGCCAACGTCAAATATATCCGCAGCCAGCTCGATACGGCTATCCGTCAAATGGAAGAAATTTCCGGCAAGAAGTTCGACGAAGATAAGTTTGAACAGTGCTGCCAAAACGCCAACCGTACGGCAAAAGCTTGGCTGAAGGTCTGTGACTACCTCCAGTACAAACCGTCCCCGTTCAACGGTTTTGACCTCTTCAACCATATGGCTGACGGTCGTAACGGCCCGCGGCCGTGTCGAAGCTGCTGAAGCATTCGAACTGCTCGCCAGCGAACTGGAAGAACACGTCAAGAACGGCACGACGACCGCTCCTTTCAAGGAACAGCATCGTATCATGTTCGAAGGCATTCCTTGCTGGCCGAAACTGCCTGACCTCTTCAAGCCGCTCAAAGCTAACGGCCTTAACATCACGGGCGTTGTGTACGCACCGGCCTTTGGCTTTGTTTATAACAATCTTGATGAACTCGTCAAGGCTTATTGCAAGGCTCCGAACTCCGTTTCCATCGAACAAGGTGTTGCTTGGCGTGAGGGTCTTATCCGTGACAACAAAGTCGACGGCGTTCTGGTCCACTACAACCGTTCCTGCAAACCTTGGAGCGGGTACATGCCTGAAATGCAGCGCCGCTTCACGAAGGATCTGGGCATCCCGACCGCCCGGCTTCGACGGTGACCAGGCTGACCCGAGAAACTTCAACGCTGCTCAGTATGAAACGCGTGTACAGGGCTTGGTCGAAGCCATGGAAGCAAATGACGCAAAGAAGGGGAATTGACAATGGCTATCAGTGAACTGATTGAAGAATTCAAAAAGTATCTGCCAGCCCGAAGACCATGTTGGCCAAATATAAGGGTCAAGGCAAAAAGTAATTGGCTGCCTGCCTTACTATATTCCGGAAGAACTCGTCTATGCTGCTGGTATGGTTCCGATGGGAATCTGGGGCAGCAACGGCAACAGCAGATCCGTTCCAAGGAATACTGTGCAACCTTCTACTGCACGATTGCTCAGCAGTCCCTCGAAATGCTGCTTGATGGGACCCTCGATGATATTGACGGAATCATTACGCCGGTTCTGTGCGATACCCTGCGTCCGATGAGTCAGAACTTCAAGGTTGCCATGAAAGACAAGATGCCTGTTATCTTCCTGGCTCATCCTCAGGTCCGTCAGAATGCTGCCGGCAAGCAGTTCACCTATGACGCATACAATGAAGTCAAAGGCCATTTGGAAGAAATCTGCGGTCATGAAATCACCAATGATGCCATCCTTGATGCCATCAAAGTGTATAATCGCAGCCGTAAGGCCCGCCGCGAATTCTGCAAGCTGACGAACGCCCATCCTGACCTGATCCCTGCTTCTGTTCGTGCAGCCGTTCTGCGTGCAGCTTACTTCATGCTGAAGGATGAATATTCGGACAAACTGGAAGCCCTCAACAAAGAACTGGCCGCTGCTCCTGTTGGCAAGTTCGATGGCCATAAGGTTGTCGTTTCCGGAATTATCTACAATATGCCTGGCATCCTGAAAGCCCTTGATGACAACAAACTCGCCATTGCTGCTGATGACTGTGCTTATGAAAGCCGCAGCTTCGCTGTGGATGCTCCGGAAGACCTGGATAATGGCCTGCAGGCACTGGCTGTCCAGTTCTCCAAACAGGCAACGATGTTCTCCTCTACGATCCTTCCTACCAGGAAGATACGAGAAATGAACATGTCTGCAGCCTTGTGAAGGAAAGCGGTGCTGAAGGCGTCATTGTCTTCATGATGCAGTTCTGCGATCCTGAGGAAATGGAATATCCTGACCTGAAGAAGGCGCTGGATCGTCACCACATTCCTCATATCAAAGTTGGCGTCGATCAAATGACCCGTGACTTTGGTCAAGCTACGACGGCTCTCGAAGCATTTGCTGAAAGCCTCTGATGATTGCAAAAAGGCTGTCCCTTTGGGGGGCAGCCTTTTTCATATGGGGATGTTTCTGGCTGCTTTTATCAAGATGTAATAATTATTACAAACATTACTAACGGATAAAGGAAGGAAAAAAATTCTCATGATATTTCAGTGGATTTTTCTCCTCTTTGTCTATTAATCGTGTTTAAAAAGTGTAATCCTGTTTCCTCCTGCCATTCTATGATGAGAATGGCATGTTAGCGTGACTTTGTGAAGCAAAATCTTCTCATTGGAAAATTGTCCAGTCCTTTTCTTTTTATGCTCAATCGTAACCTCTGTCCATGACAAATGTGCAAACTAGGTGTTGTGTAGTAGCCGTGAAAAATTACCCAAATAGCACTATATGTTGATATTTTTCTTGCGCTCCGACCCAATATGGTGTATTCTATATGCGTAATCGCTCTGGGCGGATTCGCTTTTTATTTCCACCGCTTTTTTAAGGAAAGGGAGCGGATGTTTTTTATGTTTTGGTTCAGCAAAGGGCACGTTAGGACAGCGTGTTCTTTCACCTTCTATAAGAGAAAAATCAAGAAAGGATGAGTGCGATGGGAATGCAAGTCATAAAGCGGGATGGGTCAACTGTATCCTTTGATCGGCATAAGATCGTGGTTGCCATTCAAAAGGCCAATAAAGCAGTGGAGGAGGGAGAACGACTTCCGGAATCTGATATTGATACCATCGCCTCCTTCGTAGAAGGAAAGAAAAGGAAACGCTTCCTTGTGGAAGATATCCAGGATATGGTCGAAAAAGCAGATCATGAACCGCGGCCGTTACGAACTGGCCAAAGCCTACATTATTTTATCGCTACAACCGGGCCCTTGTCCGTAAAGCCAATACGACGGATGAATCCATCCTGTCTCTGATCAGCAACAAGAACAAGGATGTCATGGAAGAAAATTCCAACAAGAACGCCGTTATGGTTTCCACCCAGCGTGACCTTATTGCCGGAGAAGTATCCCGTGATTTGACGCGCCGGATTGTGCTGCCGGAAAAGATTTCCCGTGCTCATGATGAAGGTATCCTTCACTTTCATGATTCGGACTATTTTATCCAGCCCATGTTCAATTGCTGCCTTATCAATATTGGGGATATGCTGGATAATGGAACGGTCATGCATGGCAAACTCATTGAAAGCCCAAAGAGCTTCCAAGTTGCTTGCACGGTCATGACCCAGATCATTGCGTCTGTCGCGTCTGCCCAATATGGCGGACAGTCCGTTGATATTTCCCACCTGGCAATATCTCCGCCGCAGCCGGGATAAGTTCCGTAAACGCCTTGTGGAATCCACCCAAGGTTCACTGAGTGAAAAGGAACTCAACGAAATCCTCGATGCCCGCATGAAGGAAGAGCTGGCAAGCGGTGTCCAGACAATCCAGTACCAGATCAATACCTTGATGACGACTAATGGACAGTCTCCTTTCGTAACCCTTTTCCTTCATTTGGATCCCAAGGACGAGTACATTGAAGAAAATGCTCAAATCATCGAGGAAATCCTCAAGCAACGTTTGGAAGGCATCAAGAATGAAGCCGGTGTCTACGTTACTCCGGCCTTCCCGAAACTGGTTTATGTCCTTGATGAAAATAACTGCCTCAAGGGTGGTAAGTATGATTACTTGACTGAGCTTGCTGTACGCTGCTCCATCAAACGGATGTATCCGGACTATATTTCGGCCAAGAAGATGCGCGAAAACTATGAAGGCAATGTCTTTTCCCCCATGGGATGCCGAAGCTTCCTCGTACCTTGGAAGGATAAGGATGGACACTATAAATTTGAAGGCCGCTTCAATCAAGGGGTTGTTTCCCATCAACCTGCCCCAGATTGGCCATCATTGCCAAGGGCGATGAGGATAAGTTCTGGAAACTCCTTGACGAACGCTTGGAACTCTGCCGTGAAGCACTTATGGTCCGTCATAATGCCCTCAAGGGGATTCGCAGCGATGTCAGCCCAATCCATTGGCAAAACGGGGCCATTGCCCGTCTAAAGAAGGGCGAAACCATTGATAAGCTCTTGGAAAATGGCTACTCCACGCTGTCGTTGGGGTATATCGGCCTTTATGAATGCACGGTGGCCATGAAGGGATGCAGCCACACGACACCGGAAGGCGAGGAATTTGCTATGCGTGTCATGAAGCACCTCAACGCGGCCTGCAAGAAGTGGCGTGCTGAATCGGGACTGGGATTCTCTCTGTATGGAACCCCGGCTGAATCCCTGTGCTACCGGTTTGCCCGCATCGACAAGGAACGCTTCGGCACTATCAAGGATATTACGGACAAAGGATACTATACCAATTCCTATCATGTTGATGTCCGTGAACATATCGATGCTTTCAGCAAATTCAAGTTCGAAAATCAGTTCCAGCCCATTTCTACAGGAGGCTGCATCTCCTATGTCGAGATTCCTAATATGAAGAAGAATCCGACAGCTGTGGAAGACCTTGTTCGCTTTATTTACGACAATATCCAGTATGCCGAATTTAACACAAAGTCCGACTACTGCCAGGTCTGCGGATTTGACGGAGAAATCAAGGTCAATGACAACTTGGAATGGGAATGCCCCCAATGTCATAATAAGGACCAGAGTAAGATGAATGTTGTGCGCCGGACCTGTGGCTATTTGGGCGAAAACTTCTGGAACGTCGGGAAAACGAAGGAAATCAAGTCCCGCGTCCTTCATCTGTAAGGGGGCCGCACCGTGAATTATGCCGCTATCAAAAAAACAGATGTCGCCAATGGACCGGGTGTCCGTGTCTCCCTTTTCGTAAGCGGCTGTACCCATCACTGCAAAGGCTGTTTCAATGAGGAAGCTTGGGATTTTTTCTTATGGCAAGCCTTTTGACCAACATGCCGTCAAGGAAATCGTGGAAGCCTTGGAACCTGACTATATCAGGGGCTTCTCCCTTTTGGGTGGGGAGCCCTTTGAACCGGAAAATCAAGCGGTTCTTGTTGGCGTCCTGCGCCATGTGCGTGAGCACTATCCTCAAAAGACCATTTGGTGCTACAGCGGCTATCTCTTTGATGAAGATATGCTGAAAGGGCGCTTGGGTGACCCATCCATTACGATGGAAATGCTGGGCTATTTGAACGTTCTTGTTGACGGGGAATTCGTCCTTTCTGAAAAGGACCTCAACCTGCGCTTCAAGGCAGCAGGAACCAGCGAATCATTGATGTACCCGCTCTCTCAAGGAAAAGAAGATTATCCTTTGGGACGGTGCGGAATTTGCCTAAGGCAAAACAGACCGTGAAGAGATGCTCCCTCTTCGCGGTCTTTTTTTCTATCTCCGGATGATGAAAAGCCAAAGGCGTTCTTGGAATAGGGACTTGCCTCTTACGCATGGGCCCTATCCGTGATACAATACGAGTATGCGCTTCTTTTTTTTATAAAGGAAGGTGGATTGAAATGAACCCAGCTGCGCTGTCTGAAGAGAAAATCGTAGAAATAGGGCGGGAATGCCGTCGTTATTTTCATGCTCACCCAGAGATAAGCACCCAGGAAGCGGAAACCAGTGCCAAGATTTTTTCGCTTCTTGAAGAGTGGGGGCTCTTCCCTGTAAGGGGAACGGGCCACTATGGAGTGGCGGCGACCCTCAAAGGAAAGTCAGAGGGCCCGCTGATTGCCCTTCGCGCCGATATGGATGCCCTGTCTGTAAGGGAAGAAACAGGGCTGCCCTTTGCTTCCCAAAATGAAGGCGTCATGCATGCCTGCGGTCACGATGTCCATATGGCAATCCTGCTTGAAACCGTCCTGCGGCTTCTGCAGCGCCGCGATGACCTGTTTGGATCGGTTCGTATCCTCTTTCAGCCCTCGGAGGAACTGTCACCTACAGGCGGCGCCCGGCTCATGATGAAGGATGGATTCCTTGACGGGGTCTCCGGTGTATTTGGCCTTCATGTTTGGCCTAGCTATCCCGTAGGTAGGATTGGCATCAAAGGTGGTCCCTCATGGCTGCTTCTGACCGGTTCCGTGTCACTATCAAGGGGCGTACGGCCCACGCGGGGCATCCCCATGAGGGGGTTGATGCCATTTTGGCTGCCGCTGATTTTCTGCAGGAAGTCAGCCATATTGTTTCACGGCGTGTGAGCCCCCTTGATACAGCAACCATCAATGTGGGAACCATTTCCGGCGGGAGCCGTTACAATGTAGTGCCCGGTTCCTGTATCTTAGAGGGAACCATCCGGACCCTTAATGAAACAACGAGGGACCATATCCCCCAGTGGCTTGAGGGCATCCTGAAGGGACTTGAACAAAGCGCAGGCATCACTTATGAATTTAACTATTTTCGAGGTTATCCGGTCCTGATGAACTGGCCCAAGCCGGCTGAACTTGTCAGGCAGACGGCTCAGGAAACACTGGGCGAAGAGGCTGTCATGGCTCATGTGGAACCGGATCTTACGGCCGAAGACTTTGGCTTTTATCTTCAAAAAGTGCCAGGGGCCTTTTTGTGGCTAGGCTGCAGTACCCCTGGTACACCGGCTGCCGGGCTTCATAATGCTCGTTGCTGCCCTGATGAAAAGGCTCTTGAAGTGGGATCTCGGCTGATGGCTGGCGTAGCCATCAAGGCCCTCGCCGCCCTTTCAGCAGATCATGACTTTTTCCAAAAGATGGAAGCCTTTCTTAGAGGCGCCGGAGTACCAAAATGCAAAGAGGTGATTTTGTGAAAATATCCATTATTGGGATCGGTGGGGTCGGAGGTTACCTTGCCGGATACCTAAAAAAATATGAATCAGGGAATCTGACCTTGATTGCTCGGAAAGATCACAAAAAGGCCCTTATTGAGCAGGGACTTTATGTGGAAAGTGATGCCTTGGGAACGCTTCATCTGCAGCTGCCTGTCGTCGAAGATGCTTCCCAGCTTCCAGCACAGGACGTCATCTTTATTTGCGTCAAGGCTGACCAATTGACGCAAGCACTGGAAAACATCAAACCCATTGTGACAGATGGAACCATCCTCGTTCCCATCATGAATGGAGCTGAGCACAAAACGTGGCTGCGCCGCATCCTTCCTGTGGGGCGTATCGTGGATACGGCCCCTGTACATCAACAGTGAAATGGATGAACACTATGGAATCCATGAACGAGGCAAAGTGGTGCGTCTTTATATAGGCGGCGATGATGAAGAAGCGGTGACCGCTGTCCATAACCTGTTCATCCATCCGGGGTTTCGCTGTTATGAAACCTTGGATATCCGCCTTGAGACGTGGGAAAAGTATATTTTTAACTGTGCACTGAACCTTATTACGGCTTATTATGGAAAACCTTTGGGCAGCGTCCTTGCTGAACCAGAAAGTAAGAACCTGATCCAGGGCCTGCTTGCAGAAAGTGCGGCTGTTGCTGGCGCGATGGGTGTTATCCTGCCTAATGATCTCAAACGGGCCCATTTTGAACGTATCACCCAAAAAGAAGACCGAATGGAGACGACCTCTCTTTCCCGGGATATCGTCTTGGGGCGAGCCGGTGAACTGGAACTGTTTTCCGGATTTCTTATTGATATGGCTAAAAATATGCAGTTCCTCGTCCTGTGACAAAAAATAGATGAAGCCATTCGTCAAAGACTTGAGACCGTCCAAAAGGAGAAAACAAGATGAAAATCGTATTCGTCGGAGACAGCCTCGTCAGCTGCACCAATGTTGCCCTTGCCGCCACGTGGCCGGAAATTGCCGCCAAAAAGCTTGGCTTTACGGCTGTCAATCATGCTGCCGGCGGTCGCCTGACCATCCTTATGCGGGGGATGTTTTGCAGCGATGCCTTGGCAGAAGCCCCGGACGGCGTCTTTATTCAATGCGGCATCAATGATGTTCTGCTTGATGAACCCCTGGAAAAGATGAAAGAAAATATCTGCGTGACCCTTGATACGGCAAAAGAAGGCGGCATCCCCCTCATTATGCTGGGAAGCCCTATCTTGGCGCGGCCGGAAAGCACGGAAAAGGGATGGCAGCTTCCCAGTGAATTTGCCAAACATGATGCAGCCCTAAAGGCCTACCGGCAGTTCCTCAAACAAGAGGCTGCACGCCGTGACCTTCCTTTCTTTGATATGGAGGCCGTATTTGAAGCAATCCAAGAAAAAGCCAGTGAAAATCTCCTTGTTGATGGTATCCATCCAAATGAAAAAGGATATGCCGCGCTTGCCGATGCGTTTGTGGACTTTTTCCGTCCTCTTATGGGAGATCGTGTATGAGCCGTGATGTATCCGTCATGACAAGGTCTGTCATGCTCAAGATGGCCAATTCAGCGGGTCATCTTTTTGGCGGTACCCTGATGGCCTGGATGGATGAACTTTCGGGCATAACAGCACATCGTTTTGTCTGGACAAGGGTGACAACGGCTGCTGTAAAGGGCATGAATTTCTATGTGCCTATTCACTATGGCCGTGTCCTTGAACTTGAAGGCCGTGTTGTTCATGTGGGCCGCTCTTCTTTGGATGTGGAAATCAAGGCCTATCTGGAACCCGTGGAAGAAGGAGGTGAGCGGGTTCTTGCCGCTGACGCCGTTTTTGTCTATGTGTCCATCAGTGAAACGGGCCGCCCCCTTCCCATTCGGCGGCATCTGGAAGGAGAAGAACCATGATTCATTACTTTACAGGGACTGGCAATTCCTATTTTATTGCCTCCCAACTGGCAACATCCCTGAACCTTTCCCTTCACGCCCTGAAAGAGGGCCCTGTAGAGGATCGGGATCCTGTTGTGGGAATCGTCTTTCCCGTCTATTTTGGGGATGCACCGGACTTTGTGACAGACGCGTTGGAAGGTCTCACGTTTCCCGGGACCCCTTATCTTTTTGCTGTAGCCACAAGTGGAACGAGTTTCGGTGCGGCTTTCAGAGTATTGACAATGCCCTGCAAAAAAGGGGCAACACCTTGCCTTCGCTGCCCATCTTGCCATGGTGGCAAATAGTACGCCTGCCGTGCGCCAGCATATTGCCTATGCTTATGAAAAACTCGTGACGGCGGAGAAAGCCCTGCCCCAACTTGTCCAAAAGATCAAGGACAGGACCTCTGACCGGTCCCTCATCAAGGGCTCCCTCATGGCTTCCTTTTTCCGGACTTCCTTGGGGAAAGTCCCCTGGGGCAGACGCTGGTTCCGTCTTGGTGTGGATGCGGCGCGCTGCGTCAAGTGTGGTCTTTGCGTGCGCCTTTGTCCGGTAGGGAACCTATCCTTGGGCATGGATGCGGTTCATATGGGGAAAACCTGTACGTACTGCCTTGCCTGCCTTCACGCCTGCCCCAAACAGGCCATTACTATTCGGGAGCGGCACATCCTGAAGGAAGATCAGTACCATCATCCCAATGTCCCATTTACAGGACGGTAAAAAAGAGGATCCCTTTCCCAAAATGGAGAGAGATCCTTTTTTGATGTCGTTACTCTGTTTTGCGGCCCGTACTTCCATAGATGATGAAACCGAGGAAGCAGGCTGCCATGAAGAGCCATTTTACAAAGACGGCGAGCCCTTGGGGCATGAACATATCGTAATACCCCTTGAGGTAGATGACCAGGATAAAGAACGGCAGGCCGTACATGAGGTAATTCTTGATGCCGGAAGGGACATTCATGCCCGTTCCTTCATTGGCTTCTGCCAGGAATCGTTCCCAGCCCCAGCCATTTTTCTTTGTGCAGAAGAGGACAAAACAAGGCTTCCTAGTGGAAGCAGGTTATTTGATACGATGAAGTCTTCTAAGTCAAGGACGCCGGATCCCGGTCCTAGAGGCTGGAAGTCCGACCAGAGGTTGAAACCCAGAACGCAGGGAAGCGATAGGGCAATAATGAGGACAATGTTGATGAGGACGCTCTTGCGACGGGTCCATCCCTTGAGGTTCATGCCAAAGGCAATGATGTTTTCGAAGACAGCAATGACGGTTGACAGTGCAGCAAAGGAGAGGAAGATGAAAAAGAGCATGCCCCAAATCTGTCCGCCGGGCATCTTTACAAAGAGGTTTGGAATGGTGAGAAAGATCAGGCTTGGTCCTGCATCAGGCTTGATGCCATAGGCAAAGCAGGACGGGATGATGATGAATCCTGCCATGAGGGCAACAAAGGTATCAAGTGCCGTAATGGTGACCGCTTCTCCGAGGAGACTGCGGCCATGGGGAAGATAGGCCCCAAAGATCAGCATGGCTCCGATTCCGATGGAGAGGGTGAAAAATGCCTGGCTCATTGCGGCGAAGATGACATTGCCCCAGCCAATTTTTGCAAGGGCATCAATGTTCGGTACCAGATAAAAACGGATCCCCGCTTCGGCTCCCTCAAGGAAGAGGGAATGGACGGCAAGGATGACCATGAGGCCTAGGAGAAGGACCATCATAAATTTGGTAATGCGCTCCACTCCATTTTGGATTCCGAAGAAGCAGACCACAAAACCAAATAGGCAGGCAAGAATCATCCAAAACCCCATGGTCCTGGGGCTTTGGAGCATGGCTCCAAAGGTTGCGACGACGGTCTGCGGCGCGGCGCCTACAAAAGTTCCGATGAAATGGAGATAACAGTAATAGAGCATCCAACCCGTGACGGTCGTGTAGTACATCATGAGCATATAGCATCCTATAATGCTGATCCATTTGAAATGATGCCAGCGGGTTCCCTTTGGTTCCAGGATATCAAAGCTGCGGGCCGCACTGCGCCGGCTGCCGCGGCCAATACCGAATTCACAGATCATCACCGGAATGCCCATGATCAGCAGGAAAAAAGATAGATGGGGATAAATGCGGCACCGCCAAACTGGCCGCAGAGATAGGGAAATTTCCAGACATTCCCGATGCCAATGGCGCATCCAGCGGATACAAGGATGAAACCAATGCGGGTGGCAAAGAGTCCATAGGATTATTGCTGTCGTTCATGCTAGACACCTGCTTTCTTT
>ENA-OPZN01000515-OPZN01000515.1-human-gut-metagenome-genome-assembly--contig:-NODE-515-length-11507-cov-3.399209_pt1 | contig 11507 bp, 9 predicted proteins | sample MGYA00242483_ERZ504503 | MGnify/ENA primary metagenome ERZ504503 (study PRJEB26092, sample SAMD00036285) | human gut metagenome | host: Homo sapiens | study: EMG produced TPA metagenomics assembly of... | reverse complement strand
CCCCGCGGGCATCGCACGGTCGCTCGCGGTCTGCGCGATGACGATTGCGGAACGCCGGCACGAGCACATCGACATGCCCGACGCATCCTTGTCGGAAAGAGCGGCGATGAGCAGGGCGGGTCGATTGGACATGCAGGGCTCCACCTCGTTGAGTGCGCGCACGAAGTTCTCGCAACTCTGAGGATTGTGGCAGGCGTCGACGAGCACCAACGGGTCGGTGCGGACCACATCGAAGCGGCCCGGTATGGGACAGGAGTCGAGGCTCCTCTCGAGCGCGCCGACGTTCAGAGCGCATCCAAGGTATCCCTCGGCCAACGCGATGGCACACGCGGCGTTTTGCGGCTGATACGCAGGTTTGCGCATGTCCACGCGATATTCCGCGCGGGGGGTCCGGGTGCGAAACGACACGACGCCCCCAATGCGATCGGGCTCGCGGAGCGTCTCGTACGAAACGACACAGGGCGTCACGCCACATGCAGCGCAGCGCTCGTCCATGACGCGCTGGACCTCCGGCACATGCGTACCCTCGCCCAAACCACAAAGCGACCCGGCTTGATGACCGCCGCCTTCTCGCACGCGATCTGCCCGAGCGTGTCACCCAGAATACGCGTATGGTCGAGGCCGATGCCCGTAATCGCGACGGCAACGGGATCAGTCGCGCTCGTGGCGTCCCAGCGCCCGCCCAGGCCGACCTCGAGCACCGCCACGTCAACGCGGGCCTCCGCGAACACCACCATCGCCGCCACGGTCAGCAGGTCGAACGGCGTGATCGTGTAGGATGGCTCCCCGGCGGCGACGCGATGCGCGTTCACCCGACGACCCGCCTCAGCCGCGACGGACACGCCATGTGCGAACTCTGAGGGCTTGACCACGGCGCCGTCGACCTCCATGCGCTCCTCGTAGCGCACCAGCTGGGGAGACGTGTACAGGGCGGTTCGCTTGTCCTCGCCACGCAGGATGGCCGCGGCAAAGCGCGTGGTGGATGTCTTGCCGTTCGTTCCGGCGACCTGAATGCAATCGAAGTGCTCATCGGGGCGCTCAAGCTCCGCGAGCATATCGACCACCGTCTCGAGCAGCGGGCCCGCGTCGCCGGAGATCTTGCCGGTATCGGCAGCGATGGCAACCGCGTCATCATAGGCGAGCTCGGCCACTTCGAACGGAACGCTATAGACTCCCTGGCGCTTCATGCAGCCCTCCTAATTGCGATCTTCGCGGCCGTACACAAACCAGTACGCGGCAGCGATCGCGACGCCGCCCACGATATTGCCAAGCGTGACGAACACGAGATTAGAGGCAACCCCCAGCACCACCACGGACGAACCGCCCCACAACGCCTCGATAGCCAAGCCAAGCGGGAGAAAGAACATGTTCGCGACCGAGTGCTCAAAACCCAGGACCACAAAGGCGACCACGGGCAGTATGGCGGCAGCGAGCTTGTCACACACCGTCTTGCCAGCGCTGCCCATCCACACGGCAAGGCAAACGAGCACGTTGCACAGGATGCCGCGCGAGAACGCGACGACCGGACTTAAGGACGCCTTAGATGCCGCGACCGAGCAAGCAAGCTCGCCGACGGCTCCTCCCTGCATCTCGGCAAAGCCCGAAACGAGGAGCAACACGACCACCAAAAGGGCTCCCACGGCGTTGCCCGCGTACACAATCGCCCATTTACGCAGCATACGAACGAGCGGATACCGCCCATCGAGCACGCCGATAACCATGAGGCAGTTACCGGTGAACAACTCGGCACCGGCAACGAGCACCAAAAACAGGCCCAGGCAGAACGCGAGACCGCCCAAAACGAGCGAGATGGTCGGGGAAAGCGACACATCGGACCGTACCATGAGCATGAACGACGCGCCCAGGGCCACAAATGCGCCGGCTAGGATCGCCAAAACGAACGCCCGACCGCGCGTGAGACGCGCCTTGGCAAAGCCGATATGGACGAATGCCTCTTGCGTCTTCGCCGGTGGAAGCATCACCGTGCCGTTTTCGTTATCTGCCATATGTGCCCTCCCCATACTACCGGCACTGGCCCCAATTGCATACGGGGCGCAGCTGGGGAGTAACCTATCTCAGTTGTATCCATGTCTAGGGTTTTCCAGGTGCCCCAAATCCGGCCGAACGTAAAGGCGCGGTGTACGGACGTACATAAGCCTTTAGGTTCGACCGGAGATGGGGTGTCTGGGAAAGCCGACTATGCGAAGTCCTCAAGCTGCGCCTTGATGGCAGCGATGGTCTCCACCAGCTCAGCGGCACGCTCGCGCTTCTTGGCGACGACTCGGGGCGGCCTGCGCCACAAACCCCTCGTTGCCGAGCATACGCTCGGCGCTGCGAGCTCCTTCTCGGCAGCCTTCAATTCCTTCTCCATGCGGGCGCGTTCGGCGTCGAAATCGACAAGATCACCCATGACGACGTAGGCGTCGAAATCCGGACCAGCGAGAGCGATGGCCTTCTCGGGCTTCACGAACTCATCGGCCGTGAGAACCACGAGCTCGCTCACATTGGCCAATCCGCGGATGAAGTCGGCCATGCCGATAATGTCTTCGGCAACCTCGGCAGTGCCGGCCTTGACCTCGCAGCGCAACTCCTGCTTGGGGGAGATGCGATAGCGGGCGCGCGTGGAACGAACATCGGACACGAGTGCGCGCGCAAGTTCGAACGTGCGCTCGGCGGGCTCGTCGATGAAACGGGCGAGGTCCGCAGGCTCGGGCCAGGAGGCGATCATGAGAGCCTCGGCGCGCTCAATCGAACCGTCCTCGTTCACGTCGAGCCAGCTTGCGGGCATCTGGTCCCAAATGGCCTCGGTCACGAACGGCATGAGCGGGTGCATCAGGCGCAGAGAGGCGTCGAGGACGAACATGAGGTTGCGCTGGGCCTGGAGGCGCGCCGCGTCATCCTTAAGACGGGTCTTGGTGACCTCGACGTACCAGTCGCAGACCTCGTTCCAGAAGAAGTTCTGAACACCGCGCGCCATCTCGCCGAACGTATAGTGCTCAATGCCCTCGGTGACGAGTTGGGCGGCCTTCGCGAGGCGGCTGAACATCCAGGCGTCGGCAGCGGTCTCGGCAACCGGCTCGCCCGGGGTGTAGCCATCCATGTTCATAAGCAGGAACCGGCTCGCATTCCAGATCTTGGTGACGAAGGAGCGGGCCTGTTCGGTGCGGGCGGAACCCTTGAGCGCCTTGGTCTTCTTGTCGATGTCGGCGTCGAACTTGACGTCCTGGTTGGTGGTGCACAGCGTGAGCAGGTTGAAACGCATGGCGTCGGCGCCGTACATGTCGATGAGGTCCATGGGGTCCACACCGTTGCCCTTGGACTTGGACATGCGGCTGCCGTCCTTGGCGAGGATCGTCGGGTAGATCACGACATCGTGGAACGGCACCTCGTCGAGGAAGTACAGGGAGCTCATGACCATGCGGGCAACCCACAACGCGATGATGTCGCGTGCGGTGACGAGCGCCGTAGTGGGGTGATGACCCTCGAGCTGCTCGGGGTGCAGCGGCCACCCTTGCGTGGCAAAGGTCCACAGCTGGGAGCTAAACCAGGTGTCGAGCACGTTCTCGTCCTGGTGAACATGGGTGCAGCCGCACTTGGGGCAGACGGTGACGTCGTCCATGCAGGCGTCTTCCCAACCGCATTCCTCGCAGTAGAACACGGGGATACGATGACCCCACCACAGCTGGCGGGAGATGCACCAATCTTTCAGGTTCTCCATCCAGGTGGTGTAGGTGTCGGTCCAGCGGGCGGGGTGGAAGGTCACGCGACCGTCGCGCACAGCGTCGAGCGCGGGGCCCTTCAACTTGTCGACCGCGACGAACCACTGCTCGGAGAGCCAGGGCTCGAGCGTGTTATCGCAGCGGTAGCAGTGCATGACGGAGTGATCGTGCTCTTCGATATGGTCGAGCAGGCCGTGCTCCTCGAACCAAGCGAGAACAGCCTCGCGGCACTCGTCTCGGGTCATGCCGGTGAACTCACCGTAGCCCTCGACCACCACGGCATGCTCGTCGAAGATGTTGATCTTCTCCAGGCCGTGGGCCTCGCCCATCGCGTAGTCGTTGGGGTCGTGCGCCGGGGTGACCTTGACGAAGCCGGAGCCGAAGTTCGGATCCACATGCCAGTCGTCGAAGATGGGAATCTCGCGGTCCACAATCGGGAGTTTGACGGTCTTGCCCACGAAGGCAGCCTTCTCGGGATCCTTGCTGGACACGGCGATACCGGTATCGCCCAGCATGGTCTCGGGGCGCGTGGTGGCCACGACGATGTACTCCTGGCCGTTGACGGGCTCGGTCAGCGGGTAGCGGAGGTGCCACAGGTGGCCCTTCTCGTCCTTGTACTCGGCCTCATCGTCGGAGATGGCGGTGGTGCAGCTGGGGCACCAGTTAACGATGCGCTTGCCACGGTAGATCAGGCCATCGTGGTACCAATCACAGAAGACCTTGCGCACCGCCTCGGCGTACTCGTCGTCCATGGTGAAGCGCTCGCTGTCGAATCGACGGAGCAGCCATACGCTTGATTTGCTCGACGATGGTGCCGCCGTACTCGTGCGTCCAATCCAACAGGCATCGATGAACTTGTCACGCCCGATCTCCAAGCGGGAGATCGCCCTCGGACTTGAGCTTCTTATCGACCTTGGTCTGGGTGGCGATACCCGCGTGGTCGGTGCCGAGAATCCAACGCGTGGAGCGACCGCGCATGCGGGCCATGCGAACAATGGCGTCCTGAATGGAGTCGTCGGTGGCGTGGCCCATGTGAAGGATGCCCGTCACGTTGGGCGGCGGGATGGTGACGGTGCAGTCGCCCACGCCCTCGCGGCGCTTGTAGTAGCCGCCATCGAGCCACTTCTTGAGGATCGTCGGCTCATTGACCGCCGGATCGTAATTCTTGGGCATCTCTTCTGCCATGAGTGTCCTTCCTATGGATACGTTAGTCCAGGTCGATGTCGGATCCCTCGTAAACGCGGCGAGGCTGCTCGTCTCCCTGCACGGCGGCTGCGGTCACCACAACTTGGCTCACGCCCTGCTCACTCGGCAGGTCGAACATCGTCTGCTGGAGCAGCTCCTCGCAGATGCTGCGCAGGCCGCGGGCGCCCGTCTTGCGAGCAAGGGCCTTCTTGGCGATCTCATGCAGAGCCTCGGCCTCGAACACGAGCTCGACGCCCTCCATGGCAAACATGCGGCGATACTGCTTGACCACGGCGTTCTTGGGCTCGGTGAGGATTCCCACCAGGTCGTCCTCTGACAGAGCCTGGGTCTGCGTGATGACCGGCGACGGCCAATGAACTCGGGGGATCATGCCAAAGTTGTTGAGGTCCTCGGGGGAGTACCTGCTTAGGAGGGACGTTTCTCGTCCTTTTGACGTGGGGGCCGGCGATCTCGGAATTGAAACCGACGCCCTGGTTTCCCACGCGATCGGAGATGATCTTGTCGAGTCCCACGAACGCGCCACCGCAGATGAACAAGATGTTCGTGGTGTCGATCTGGAGCAGCTCCTGCTGAGGGTGCTTGCGTCCGCCCGTGGGCGGGACGCTCGCGACGGTACCCTCAAGGATCTTGAGGAGCGCCTGCTGCACGCCCTCACCGGAGACGTCGCGCGTAATGGAGAGGTTCTCCGCCTTGCGTGCGATCTTGTCGATCTCGTCGACGTAGATGATGCCGATCTGCGCGCGATCGATATCGCCGTCGGCGGCGGTGATGAGCTTGAGCAGGATGTTCTCGACGTCCTCGCCCACATAGCCCGCCTCGGTGAGCGCCGTGGCATCGGCGATGGCGAACGGAACCTCGAGCACGCGGGCGAGCGTCTGGGCGAGCAACGTCTTGCCGGTGCCGGTGGGACCGAGCAGCAAGATATTGCTCTTGGCAAGCTCGACATCTTCGTCCAGGGACGCAGCGTGGGCACCACGGGCAGCGGCATCCGACGCATCCCCCTCGAGCACGCGACGATAGTGGTTGTACACCGCCACGGACATGGCGCGCTTAGCGTCCTCCTGACCCATGACATACTGCGACAGGGCATCATAGATCTCATGCGGCGTGGGAACGCGCGTGATGAGCTTCGACGCGGTCTCGCGCATGGTCGGTGCGGGAGCCTCCTCTACCGGTGACTCCGGCGCGGCAGCCCCATCCTGTTGAGCAGCGTAAGCGGCCCCAAAGGCGCGCATCATCTCGTCCTGGGCAAAGGACTGCTCGAGAATCTCATTGCACGCCTCAACGCACTCGTCGCAGATGAACATGCCGTCATGCCCGCGCACGAGCTTGCGCACCTGATCTTGCGTCTTGCCGCAGAATGAGCAGCGGACCGGAACCTCACCATCGGAGCCCGGCGTACGGCCAAAGTCCTCCCCCGCCATTAGTGCTCGCTCCCGGAGTCGTTGCGGGAGGTCACGATGCGGTCGATAAGGCCGTATTCGAGGGCTTGATCGGCGCGAAGGTAATGATCACGCTCGGTATCCTGTTCAACCTGCTCAAAAGGCTTGCCCGTGGCATCGGACAAGATGTGGTTGAGCGTGGTGCGCGTCTCGCGGATCTCGCGGGCGGCGATCTCAATCTCGGTCTGCTGGCCCTGGCTCCGCCGCTGGGCTGATGGATCATGATCTTGGAATGGGGCAGGCAGAAGCGCTTGCCCTTGGCACCGCTCGCAAGAAGAACCGCAGCCATTGACGCCGCCATGCCAACGCAGATGGTGGAAACATCGGGCTTGATGTAATTCATGGTATCCAGGATGGCAAGGCCCGAATAAACCTCACCGCCCGGCGAGTTGATGTAGAGCGAGATGTCCTTCTCGGCATCCTGGCTCTCAAGATGCAACAGCTGTGCAATCACGAGGTTCGCGGTCACCGAATTGACCTCCTCGCCAAGGAAGACGATGCGATCGTTGAGTAGGCGCGAATAAATGTCGTAGCTGCGCTCTCCGCGAGGAGTCTGCTCGAGACGTAAGGCACGAGCGCAGAGTCGATGCGATGGATCATATGGCTCCCTTCGGGATAGGACGCCGCGAATCGGCGCCTGAAGATGCTGTTTGGTCGTCATCGAGTGAACGCTGAAGAACATTTGGCACTCGATAGAAACGTACGGTGCCCAATCCCGCCGAGCGCGATGGGGCACCGTACGCAAATCAGCCGTACAGCCGCTTATGATACGCCATTTTTGCCGAAGGCCATGCGAGAGCACAGAGTCCGGCGGGCGTGACGCAGATGCGCTACTCGGCCTTGGCCTCAGCGGCGCGAGCGGCCTCGTCGACCTCGGTCACCTTGGCGTTCTCGACCAACCAGTCGACAGCTTGGAACGACGAATGGAATCGCGGATGGCGGGCATGCGGCCCTCGGCGAGGAACTGAGCTTGGAGGCTTCGACGTCCTCAACACCAGCGCGCTCGAACTCGCCGTTGACATCCTCGTCGGTGACCTCGACCTTGAGCTCGCGAGCGAGCGCGTCGAGGGCGAGGGACTCGCGGGCAACGTCGTTGGCCTGACGGTGCAGGTCGGAGATGAACTCCTCAGAGCTAATGCGGTTGGCCTGCAGCCAGCCGTCGAGGCTCATGCCGCGAGCGGAGAGACTCTGCAGGAAATTCTGGCCGAGCTCCTGGAAGACGGACTGCTCGTAGTCCTCGTCCATCTCGTCAAGCTGAAGACGCTCGGCGAGCTTGGCGACAGCGCGATTCTCCTTGAGCTGCGGGAGCTGGGAGGACTTGTCGGACTCGATCTCGAGCTTCACAGCGTCGCGCATGGCGTCAATGCCATCGAAGCCGAAGTTGGTCTTTGCGAACTCATCGGTAAGCTCGGGGAGCTTGCGCTCCTTGACACTCTTGACGGTGACCTCGACGGAAGCCTCCTCGGCGCCCTCGACCTCCGGCGTCCAAGAAATGGTCTTGGTCTCGTCGACGTTCATGCCGAGCAGGCCCTCGTCGAACTCCTTGGGCAGATTACCGGAACCCATGGCGATCATGCGGCCCTCGCCGGCGAGCGCCTCGGCGTTGGCGACGTTCCTGATGTCAACGGTCACATAATCGGCGGCCTCGACGCCACGCTCGACGTCCTCAAACGTGGCGTGGTAACCCATGAGCATGTCGACCTGCTGGTCGATCTCGGCCTCGGTGACCTCCGCGGGAGGCATCTCGATCTCAACGGCATCGTAAGAGGAGAGCTCGGGGGTGGGGCGCAGGGCGAACTCGACCACATAGGTGTAATCGGTGCCATCGACGCACAGGTCGATCTCCTGGTAATCGCCCTCCTTGACGGGAACGATGTCAAGCTCGTTGAGGACGTTGCCCTCGTTGGCGCCGATCAGCTCATTGGTGGCCTGCGCGAGCACGGCCTCCTTGCCCAGGGCGGAGTCGATCACGGGACGCGGGGCCTTGCCGGCGCGGAAGCCGGGGAAACGGTACTTCTTGGCAGCCTCCTTGTAGGCCTTCTTGATGGCCGCGTCGACGTCGCAGCCGGGATGGTGACCGTGGCGGTGAGCTTGGCGTCCTTCACGTCAGAAGTGATGTTCAACGTTCCTCCTCTAATACATGCCCGGCATATGTGGGTGCCGGGGTCCCTTTGGTACCTTGTATGCGTGTGTGGTGCGGGCGAAAGGACTCGAACCTTCACGGGAATCCCACTGGAACCTAAATCCAGCGCGTCTACCAATTCCGCCACGCCCGCAGCTAGTCACACAGGCGAACATAATAGCAAAAAGAACGGCTACGCGCTTGTCTGCAACAAGAAGCGTCAAAAACCCGCATCACAGCTGCACATACCCCTGCATACATCTCCAGCTGCGCTCGCGTGCGATTTAGCGGGAGAGCTGACTTTTGCCGAGCAGCTCACCCTTATTGAAGAACTCACCGGATCGTGGTCTCTTCCCGAACGCAATGTTGCCGAAGAAGATGACGATGGGCTGGACTTCATCGGCAAGGCAAGCGGATATTATGATTGCGAGCCCGCTACCTCACTTGAGGAAATACGCAAGTACCATTCCGATTCAAAATGGGTTGCGGGAAGAGAGGCGGCACGCCAAGCCATATCCGTTGCAACAGGCTCAAGCCGTTCGCCCATGGAGGCAATCATGTACTGCATGTTTGCCCTCCCCCACTCTCTGGGCGGATTTAATTGCGGTCCACTTAAACCGAACTACAAAATTGCGCTGATAGGAAAAGCCTCCATGCTGTCGGGATTGCCGTATGTCGTAGCCGATGCCTATCTTCCTCGCTTCAAAGCGATTCTTGAGTACAACGGTAGCTACCACGACGAGTCAACGATACGTCGTCGAGATGAGGCGCGGGCACTCGGGCTCATGAGCATGAACGTTGACGTATACCGGCTAAACGATCTGCAGCTCAAAGATGCGGCGGCACTCGAATCGGTCGCACGCACACTCTATCGGAGAAAGCAGATCCAGTTTAGTCCCCGAGCTCGTGCATACGCTTTAAAATGCTCGGAATTGCTCAGAGAATTGCGCCAGGCTGTCGGTCTCGGAAATTAACGGACTCGAGTATATGGCACTTGTTATGACTCACTTACAAAAAATGACAATGTGTACCTTTGAGCAGTGAGGAAAGGTGCCGAAGACGCTACTAAGCAACTTCGAAGGCATGGTGTACGAAGAAGAGCCCTTTTATATTTAACACCTGTTTGTTATCTCAACGCTTCAAGGCGTTTCACAGCAAATGCCTTCCTCAAAAGAGGTCCTTATCCGGATCCGAAGGTACATATTGTCGATATTTGTAAGTATTATTTCTCGGACAACATTTTCGAGGCGCCAGCGATCGGGATACCAAAGCGGGCCCGCGGCCTCATGCGCGGGCCCCGCTTACGGTCAGGCACTGCCAGACCGGTTAAGAGCGCAAGGTCTAGGGGCTCCAGATACCCCGAGCCACGATGCTCTTAGACGATGCCCTGAGCCATCATGGCGTCGGCAACCTTCTTGAATCCAGCGATATTGGCGCCGACCATGTAATTGCCCTCGAAGCCGTACGCGGCAGCGGCATCATCGCAGGCATGGTAAATGCCGCGCATAATGCTCTCGAGCTTGGCGTCGACCTCGTCGAACGTCCAAGAAATGTGGCCGGCGTTCTGGCTCATCTCGAGACCAGAAGTGGCAACGCCGCCGGCATTCGCGGCCTTACCGGGCATGAAGGCGACGCCGTTCTCAATGAGGTAGTTGGTCGCATCGGTGGTTGTGGGCATGTTTGCACCCTCGCCGACTACCTTGCAGCCATTTGCCACGAGTGCCTGGGCGTCCTCGAGAAGCAGCGTGTTCTCACGAGCGCACGGCAACGCGATGTCGCAGGGAAGCTGCCACACGCCGCGACCGTCCTCCGCGTGCCAAGTGGCACTCGGGCGAGCGTCGACGTACATGGCAAGGCTCACGCCGCGGTCGTTGCCGGAACGCTTCTTGTTGTAGATATCCTCGAGCACCTGATAGTCGATGCCCTCGGGGTCCTCGACCCAGCCCTTGGTATCGGAAGCGGCAATCACCTTGCCGCCAAGCTGGGAGACCTTCTGGATAGCGTAAATGGCAACGTTGCCGGAACCATGAACCACGACGGTCTTGCCCTCGAAGGACTCTCCGTGGCACTTGAGATGCTCATCGACGAAGTACACGAGTCCGTAGCCGGTTGCCTCGGTGCGAGCGAGGGAGCCGCCAAACGAGAGCCCCTTGCCAGTGAGAACGCCCGTCCACTCATTGCGCAGGCGCTTGTACTGACCGAACATGTACCCAATCTCACGTCCGCCCACGCCAAGGTCACCGGCGGGAACATCGGTATCGGGGCCGATGTGACGGTAGAGCTCCGTCATGAAAGACTGGCAGAAACGCATGATCTCGTTGTTGGACTTGCCCTTGGGGTCGAAGTCGGAGCCGCCCTTGCCGCCGCCCATGGGCAGCGTGGTAAGGGAGTTCTTGAAAATCTGCTCAAAACCCAGGAACTTGAGCATGCCCAGCGTCACCGTGGGATTGAAGCGCAGGCGCCCTTGTAGGGCCCGATTGCGGAGTTGAAACTCGACGCGGTATCCGCGGTTGACCTGACACTTACCGGAGTCGTCAACCCAGGGAACGCGGAACATGACAATGCGCTCGGGCTCGACCAGACGCTCGAGAAGAGACGCCTCCTCATATGCGGGCTCGTTGTCGACAGCGGGCGCGATCGAGGTAAGGACCTCGTCGGCGGCTTGGATGAATTCGGGCTGATCGGCATAGCGCTCGTGCAGCTCGGCGATGACCCTCTCGGTGTAGGTCATGGTTTGCCTCCAATGTATGAGAATGCTGATGCGGTGCATATAGTACTACGGCTGAATAGGGCAAAGGGAAAATGGAACGGACATGTTTCCTAGCGGTTTCGATGCGATGAACGCTCAATTGCCGATGACCGTTGCCGAATGCACGCAGGTGCTCTATAATCGCTAACGCCTTGGGATAAGCAGGGTCTTGGTACCCCAGCTGCTCAGCACCTTCGGGACGTGGCGCAGTTTGGTAGCGCGCTGCTTTGGGAGCAGGATGTCGCAGGTTCAAATCCTGTCGTCCCGAC
>ENA-OPZN01000513-OPZN01000513.1-human-gut-metagenome-genome-assembly--contig:-NODE-513-length-11559-cov-2.689468_pt1 | contig 11559 bp, 13 predicted proteins | sample MGYA00242483_ERZ504503 | MGnify/ENA primary metagenome ERZ504503 (study PRJEB26092, sample SAMD00036285) | human gut metagenome | host: Homo sapiens | study: EMG produced TPA metagenomics assembly of... | reverse complement strand
CACGAATCAAGTACCCGGATAAAGAAAAGAGTCCCGGTACTAGAAACAACACACCGATTGTAATAACCAGATAAAGAATGGCAGCCTCAGGCCATGCCACCAGCAACACACCGATGACCAACGCACAGATACATCTGATTATAGAATAATTCATTGTTTTCATATTCAATCATGTCTAATTGGTTAATGAAGCGAATATACTGATTATTTCTGAGAAGACAGATGCAAAATGGATATTAATTTTCAGACAGAAGAACAAAAGAACAAAAAAAGAAAGCCAAAACAAATTTTCCTGCCATAAGCTTAGAACTAATTCTATTGTTCTATAGACTTTAGCAAACAGAATGTTATACCGACTATTCCAATCTATTCTTTCGTACCCATGCCTGAAGATCATCCTTTTGTCTTATGACAAATCACTCTATCTGTTCTGTTTCAGGCAGACTTTGTTCATTCTCGTCCTCATCGATCAAAATAGCCCAAAAGAGCCACCATAACAGCAATCCTGCCAACAACACGGCACCTATTCTTATCCAAAGTTTACGTTTCATACACTTCATTTTAATGATTTATTAACTGATGTATTAAAACCATTCCGCCACCCGAAATGTTCATTTATAAAACCAATTTAAAGTAATAAGATTATGAATAATGGAAAATTCTTTGCCGGACTGGCACTAGGAGCGCTGGTCGGCAGTGCATTAAGTTGTTTTTTTGCGCACAGCAACAGAGGTCGCAAATTTGAGAAGAGACGTGTATGATGCCATTCAGGACTTACAAGAAGATGCAAAAGACCTGGCTCATCATGCAAAACATAAAGCAGAAGAAGTAAGCAGTGAAGTAGCCGGAAAAGTAGGTGAGAAAGTGGAAGAAGTGAAAGGGAAAATACACGAAGCTGCAAATAAATAAAAAAAAGTAAGTTTTTCTTTGGAGTTTAAAACAAAACGCTTACATTTGTCCCAAAATAAAAACAGATTTTATGAATAGAATCATGGTAAATACATATTGGTGGCGTTTCTTACAACTAAACAAGTCGTAAGGGAACCAGACCATGTATATATACCTGACATTCTAAAAGGATATTCAAACTGAAGGCCTGTCGTACTTACGACAGGCCTTTTTTCGTTAGTGCAATTTAACATTAAAATATAGAACGACAATGAAAACTTATCAGGTAAACAAAGAAGGTTATTATGGCGAATTTGGAGGGGCGTATATTCCCGAAATCCTTCACCGCTGTGTGGAAGAATTGCAGAATGCCTATTCCAAAGTATTGGAAAGTGAAGGATTCAAACAAGAATTCCACCAGTTACTACGCGACTATGTAGGACGCCCTTCACCTCTTTACCTGGCAAACCGGCTAAGCAAGAAATATGGCTGTAAGATCTACCTGAAACGTGAAGATTTAAACCACACCGGAGCACATAAAATCAATAATGCCATCGGACAGGTGTTACTGGCAAAACGTATGGGGAAAAAACGTATCATTGCAGAAACCGGAGCTGGACAGCATGGGGTGGCCACCGCTACGGTATGCGCTTTGATGAACATGCAATGCATTGTTTACATGGGCAAGACCGATGTAGAACGCCAGCATATCAATGTAGAAAAGATGAAAATGCTGGGAGCCGAAGTCCGCCCGGTCACTTCCGGCAACATGACACTGAAAGATGCTACAAACGAAGCCATCCGCGACTGGTGTTGCCACCCTGCCGATACTTACTATGTCATCGGCTCTACCGTAGGCCCTCATCCCTACCCTGATATGGTGGCACGTCTGCAATCCGTTATCAGCGAAGAAATCAAAAAGCAGCTGAAAGAACAGGAAGGAAGGGAATATCCCGATTACTTGATGGCTTGTGTAGGAGGAGGAAGCAATGCGGCAGGAACCATTTATCACTATATAGATGATGAACGTGTGCAGATTGTCCTGGCCGAGGCAGGAGGCAAAGGTATAGACACCGGTTTCTCGGCCGCTACCATCCAACTGGGGAAAATGGGAATTATCCACGGAGCAAAGACCTTGGTTATCCAAAACGAGGACGGACAAATAGAGGAACCTTACTCCATTTCTGCCGGTCTGGATTATCCGGGCATAGGACCCATGCATGCCAATCTGGCCAAACAGCAACGCGCTTTGGTACTCGCCATAAACGATGATGAAGCCATCCGTGCCGCATTTGAGCTGACCCGGCTGGAAGGTATCATTCCTGCATTGGAATCGGCTCATGCATTGGGAGCATTGGACAAAATGAGATTCAAGCCAACGGATATAGTGGTTCTCACCGTATCAGGACGCGGAGATAAGGATATTGAAACCTACTTGAAAGAATCCGGCACAAGGACCTCCTTGCAATAACACATAGAAACCCATGAGAGCAAAAACCCTATACGGACAACTATAAACAGAAAAGAAACAATGAAAACTTTTACCTATACCACCCGATGCAAAACCATACTGGGTGACCTGCATACACCGGTCAGTACCTATCTGAAAGTGCGCGACATTTTCCCACAGAGTGCACTGATGGAAAGTTCCGACTATCATGGAAGTGAGAACAACCGTTCTTTCATCGGACTGAATCCTGTAGCCAGCATCGGAATCAATCATGGCACAGCCACTGCCACCTACCCTGACGGCAGCATAGAAGAACATCCCATCAGCGAACATTTCCGGGCAGACCATGCGATCTCCGATTTTCTGAATCGTTTCAAGGTAAGCGGAGAATACAACAACTACTGCGGACTGTATGGCTATACCACTTTCAATGCCGTACGCTATTTCGAACATATCAATGTAAAAGACAGCCGTGATCCTAAGAACGATGCTCCGGATATGTTGTATATCTTATATAAATACCTGATTGTCTTCAATGACTTCCGCAACGAAATGTTATTACTGGAAATGTTGCAGGACGGTGAGGACAGCCATCTGGATTATGTGGAAAAAGCGATCCACAACCGTAACTATACTACTTACGACTTCCGTGCCGTGGGCGAAACCACCAGTACCCTGACCGATGAAGAACATAAGGCGAACATCCGCAAAGGCATTGCCCACTGTATGCGCGGCGATGTTTTCCAAATCGTCCTTTCACGCCGTTTTATCCAACGTTACGAAGGAGATGATTTCAAACTTTACCGTGCTTTACGCAGCATCAACCCGTCCCCCTACTTATTTTACTTCGATTTCGGAGGCTTCCGTATTTTGGTTCCTCTCCCGAAACCCATTGTAAAATAGAAAACGGGCGTGCCACCATTGACCCTATCGCCGGAACCACCCGCCGCAACGGAGACAAGAAAATAGATGCTGAACTCACCGCCAACCTATTGGCTGATCCCAAAGAAAATGCGGAACATGTAATGCTGGTAGATCTGGCACGCAATGACTTGAGCCGCAACTGTCACGATGTACAAGTAGAATTTTACAAAGAAGCTCAATATTACAGCCACGTCATTCATCTGGTAAGCCGGGTCAGCGGCGAACTGAACCCCAAAGCCAATCCCATCAAAGCATTTATTGATACTTTCCCGGCCGAACCCTGAGTGGCGCTCCGAAGGTAAAAGCCATGCAGCTGATCAGCGAATACGAACCTCACAGCCGTGGAGCCTATGGAGGTTGCATCGGATTTATCGGGCTGAACGGCACATTGAACCAAGCTATCACCATTCGTACATTCGTCAGCCGCAACAACGAACTATGGTTTCAAGCCGGTGGCGGCATCGTAGCTAAGAGCAATGAAGAGTACGAATTACAAGAAGTAAACAACAAACTGGGAGCACTTAAAAAAGCAATCATCCTGGCAGAACAAATGTAAAAACGAATCATCATGAAACAGTAATTATAGACAACTATGACTCATTTACCTACAATTTGAGTCATTTGGTAAAAGAACTGGGAGCCGAAGTTACCGTATTACGTAACGATGCTTTCCAACTGGAAGAATTGGAAAAATTCGATAAAATCATTCTTTCACCCGGTCCCGGTATTCCATCAGAAGCAGGCCTGCTGCTCGAAGTAATTAAAAGATATGCCGGCAAGAAACCGATTCTGGGTGTATGCTTGGGAGAACAGGCCATAGGAGAAGCTTTTGGCGGCAAACTGACCAATCTGAGCGAAGTATTTCATGGCGTACAGACCCCCATCTCAATTAAAAAGAACCAATCAAAAGACAAAGGAAAGAAAACCGATTACATTTTCAACGGACTGCCGGATGAAGTGCCGGTAGGACGTTATCACTCATGGGTGGTAGATACGGACGATTTCCCTGAGTGCCTTGAAATAACCGCAGTAAGCCAGGAAGGTCTCGTCATGGCATTGAAACATAAAAGAATACGATATCCACGGCATCCAGTTTCATCCCGAATCCGTACTAACCCCCCGATGGTAAAGCCATGATAGCCAACTTTCTAAACGCATAACCCCAACCGTACATAATAAATATGAAAGCTATATTATCCCGCCTCTTCAATCACGAGGAACTGACCCGAAAAGAAGCAAAGAATTTGCTGCTCAACATAACCCGGGGAATGTATAACGACGCACAGATAGCCGCCCTGCTGACCGTTTTCCAAATGCGCGGCATCAAAGTAGAAGAATTGATAGGTTTCCGTGAAGCATTGCTCACCACCCGCATACCTATAGACTTTTCCGCTTACACCCCTATTGACATTGTGGGCACAGGCGGTGATGGAAAAAATACCTTCAATATCTCTACTTGCGCCTGCTTCATTGTAGCAGGAGCCGGATATCATGTTGCCAAACACGGCAACTATGGCGCGACTTCCGTCAGCGGAGCCAGCAATGTCATCGAACAACACGGTGTAAAATTCACGAACAATCCGGATAAGCTGACCCGTTCTATGGAAGAATGTGGAATGGTCTATATGCATGCCCAGTTGTTCAATCCTGCCATGAAAAGTGTAGGCCCTGTCCGCAAAGCACTGCAAGTACGTACCATATTCAACCTGCTAGGTCCGCTGGTTAATCCATGTCTTCCGGCTTACCAACTTCTAGGAGTCGCCGATCTGCCGCAAATGCGCCTTTATACCAACGTGTTCCAAAAACTGGGCATTGGCTTTGCCGTAGTAAACAACCTGGACGGTTACGACGAAATCTCACTGACCGATGAATTCAAAGTGATGACCAATCGCTACGAAACCATCTACAAGCCATCCGAACTAGGCTTCTCTCTCGCCAGACAAGAAGAGCTTTATGGTGGGAACACTCCCGAAGAAGCGTCGAAAATCTTCAATAACGTACTGGAGAACAAAGCCACCAAAGCCCAGACAGACTGTGTACTGATTAACGCTTCTTTTGCCATACAAGCCATGGAACCGGCCAAACCGATAGAAGAATGCGTGGCCATCGCCCGTGAATCATTGGAAAGCGGAAAAGCATTGAATACATTGAAAAAATTTGTGGAACTGAACAGTTGACTACACACCCGGTATTCCACTACCAAACGCCTCATACAATGACAGATATATTAACAGAAATCATCGCCTGCAAGCAAATCGAGATCGAACTGCAAAAGGCTGCCATCAGCAAAGAAATGCTGATAAACAATTGTAACGAACCCATGCCACGTATCAGTATGCGTGCCAGTCTTGCCTCTTCTCCTTACGGCATCATCTCCGAGTTCAAGCGTCGCTCTCCCTCCAAAGGATGGATAAAAGAAGACGCACAGGCAGATACCATCCTCCCGCTTACGAAGCGGCCGGAGCTCCGCACTTTCCATCCTCACCGATGAAAAATACTTCGGCGGCAGCCTGAAAGATATCCGTTCGGCACGCCCCCACGTGCAACTTCCCATTCTAAGGAAAGATTTCATTATAGATGAATACCAACTTTATCAGGCACGCATCGTAGGAGCGGACGCTATCCTTCTTATAGCCGCCGCTTTGAAGAAAGAGCAATGCAAAGCCCTAGCCCTCAAAGCCCATGAACTGGAACTGGAAGTCCTGCTGGAAATCCACAACGAGCAAGAACTGGAATATATAGACGAGAACATTGACATGGTGGGAGTCAACAACCGTAATCTGGGAAGCTCCACACAGAGGTGGAAAACTCTTTCCGTCTGGCGGAAAAACTACCCGAAGAAATGCTCCGGATCTCTGAAAGCGGCATCTCCAGCCCCGAAACAGTCAAACAACTCCGGGCTGCCGGCTTCCGAGGCTTCCTGATAGGGGAAAACTTCATGAAAACACCCGCACCGGGAGAAGCCTTAAAAGAATTTATAACCCAACTAGAGAAATGTTAGGATGAAGCAACAATGATTATCAAGGTATGCGGTATGCGCGAGCCCGAAAACATACGCGCCATAGAGCAAGCCGGAGCAGACTGGATGGGCTTCATCTTCTTCCCCCAATCTGCCCGCTACGTATCACATCGTCCGGAATACCTACCGGAACAATGCCACCGGATCGGGGTCTTCGTCAACGAAAGCAGCGAAAACATCCTGCTGAAAGCACAGGAATTCGGTCTGCACCATATCCAATTGCATGGCAGGGAGACACCGGAACAATGCCGCAAATTAAAAGCCGCCGGACTGGGAGTCATTAAAGTTTTTCCATAGCACAGGAAAGTGACCTGCAATCCGCCGGTTGTTATGAGGGCGTTTGCGATTACTTTCTTTTCGACACTGCCTGCTCCGGATATGGCGGCTCCGGCAAAACCTTCAACTGGAATATCCTGCAAGCCTATCGGGGAAAGACGCCTTTCCTGCTGAGTGGCGGTCTCCGTCCCGGCAGTCTTTCCCTTTTGTTGCAATTCAAGCATGAACAATGGGCAGGTATCGACCTGAACAGCGGATTCGAGACCGCTCCGGCTCTGAAAGACGACGCCGCCGTCCACACATTTATAAACCAATTAAAACAAAAATACAATGAACAGAATCAACCAGTTATTCAGTACCAAGCAAAAAGACAATCCTATCTATTTATTTTTGTTGCAGGCTTTCCTACCTTAGAAGGTACGGCAAGCACCATCAAAGTCCTGGAAAAAAAGGAGTTAACATGATTGAAATCGGCATTCCTTTCAGTGACCCGATGGCTGACGGTCCCGTTATCCAGCACGCCGCCACCCGCGCCTTGAAAAATGGCATGACACTGAAGCTCCTTTTCGACCAACTGAAAGATATCCGTAAAGAAGTACAGATTCCGCTGGTGCTGATGGGATATCTCAATCCCATCATGCAATATGGATTCAAGGATTTCTGCCGCACTTGCCGGGAGACGGGAATCGACGGAGTGATTATCCCCGACTTGCCTTTCAAAGATTATATGGAGGAATATCGTTCCATAGCCGAGGAACAAGATGTGAGAATCATCATGCTCATCACTCCGGAAACCAGTGAAGAACGTATCCGCCTGATTGATGAACATACCGACGGTTTTATCTATATGGTATCTTCCGCCGCTATCACCGGTGCTCAAAAAGATTTCAACGCACAGAAACAAGCCTATTTCCAACGCATCGCCGACATGAATTTACGCAATCCCCGCATGATAGGTTTCGGAATTTCCAATAAGCAAACCTTCGAAACCGCATCCGCTCATGCCGCAGGAGCCATCATCGGCAGTAAATTCGTGACCTTGCTGGATGAAGAAGACGGAGATACGGAAAAAGCAGCGGACAAGCTGCTGGAAGCCTTGAAAAACTAACCTTTCACAACTCGTAACATCCTCTTCTTCAAAAATCCACCTGAAAGATCATGGCGATACAAGTGAAAAATATAATATCTTACAGGTATAAGATTATATATCTTGCAGCAGTAAGATCTATAATCTTATACCTGATCTTTCTACTTCTTCCATCCACAGCATCCGGCAGAAGCAGTTATCACCTATAAAGAAAAACATTTTGTTATTTCCCTCTCTTATTTTTGTCATACTTATACATAATTACTATCTTTGTGCCAAAATTAAACAAGAGAAGCGCATGATACAGAGTGAATATCCTTCCGTTTTGCTAATATACACAGGCGGTACGATCGGCATGATTGAAAATCCTGAGACAGGTGCACTAGAAGCCTTTAATTTCGACCAGTTACAAGACAATGTCCCCGAATTGAAGCGGTTCAACTATCGCATCTCCTCTTACCAATTCAATCCCCCCATTGACTCTTCGGATATGGAACCTGCCTTGTGGGCCAAGTTAGTCAAGATCATCAAATACAATTATGATAATTTTGACGGGTTCGTCATTCTGCACGGTACAGACACCATGGCATACACCGCTTCAGCGCTCAGCTTCATGCTGGAAAACCTGAGCAAGCCGGTTATCCTGACTGGCAGCCAGCTGCCCATCGGCATGTTGCGCACCGATGGAAAGGAAAATCTGATCACTTCCATAGAAATAGCCGCTGCCAAACATCCGAACGGCACTGCTATTGTACCCGAAGTATGCATCTTCTTCGAAAACCATCTGTTGCGCGGAACCGTACCACAAAAATAAATGCGGAGAATTTCAATGCGTTCCGTTCATACAATTTCCCTTCGCTGGCAACAGCAGGCATCCACATAAAATATGAATATGACCGTATTCACAAAGCCGATCCCAATCTGCCATTAAAACCACACTATCTTTATGATACCAATGTAATTATACTGACCCTTTTTCCGGGCATCCAGGAAAACATGATCAGCAATATTCTGCATACACCGGGATTACGCGCAGTGGTATTAAAGACCTACGGTTCGGGCAACGCTCCGCAAAAGCCGTGGTTCATCGAACTTCTAAGGGATGCCACCTCACGGGGAATCATCATTGTCAACATCTCCCAATGCTCTACCGGAACAGTGGAAATGGGAAGGTATGAAACCGGACTCCATCTGCTGGACGCAGGGGTCATCAGCGGCTATGACAGTACGGTGGAATCCGTTCTAACCAAACTGATGTTCCTTTTGGGACACGGAAAAAGTGAAAGAGAAATACGTTACCAAATGAGTATTCCAGTAGCCGGAGAGTTTACGAAATCATAATTTATTGCGTTCCAATTATCATCCGGCGGGATGATTGCAGAATCATTAAAATGGTGTAATCTGCGATGAGAACTTAACGATTTTATAGCATGTAATCTTTTTGTAATATTTGTTTCATCAAATAGTAATAAAAATGCTCCATTTTTGCAATGCTGATCAAAAAAGATTAGTTTTGTAGTATTAAAAAGATGGATATATGAATGATTACCGCATTTTAGTAGTTGACGATGAAGAAGATCTATGCGAGATTCTTAAATTCAATTTAGAAAACGAAGGGTATTTTGTGGACACGGCAAACTCTGCCGAAGAAGCCCTGAAGATGGAACTGACCCAATACAACTTGCTGTTGCTGGATGTGATGATGGGAGAAATATCAGGATTCAAAATGGCGAACATGCTGAAAAAGAATAAAGCTACTGCTTCTATTCCCATTATATTCATTACTGCTAAAGATACTGAAAACGATACCGTAACAGGGTTCAACTTGGGAGCCGACGACTATATCTCGAAGCCATTTTCACTGCGCGAAGTTATAGCACGCGTTAAGGCTGTCCTTCGACGCACCAGTCCTACACAGGGAAAAGAAGCGCAAGAACAATTACAGTACAAAGGGCTTTTAGTCGACATAACCAAGAAGAAAGTCAGCATAGACGGTATAGAAATTTCCCTGACAAAAAAAGAATTCGAAATCCTGTTGCTGTTGTTACAAAACAAAGGCCGCGTATTCTCACGCGAAGATATTCTGGCTAAAGTATGGCAGGAGGAAGTCTATGTGCTGGACCGTACCATTGACGTCAACATTACCCGCTTGCGTAAAAAAATAGGCGAATATGGAAAATGCATCGTCACCCGCCTGGGATACGGATACTGTTTTGAATGCGAATAACCTAACCTGTACCTTTCCATGACTATTAAATTATCCAGCCACGTCCTGTCATTCAACAAGAAACTATTCTTGTCGGTAATTTCCTTATTCATAGCATTCGCCATCTGTTTCATGGCATTCCAATATCGCAGGGAGAAGGAATACAAAATAGAATTGCTGAACACACAACTCCAGAATTACAACGACCGCCTGAATGATTTTCTCCGTGGCAGGGATACACTGAATATTCAACAATTGAACGACTATGTTTGCGAACACACCTTTGAAGATCTACGCGTGACACTGATCAACAAGAATGGTACTGTAATTTATGACAATCTGGAAAAAGATCCCAGCCACTTCGAGAACCACCATAACCGTCAGGAAATAAAAGAAGCCATCATTTATGGCAGCGGCTACTCCATTAACAGACAATCGGAAAGCCTGGGCGGTGAATTTTTCTATTCGGCAAAGTATTATCCTAATCTGGACTATATCATTCGTTCAGCCCTTCCCTATAATGTCAGTCTGATGAGACACCTGAAAGCAGACTCTCATTATGTATGGTTCACACTGATAATCAGCCTGATATTAATAATTGTGTTCTACCGATTCACACATAAATTGGGAATGTCTATCACCAAATTGCAACAATTCGCCATGAAAGCCGACCGCAATGAACCGATAGACACTGATATGCAGGATACCTTTCCCAAAAACGAACTGGGCGAAATATCCCAACATATCATCCAGATTTACAAACGTCTGCATCAGGCAAAAGAAGATTTATATATCGAACGCGAGAAACTGATCACCCATCTCCAGATCTCGCACGAAGGCTTAGGCGTATTCAACCACCGCAAAGAAGAGATTCTGGTAAATAATCTGTTCACACAATACGCCAACCTTATCTCGGACAAAAATCTGAGTTCTACGGAAGAGATCTTCTCCATCCCCGAATTGCAGCCCATCACCCGTTTCATTACAAAAAAAACAAGGAACGCAGTATCGGCAAAGAAGAGAAACGGATGTCATTGAACATAGACAAAACGGACGTATCTTTGCCGTGGAATGCATTATCTTTCAAGATGACAGCTTTGAAATCTCCATCAATGACATCACTCAGGAAAAGGAACAGGCACTTCTGAAAAAACAGCTGACACAGAATATCGCCCACGAATTGAAAACCCCTGTAAGCAGCATACAGGGATATCTGGAAACCATAGTAAACAATCCTACCCTGCCCCGTGAGAAAATCAATGCTTTCCTGGAGAGAAGCTATGCACAAAGTAACCGGCTGGCACATCTGTTACGGGATATCTCCGTACTTACCCGCATGGAAGAAGCTCCGAACATGATCGAAACAGAACCGGTAAACCTCACCACCATGATGCGGAATATCCTGAACGAAGTAACTTTGGAACTGGAAGAAAAGCAGATCACAGCCCACAATATGCTGCCTGAAGGACTGACCATACAAGGCAATTCTTCCCTGCTATACTCCATCTTCCGGAATCTGACAGACAACGCCATTGCATACGCAGGAACTCATATTTCCATAACCATCCGCTGTTTCCGTGAAGACGAACGTTTTTTATTATTTTCAGTTTCTCGGACACAGGCGTAGGAGTAGGACCCGAACATCTAAGCCGTTTGTTTCGATGCGTTTTCTATTCGGGTGGGACGAAAGGACAGTTCTACGCAAATTG
>ENA-OPZN01000511-OPZN01000511.1-human-gut-metagenome-genome-assembly--contig:-NODE-511-length-11578-cov-2.451227_pt1 | contig 11578 bp, 19 predicted proteins | sample MGYA00242483_ERZ504503 | MGnify/ENA primary metagenome ERZ504503 (study PRJEB26092, sample SAMD00036285) | human gut metagenome | host: Homo sapiens | study: EMG produced TPA metagenomics assembly of... | reverse complement strand
CCGGTAAAGCAAAAGTCAGATGTGATACCAAGTATGCTGCGATAGTAGGAATCAGCGATGCTGGCGGATTCAGTTTTTCTATTTTTCCAACCGCTGACCGGTTTGCTTCGGAATGCCCGTTGCTTCGCAAAAATCTTTCTGGGAAACCTTTTTCTCATCTAATAATTTAAAAAAACGCTCATTTATAGTCATAGCCCCTCCAACAATCCTCACATGAATATATAAAATCCTCAATTTTAATTGACAAATCCTCAAATGAGGATTATTATAATAATGTATCAATCATACAAGACCGATTATAGCACAGAATCCGATAACGGAATAGGTTATTTTGTATCGCTGATACAGAATTTTATAACGGAATACGTTAGGAGGGCAGGCAGAATGAAGAACAGAAAAGTGCGAAATTTCGCTGAGTTTGCCTTATGGACAAAAACCAGGATGCTGGAAAGAGGCATCAGCCAGAGAGAACTGGCCGCAGGAATGGGAACACACCAGGCCAGGATCAGCGAGGCTATCACAGGGAAGCCATCAGGAAAGAAGTTTATCATTCCGCTGATCCAGGAACTGGGCGGAAACATGGATGATTTTAAAGACTTTTTAAATACCGTTTAAAAGAGTCGAAACCGGCAGAGGCCGGTCATGCAGGGATAGCCTCCTGCATCTGATGAGGACAGGCTGAAAAGGTGGTGGAAATGTATGGCGCAGATGCTGACAGCGAAGCAGGTTGCAGAGGTAAAAGGCTGCAGTCCACGTTATATTAAGAAAATTATACAAGATGGGAAATTAAAGGCGGTAGAGACTGTTAATAGCAAAACCGGAAAACTTACCTGGTACCGCTGGATGCGTTGGATGAGGAACTGCAGCACAAGTATTATCAACTGATTGCAGAAAACCCTCCGGAAGAGGTAGAACGGCCAGAGCCGGAAGTAGAGAAAGTTGCGATTGATGAGTTTACCGAGGATGAACGAAAGGAAATTGATTTCTGGATCGACCTCACCAAGCGCTGGCAGTCATATAGAAAGATGCCGGGAGTTACATCCCTGGCTGAAGTAGATAAAAAGTTCGTAACGCTCTGCAGCCTGGAATATCCGGAGCGGAGCATATCAGTAGATACGCTTTACAGAAAATGGAATGCCGTGAAGGCTGATGATATGAAGGCGCTGGTTGATAAGCGGAACAAATGGAAGAAAGGGACAAGCTCCATAGATGAAACGATATGGCAGGCTTTCCTGTATTACTATCTGGACGAAGCCCAGCATCCGGTAACCAAGTGCCTGGAGTACACAAAGATGTGGGCCCAGGAAAAGCGTCCGGATCTGTATACACAGATCCCGGCCTACCCTTCTTTTTACCGGAGACTGAAAAGCGTTCCGGAGGGAGTAAAGGTTCTGGGCCGTGAAGGTCACAAGGCATTCAATGACCGCTGCGCTCCATACATCAAACGTATTTATGATGAGATGCAGAGCAATGAGTGGTGGATTGCTGATAACCATACCTTCGATGTAATGGTGAGGGATAAGTCAGGCAAGCTGCACAGGCCATACCTGACAGCCTTCCTGGATGCAAGAAGCGGAATCTTTACAGGGTACTACATTACATATAACCCAGGTTCAGAGGCAACGCTGATCGCGCTCCGGAAGGGAATCCTGGAATATGGCATCCCGGATAACATCTACGTGGATAACGGTCGAGAGTTCCTGACCTTCGATATTGGCGGCCTTGGCCACCGGGAAGAAGAAACCAAAGAATGGCGAGGAAACCTTTGAACCGCCGGGCGTATTCAAAACGCCTGGGAATCAATATGACAAATGCTATCGTCCGAAATGCGAAGGCGAAGATCATTGAGCGCCGGTTCAATGATGTGAAGAACGGTCTTTCCAGACTGTTTAATACTTACACAGGCGGCAGCGTGGTGGAAAAGCCAGAGCGTTTGAAATATGTTCTGAAGAAAGATGCCATTTACACAGACGATGAGTTCCAGGAGTATGTGGATGCAATTCTGAAGTATTACTTCAACATGATGGAATACGATGGCCCGGTGGCAGAAGACAAAGGAAAGCTCAAAATGGATGTGTTCAATGAGCATCTGATTAAGCGCCGGGTGGCAGCCGCAGAGGAATTAAACCTGATGCTCATGAGAAGCAGCCGTCCGCAGGCCGTGGGCCGCCGGGGAGTGCATCTGGATATCAACGGAGGCCGCTTGGAATATTGGAACGATGAACTGCTGATGAGACATTTCGGTGAGAAGGTATACTTCCGGTACAATCCGAATGACCTGAAGGAAGTCCGGATCTACAACCTGGAAGACAAATATCTGATGACGGTTCCGGTAGATAATACGGCGGTTCTTACATACGGCGCTACCAAGGATGATGTGAAGGCCGGAATGGCAGTGACCAGGAAGCTGGAGAAGATCGCGAATGAATATAAAAAGAACGTGGTCATCGCAGAAGCTGATCGGGTTACCGCGCTGGATCTGGTACTTCGCCAGGCACAACGCAACAAAGAAAGCTACACAGGCAAAGCAGATCCGAAGGTACTGGAGGTTCAGCGGGCAGATGAAACACCGGTATATCAGAAAGTGGTCGGCGGAGTCGATCTTGACACAATGATTGAAAATGCAGCCAAAAGGCAGGGAGGTAAATGATGGGAAAACAGTATAATGCAGAACTTCAGGCGAAAAGTTGAAGCGTACATGAAGGAAACGGGAGTCAGCCAGGCGAAGCTGGCCCCGATGATGAACCTGAGCGGAGCGGTATTAAGCCAGTACCGCCGCAGCGTTTATGACAAGGGCGATGTAGAGGATGTAGAGCGCAAGATCCGCGAATTCTTTCAGATCAAGGAGGAGCAGGCTGAAAACGCCAAGAAGACCGAGTCTTTCAACGCGGTACGGGGATATGTAGAAACCTCTATCTCAGAGAGTATTTACAAGATGATCCGTTACTGCCAGCTTGAGAAGGGGATCGTAGTTATTGACGGAGATGCCGGGATCGGGAAGACCAAGGCGGCTACCAAGTTCCTGCGGGACAATCCGGCAACGGCGATCTATATCAGCACCACACCGAGTACCAGCTCTGTAAGAAGCCTTTTAAGGATGATCGCAAGGGCATTGAAGATATCGGAAAACCAGAGAACAGAAGATCTTTCCATTTCAATCCGTGAACGGCTGAGAAGTGCTGATAATGTCCTGATTATTGATGAGGCCCAGAACCTGAAGTTCATGGCACTGGAAGAAATCAGAGGCTGGGTGGATGAAGACCCGATCACTGGAAAGCCTGGCATCGGAATCGCACTGATTGGAAATGATGAGGTCTACAACAAGATGCTTGGAAGACAGGAGGCGATCTTCTCACAGCAGTTTAACCGGACGAAGCTCCACGGGCGGTACCGGGCTACGAATGTAACCAAAGAAGACGTTGAGAAGCTATTCCCTTCCCTGGTGGAGAAAGGAATGACACCAGAGCTGACATACCTCTACAATGTCGGCCACAGTAAGTGGGGAGTGCGCGGCATGGTAAACGTATTCACAGCAGCCGCCAATAACCAGGATGTTTCCCTGGAAGGTCTGCAGAAGGTAACAGGCCCGCTGGGAATCTATTTATAAAATCAATCAAACGGAGGTAAATGCAATGAAGTACATGACAGGAAAAGCAAGGATGATGGTGGCAGGAATCGCACTTGGAACGGTGGCCGCCGGGGGAATGGCGGCACTGATCGCAGCGGGTAAGGTCGGAGTGGCCGGAAGCCTGGTTGTGGTATTTCTGATGTTTCTGGCGGGATTTAGCGGCTGGATGATCGGTATTCAGATGCGGGTGAAAATCGAACATGACCGGGCATGGATGAAAGGGTACCGTGACGGAAGGGAGAGTTCACTCCCGCCGATCACCGTAACCACCGAGCGTATGCTTATCCGGTACAGGGAAAATCCGGGGCTGTAAAGCCCCACCTTAATGCAGCCATCCAGAAGGATGCCGGTCACAAGCCCGGATAAAGGCAGAGTGAGGTAAAACTGAATAAGGAGGTAAGTGCAGCGTGAAGAACGGAAAGAAGCCGACACTGGCCCAGAAGAAGTTCCTGCAGGGGAAGGGCTGGTGCCAGAGAACTGGCTGATCGTGAAGGATACGCCGGTGGAGCTGGTGGTAGTCAGCCGGGCCGCGCTCCTTAAAAGAACAGGGAAGACAAGAACTTTCAGGAAGGAGCGACTATGAAGGCCATGGAAAAAAAGGCTATGCCAATGCCGGAAGATCTGGAAAGAGAGTGGAACGAGGTAAGGGTCTGCTTTCGCCTGCTTCAGTGCAGAAGAGCCAGAATTGTGACGAAACGGATGCCGGATGGTTCTATGAAGCGGTATACCGAGGTCAGAAAGGCGGGTGAATGAGATGGTACAAAGGGAAGAAATGTACTTTGAACCGCGCTGCGTAGGCTCTGACCTGCGTATTCGCTGGTATGGTGAACAGTATTCAGCGCCGGAGCTGGAACGTCATTATGAGGAAACGGTTTATATCCGGGACAGCGGAAAAGAACTGATGGTTTACAGCATGGATGCAGACTGCTGGGATGAGAAAGAAAAGATAAAAGCAACCTTTTCTCTGATCTGCAGGATTCAAAAGCACAGCACCGGATTCCGGTACGGTAGGAAAATCCAGTAGGAGGAGAGAAGATGCCAGTCAAGTCAAAACGCCTGACCAATAAAGAAAAAGTACTCAAGGCGAAAACCAAAAAGGAGCTTCAGAAACAAGGACTCCTACCGCCGGATAAACCGAGATTGAACCGAAAAAAGTTTGCTAAGGAAGCAGCCGAACAATTTGACAAAGAAATCAATCTCATGGATCCGATGGATGTGTTTTGGTTTCATAATGCCCTCACATTAGTTACAGCCGGGACTGATGTGCTTCCAATCACTTCAGAACAGGTGGGAGTCTTTAAGCTTATGAAAATAACTGCGGAGATAAAAAAGCTTCATGAAGAAACCAAGAAGTCTGGGAAGGAAGTAACTGTCCGGGATGTGTGCAAAATATCGGATTCTATTATGAAGCTATAAACGCAAGATATTCCAGGGGCGCTTGCCCCTCCTAATGCAGCCGCCGGTAAGGCGATGGTCGCAAGCCCATGAAATGCAGAGCGGGAGAGGAGGTCTATCATGACTGTAAGCAAGAGAGTAGCCAAGAGTGGCGCGGTTACACTTCCACGCCAGCTCCGCCAGGAGACTGGCATTCTTCCGGGTGTTCCGGTAGATATCGAAGCAGATGAGGACGGGGTACATATTCGTAAACATGTTCCTACCTGTCACTTCTGCGGAACAGTGGACGATGTTAAAACGGTCTGCGGTATTGAGATCTGCCGTGGATGCGCAGAAAAGATCATGGAGGAGTTTAAAGGATAATGGATGCGGCTGAAGTAAAAAGAAGGTTGACCGTCTGACCGAGTTAGACCGCCAGATGGCTGCCGTTAAAGGCGAAATGGAAACGATCAAAGCCTGGTTCGAGAAGCAGGCCACGGATGATCTCCGGGATACGAAGAATAAAACCGTAGAATATTGGGGAAGCGAAAATTCCAAAGTGGTGGTCGGAAACAGCGAGACCGTGAAACCCATCTCCATGACAATGGTGAAGAAGCTCCTGGGCGATGTCTTCAAGGACTTTGTAAAAGAAGATGTTTCTTATAACATGTCGGCTCCGGCAAAGCGGCTTTTTTCCATGATGTATATGGGAAATTTCACTGAGGGCAGCCTGGACGCTACGATCAGCGCCATCACAAAGGATGAGAAGATCCAGAGAACGCTGAAAAAGAAACTGAAAGGCAAGTATGAAAAGGACACAGAAACCCTGATGAAGCTGGTGGGCCTTTCCGAGCAGGAAGCCAGTGACTGGGCTTACCTGGCATCCGAAGTGATCAACTGGGAATGGATGCTGCAGATATTAAAAGCGGCAGAATGGGGAGGCACACCGCAGGAAGCGGTGGAAGTGATCCGGGCAGCCATATTCGTGGATGAAGGGATCAAGGTAACTGTAGAGTCGGAAAAATAGCAGGAAGGAGCAACGGTAAATGCGAAAAATAGAATCATTCCAGATGAAGAAAATCTATGCTATAGGTCATGCCTTGGGAATTACAGGAACTGGAAGCGAGGATGAGCTCCACGTACTGGTGTCCAGCGTTACAGGAAAGGATTCCATAAAGGAACTTTCCTACCAGGAGGCCATGGCGGTGATCAAAAGACTGGAGGATCTGCAGGGCGGTACCGCTGCTCCGAAACCATCCAGCAGGAAGCCGAAGGAACATTCACAGAGACCAGGAGGCGTGACCAGCGGACAGCAGAAGAAAATCTGGGCTTTGATGTACGAACTGAAGAAACGCGATAAGAGCCCGAATGAGGTTCCACTGGGAGACAGGCTGTGCGCGGTCATTAAGAAAGAATTACATGTAGACGCTATTGCGAAGAACCCCTTTGCATGGCTCACCTTCAGCCAGGGAAATACCCTGATTGAAGTCTTAAAAGGGTATTTAAAAAAGCCTGGAACGGAAGGAGGCGGCCAGCGATGGGATTGTTAGACCATGTGAAGATAGAAAACCTGGATGAAGATCAGAGAAAGATGGTAGAACTGGTGGGCCTGGACGGGTTTAAAAGCCTTGTCCGGGCTTTTGGTGGCACTACAATCTATATTCCGAAGGCAGAGAGCCTGGAACGGGCGGCACGGGATCAGAAGATCCGGGAAGAATTTGACGGAGGAAATTATAGAGAGCTTGCCGCGAAATATGGACTTACCGAGCGCTGGGTGAGATTTATCCTGTTTGGAAAACTGGATAATCTGGATGATGACATGGATGGTCAAATGAGCATCTATGATTATCCGGAAGCATTTTAAAAAGTGAAGTAAATTAGTGAAGTGCTTCAAAAGACAGTTCACGGGCCTAAGAGGTACACTTGTGTCAGAAACATGAGTGTATCTTTTTTTATTGGAGGAATTACTGGATGGATGAAGGATGGATCATAACAACCGCCATTACGTTGGGTATTGGCGTAATCTCATATTTTTTAAAAAAGAACCATGAATCAGTTGGACTGCACAGTCCAGCAGCTTCAAAAAATAGAACGGGATTCTGTAACAAAAGCAGATCTGAAGGAAACCACAGATGAATTTAAAAAAGACATCAATAAGATCCGTGAGGATTATACACCCAAGGAGACTCACAGTAAGGATTTTGATGGGTGCCAGAAGGAGATTAAGGAGATCCGGCAGAATTACCTGACAAAGGATGATTTCATTCGTGAGATCAATAAGGTGGATCGGAAAGTGGAACAGATGTTAAATATGATGATCGAAATGACAAGAAATGGAGGTTCATAATGAACAGAGAACAGGAAAAGAGAAGACTCCGGGCAGGAGCTTTTATGGTGAATAACGGCAGGGTACTCATGACGATCAACCTGCTCCGGGAAAAGTACAATGCTTAAGAAGTGTTGAAAAGGTTAAAAGCGGAGGGGATTGAGCGTCAGGAGTTCATCGACTCCGTGAATTTTCTCCACGAGGAAGGATACATTTATCTGCGCGATATGGAAAGCAGGAAACCGGCTAATCTGGCCGATGTGGAATATCAGGCGCTGGAAGCAAAAGTAACCGGCAAGGGCATCCGGCTCCTTGGCGGCGGCATCACGGATGAAATGGTTGATCTGGACGGCTGATGGAACAGGAACGCAGAAGACGCAGCACAGGGAAGGTGGACAGACTGCCGCCGGAGCTTAAAGACACCGTGGAGCAGATGCTCCTTACTGGCTGCACTTACAAAGAGATCGTGGCCTTCCTGAAGGTGAATGGCGAGGAGATGAGCCAGATGGCTATCTGCACCTATGCCAGAAAGTATTTGGCCACGGTAGAGATGATCAACGTGGCCCAGAACAATTTCTCCATGCTGATGGATGAAATGAACCGTTATCCGGATCTGGATACTTCAGAAGCCCTGATCCGGCTGGCAAGCCACCATGTTTTAAATGCTCTGACCAATGTGGATGAAGAACAGATGAAAGAAGTTCCTATCGAAAAGCTCATCAAGGAAACAAACGGTCTGATCCGCGCTGCGGCTTATAAGAAGCGGATCGAAGTGCAGAACAAAGAGAACTATGAGGCGGGACTGGAGGCTGTTCAGAGTATGGTATTTGAGACCATGGCAAAGGACGATCCGGAACTGTACCATCGGGTCAGTGCTTACCTCAATAAGAAAAAACGAAGGAATGGAGGGATAGGCTGTGTGGTATGTGATTCAGGTTAAAACTGGAGAAGAAAGCGGAATTGCAAGGAAGCTGAAAAGCCAGTCGATCCGAGCCGAGGTTCCCATTGAGAACCGTCCCATCCGGACTGGTGGGGCATGGACAAAAAAGGAATATATTCTGTTCCCTGGATACGGTGTTCCTGGACATGGATTTCACAGCCAGAAACTATTACCGGGTAAAAGAGGTTCCGGGAGTGATCCGGTTCCTGGGAGACAGTAAGGCACCATCGACACTGTCCTATCTGGAAGCTGAATGGATCAGAATTCTTTCCGGCAATGGAGAGCCGCTGGAGCCGACTCTGGTAAGGGAAGACGGAAGCGGTGGTATCACTGTCATCAGTGGAGTTTTAAAGCAGTTAGAAAACAGAGTTTTAAAGTGGGATAAAAGAAGCCGGAAGGCAACTTTTGAAATTACGATCTGCGGCGAAGCCAGACAGGCGCAGCTTGGGATCGAGGTGGAAAGCGGCGGAGAGCTGCAGGAAGTTGGAAGCGATGCTTCACAGGATGCGGCACAGCCATTATTACAAGACGCGACTTAAAACATGACCGGTTGATTCGTCCCGGCTGTGTTCGGGATGCAGGCATAAAGAAAAGGAACTGAGCAGAAAAGGACGCTGGTCGGGTGGCGAAGCCCGGCCTTTTTGGCTCCCTCTGTCCGGTTCCTTTTCTCTTTGCCTGTTATTCCCCTTTTAAAAGCGTTAGGAAGCCGTTTAAAACCGTTTAAAGGTCTGCGGTCGGGGAAATTACCACATAAGGGAAAAATGAGCCGTATGGGGCGAATTTGAACAGGAAAAGATGCGGGACAGAGGTGAAAGGTCATGCGGAGAGGAAAAGATGCAAGTCTGAAGGCGCTGATCAGCGCGATGGCAGAAGCGGAGAGCAAAAGTTACTACGAAGAACAGGAGAATGCTTTAAACGATCTTTCTGGTCTTTTAAAAACATTTTTAAATAGGGACGATTCGCCAGAGCGTGTCAGGATCAGGAAAGATTATGAAGCGGGCGCGACTCTGACTGGGAAAGGCGGAATCCGGCAGCGCCTTGGTGCTATTGATATGGAGTTCTTCGGAAGGGCCTACTTTCCACATTATTTTTCCAGACCGTCTCCAGAATTCCATCGGGAACTGGACGCTATCTGGCAGGATGGAGTCTTAAAAGGGCTTACACCAAGCACACCGAAGCTGGTCAAGCAGATCAGCCGGATGAATGGCTGCAAGCGTGTAGTGGCAGCTCCCCGTGGACATGCCAAGTCTACCAGCCTGACATTTAAAGGAACGATCCACGCTGTTGTATATGGGTATAAGCATTATCCGATCATTATCTCCGATAGTTCGGATCAGGCGGAGGGCTTCCTGGATAACATCCGTGTGGAGTTTGAAGAAAACGAAGCGATCCGGGAAGATTTTGGAGATCTGACCGGAAAAGTCTGGAGGAGCAATGTTCTGGTGACCAGCACCAATATCAAGGTGGAGGCGATTGGCTCCGGCAAGAAGATCCGAGGCAGGAAGCACCGGAACTGGAGACCGGATCTGCTGATCCTGGATGATATTGAGAATGATGAAAATGTCCGGACACCGGAGCAGCGGGCGAAGTTGGATAGCTGGTTTAAAAAAGCAGTTTCCAAGGCCGGTGATGATTATACAGATATTGTCTATATCGGAACCCTGCTCCATTATGACAGCTTATTAGCAAATACTCTTAAAAACCCTGGATACAAGGCGATTAAGTACCGGGCAGTTATATCGTTTTCACCGGAAGCAGACCTGTGGCAGGAGTGGGAAAATATCTTCACCGACCTGTCTGATGAAGACCATGAGGAAAATGCACGAAAGTTCTTTGAAGCGAACCGGGAAAAGATGCTGGCCGGGACAGAAGTTCTCTGGGAGGAAAAGCTCTCTTACTATGACCTGATGGTCATGAAAGTGACAGAGGGAGAGGCTTCCTTTAACTCTGAGGAACAGAATGAACCGATTAACCCGGAAGACTGTGTTTTCAACGAGGAATGGTTCGACTACTATAACGAAGCAGAAATGGACTTCAAGGACAAGGATTTTCAGTTCTTTGGATTTGTCGATCCTTCTCTTGGAAAACCAAGAAAAGCGATTTTTCTGCGATCATCACATTGGCAAAAAGCAAAGTTACTGGTTACATGTATGTGCTGGATGCGGATATTGAACGGAGGCATCCGGATCGTATCATCACGGATATCCTGGAAAAAGAGCGCTGGCTGAAGCGTGATTTTGGACGGGGATATAAAAAAGTTCGGTGCTGAGACCGTACAGTTCCAGTGGTTCTTAAAAGAGGAGCTGGCCAAGGCATCCGCCAGGGCCGGTCTGTACCTCCCGATTGAGGAAGTACCGCAGACCAGCGATAAGACCATGAGAATTCAGACTATGCAGCCAGATGTAAAGAACCACTATATCAAATTCAACAAAAAGCATAAACGGCTCCTGGAGCAGATGTTCCACTTCCCGATGGGCGCTCACGATGATGGCCCGGATGCCCTGGAAGGCTGCCGGACAATCGCCAAGAAAAGCAAGCGGTTCCGGATCATGGACAGGAGAGCGGCTGGATTGTAAAGGAGGCGGTATATTATGCCGGTTATTTATATGGACAGGGCTTCTGCAGAAAGCCTGACAGAAAAAGATATTCGGGAGATCATAGATGAAAACCTGATGGATCTGAAATATGGGATGCTGACTGATTACTACGTGGGGCAGCACCGAATTCTTTCAGAGACCAAGAAAGATAGTACAGCACCGAACAACCGTCTGGTTAATAACATGGCGAAGTACATCACGGATACGGCAACCAGTTATTTTGTTGGGCAGCCGGTTGTCTATAACTCCCAGGATGATGCCTATCTGCAGACGGTGCAGGATATTTTTGATTATAACGATGAGCAGGATCATAACATGGAGCTGGCTAAACAGTGCAGCATCTGTGGGAGCTGCTTTGAAATGTTATATCTTGATGAGGACGCACAGATCCGTTTTGCAAAGGTGGCACCGTCCGATCTGATCATGATTTATGAGAGTGACAGCGGCCACGCCCAGCCTATGGCGGCGATCAGGAGCGTCCGGTCTGTCGATAAAGATAAGAATGTGATCCTGAAGGTGGAGTTCTGGAATGCGTACCAGGTTCTCCGCTTCCGGTCATTCAATAACGGGTATTTGAACCTGGAAGCGATTGAGGAACATTATTGGCAGGATGTCCCCTTTGTGGAGTACATCAATAATGAGGAGCGCCGGGGAGATTTTGAGGGCGTTATCACGGAGATTGATGCCTACAATAAGGCCCAGAGCAATACGGC
>ENA-OPZN01000510-OPZN01000510.1-human-gut-metagenome-genome-assembly--contig:-NODE-510-length-11584-cov-2.413110_pt1 | contig 11584 bp, 15 predicted proteins | sample MGYA00242483_ERZ504503 | MGnify/ENA primary metagenome ERZ504503 (study PRJEB26092, sample SAMD00036285) | human gut metagenome | host: Homo sapiens | study: EMG produced TPA metagenomics assembly of... | reverse complement strand
TATAAATATATGGAAGGTTGGGGCATCAACCTTCTTTGGAGAGATATAGTAAGACCTGCTATTTTAGTAGGCAAGTATCGTTTGTATCCAAGAATCCCCTGCCTTTAGGCATGGGGAGTATGTCAAAATATTTTTAGCTAATGAATAAAAAATATATTAAAGTACAAAATAAAAAGACAAGCCAAATGACTTGTCTTTTAGAAGAGATTTTTATTTTAAATTATCAATAGCAGATTGTTCAATAGCAAGACCGTTGCGATATCTAGTCATGAATGTTTCAAAACCTTCGATACCTTCTTTTGTTGGAGCAATAGTTTCGGCAACGCTATTTTTGAATACTTTAGTGCTTAAATATTCATCAAGAGATAAGTTTTCTTTATTATTCATATAATCAGCTAAGAGTGCAATACCCCCATGCACCGCCTTCGCCTGCTGTTTCCATAACTGTTACAGGAGCGCCAATAGCATTAGCCATGATTGTTTGACCTACGCCTTTAGTTTTAAATAAGCCACCATGACCTAAAATTTGTTCGATAGTAACATTTTCTTCTTTTGTTAAAATATCTAAGCCAGTTTTCATAGCGCCAAGAGCTGTAGAAAGATGTACACGAATGAAGTTTGCTAAATTAAATTTGCTGTCGGATTTACGAACAAATAATGGACGACCTTCAGTAAAGCCTGTGATATGTTCACCAGAATGATAGCAATAAGCAAGTAAGCCACCGCAGTCAGCATCGCCTTCTAAAGCTTTATTATATAATGTGGAGAATAATTCGTTAGCATCTACTTTTACGCCAAAGCTAGTGAGGCATTCATGGAAGAGGCTAATCCAACTATTTAAATCTGTTGTGCAGTTATTGGAATGAGCCATAGCTACTAAATCACCAGCAGGAGTAGTAACCATATCAAGTTCTTCATAAACTTTGGATAAATCACGTTCAAGAACAATCATAGCGAATACAGAAGTACCAGCAGATACATTACCTGTACGTTTTGTAACTGTATTTGTAGCTACCATACCAGTACCAGCATCACCTTCTGGTGGGCACATAGGAGTACCAGCTTGGAGTGTTCCTGTTGGGTCAAGAAGTTTTGCACCTTCAGCAGTCAAATAACCTGCATTTTCACCAGCAACTAAAACTTTTGGTAAAATTTCACGGATAGACCATGGATAATTTTTATCAGCGATATGTGCATCGAAATCAGCAAGCATTTTTTCATTGTAATCTTTAGTGTTGATATCGATTGGGAACATACCAGAAGCATCACCGATACCGAGTACTTTTTCACCAGATAATTTCCAATGAACAAAACCAGCTAATGTAGTGAAGAATTTGATTTTATTTACATGTTCTTCATTGTTTAAAATTGCTTGATAAAGATGAGCAATGCTAAATCTTTGAGGAACATTGTAATTGAATAATTTAATTAATTCATGAGAAGCTTGACCTGTGATATTGTTTCTCCAAGTGCGGAATGGTACAAGTAAAGTATCTTTTTCGTCAAAAGCAAGATAGCCATGCATCATTGCACTGAAACCAAGACCAGCTAATTTAGTGATAGTAACGTCGTATTTTGCTTTTACTTCTTCAACTAAATTTTTGTAGCAACCTTGAAGACCAGCCCAAATTTCTTCTTCGCTATAAGTCCAAATGCCATCGATAAGACTGTTTTCCCAATCATAAGCACCAACAGCAATTGGTTCATGGTCAGTATTAATTAATACTGCTTTAATACGAGTGGAACCGAATTCAATACCAAGAGTAGTTAAACCCTGTTCAATATTAGATTTAATCATTTCATTTGTTTGCATATTATAGAACCTCCGCACATATATTAATATTTATTAAGATTTTTACAAAGTTGTATGATAAATATTTGATTTATCTATATTATATAGTATATTATAAATTATTTCAATTTTTTTTAATAATTTATAAACAATCTTCATAACAAAGTCTATTATATATCAATATTCTAAGAAATAAAAGGGATTTTGTTAAATTTTAATAAATAATTTTTTTACTCAAAGAAGAATTTTCACTTATATGTACATGTTTATTTTATCTTATAAGTTGTATGATAATATATTGTTTTAATAGTTTTAGAAGAAAATTAGTATTATAAATTATTATGATAAAATATTTGTAAAAAATAATAATTATTTGTTAGTTTTTGTGATGAAGTCACTGAACTATGATTGAAAATCATTTATAATAAAATCATCAAGTGAGATAACTTATAGAATTATTCAGTTTGGAGGCAAAAATAATGTTAGTACATGCAGATGCAAATGCTTTTAATAAATTATTAGAAAATAAAGGGACTTTTGTAGTAGATTTCTTCGCTACATGGTGTGGCCCTTGTAAAATGTTGGGTGCTGTACTTGAAAAAGTAGCTCCAGAATATGATTTTGATATTTTAAAAATAGATATTGATGAAAATGTAAAACTTGCTGAAGAATATGAAGTAATGGTAGTACCTACTTTATTATTCGTAAAAGATGGCGAAATTATTCATCGTGAATCTGGTTTCTTCTCCAAAGATAAATTTAAATCTTTAATAGATGCTTATTTAAAATAAAAACCTCAAAATACCAAAACCCCTTTTTATAATCCTGTACAAGATAAAAGCTGTAGTTTTTAAACTACAGCTTTTGTTTTTTATTTATGTCTTAGTTTTTGTAATTCAAGTCCTTCTTTTCCTGTTATTTCTTCAATGCTTAATTCTAAAATGCAAGTGCGTTTGATGTAGGTTTTTATTTCTTCTAGTCCTTCTGTAAAATAATCAGCAGAAAATTTACGGATAAATTCTTCTAGGATTATTTGTTTATCATTTTCAGATGTGATTTCTTTAATAGTGCCAAAAACTATGACACTAGAATAAGCGGTAGTGAATTTTTCCGGAATGACAGTATCTTGATTTATAACACAAAAAGAAGCTTTATTATTTTGATGGATAATATCTAATTTGCGACCTACATTGGCACAGTGAAAATAGATTTTGTCATTGAGATATACATAGTTTAAAGGAACGGTATAAGGAAAAGATTTTTCATCGCAAAGTGCTAAAATACCATGAGTTTTTTGTTTTAGAATAGCTATATTTTCTGATGAAGGTAAAGCTTGTTTAAATCTACGCATAACAAATCTCCTTTAAGATAATAAATTAATATACATTAGTGCCATCAAAATGAGGTACAAATTTAGTTGTAGCTGTTTTGCCTTGTTGGATATAGCAATTTTTAAAGCCTAAATCAAGTGCATAATCTACAACTTTATCATATTCAAAAGTCGTCAATTTGCGTTTTAGTTTAGGGTGTGTAAGTGCTTTATACATAGGCGTATATTGGTTCATAAGGCTAAGATAAACATCATCATGATATTTTTCCCAGATATATTTTACAATTTCCATACTTTCTTTATAATACCATGGCAAGATTAAATGGCGAATGATGACGCCTTTTTGCATGATATTATCTTTAAATTGTGGTTTACCTACAAGTACAAACATTTTATCAATGGTTTCTTTGACTACTTGAGGATAATCAGGAGCATGGGAAAATTCTTTGGCTGTATATGGTGAGTAGTATTTAAAATCAGGTAAAAATACATCAATATAGTCTTTGAGCATTTCTAAGACTTCAACTCGTTCATAGCCACTTGTATTATAGACTACAGGAATAGATAGACCTTGTTTTTTGGCTAATTTTAGAGCTTCAATTATTTGTAAAACGTAATGAGTTGGTGTTACTAATTCTAAACAGTGGGCATTACGAGCTTGTTGTTCTAAAAAAATTTGAGCTAAACGCTCAATAGTTACAGGAAATCCTTTACCTTCGGTACTGATTTCGTGATTTTGGCAGAAGATACATCTCATATTACAATGAGAGAAAAAAACCGTGCCTGCTCCATTTGTTCCGGATAGGCACGGTTCTTCCCATTGATGTAAGGATACGAGAGCAATTTCCACTTTATCACTAGCATGACAGACACCATAATTTTTAGTGCGGTCAACATGGCATAAAACGAGGGCAAAGTGTACAATTTTGCATATCCATAAAAAACACCTTTTACTTAATGATTTGCTAATTTAAAAATAGCATAGACGTCTTGATAATTTAATGGTGAAAAATTGCCAATGGTTTTTGTATTATTATCTGTACACATTGAAGTGAGATAAGTCAATTCTTTATCAGTTAATGTTTTTCCCACTAATTGGCTGATATTTATAGGTAAGTTTAGACTAGTGAAGAAGTCTTCAAAATGTTTGATAGTTTCAAGGGCAATAGTTTCATCAGTTTTATTTAATGTATCAATATTAAATAAGATTTTTCCTAGATGACAAAAACGCTGAATATCTTTTTGATAGATATATCTAGCCCATGATGACCAGATAGCAGTCAATGAGGCTCCATGAGTAGCGTTATATTTAGCACTTAATTCATGACCAAATTTATGTACACTAAAATCTTTAGTGCGACCAAGACCTGTTATATCATTGTGGGATAAAGAACCAGCATACATAATTTCACTATGAGCAATATAATTTGTAGGCTCATTTATCATGATTGGAGCTTGCGTGATGACACCTTTTAATAGACCTTCAGCGATATAATCTGTGAGATAATTATTTTGTTCTTTGGCAAAATAACGTTCTAATGTATGCATTAAAATATCGGCAATACCACAGGCTTTTTGATAATTTGGGGCACTGTAAGTTAATTGAGGGTTCATAATAGCAAAATATGGACGATTAAATGGCGTACTAAGACCACGTTTTTGCCCTGTTTGTTCGTTAGTTAAAACAGCAGAATCACTTGTTTCACTACCGGCAGCAGCTAAAGTAACAATGCTACCCATAGGAGTAGTATTAGTCAAGGTTATTTTTTTGTCCAGATATCCCAAATATCATTTTGTGGATATTTCAGACCATGTGCAATGGCTTTAGCTGTATCGATGACAGAACCGCCACCGATAGCTAAGACAAAATCAATATTAGCTTGATATGCTTTTTTTACAGCATCATTTACAAAGCAAACAACAGGATTTGGTTGAACGCCACCTAAGGTCATATAAGATAAATTATCATTGGATAATTGTTGACAAATTTTATTCAAGTAGTCCAGAACGTTTTACTGAGCCACCGCCATATACTATTAATACATTATGACCATTGTATTTTTTGATTAATGAAGCAGTGGATAATTCACTATCTTTGCCAAAAATAATTTCTGTAGGACAGTAAAATTTAAATTTTTCCATAATAAACCTCAACAAATTAATTTTGAAGAATATCAGAAACAACTATATCGGATAATGAAGAAACGATTTTATCAGCACGAGATAAATCTTGTGGGCCAGAATTTGGATTATCATATGCGATACAATAAGCTCCAGCATCCTTAGCCGCCATAATACCAGCAGTAGCATCTTCAATTACTACGCAATCAGCTGGTGCAAAGCCTAAAGCTTTAGCTGTTAACTGATAAATTGCAGGGTTTGGCTTGCTAGCAGGAAGTTCTGCACCACTTAAAATATATTCAAAACAATCCATTAAGCCGAATTTTGTTAAAACAGCATTGATAACTTTTCTATCAGCAGAAGAAGCCAAAGCTACAGGAATACCTTCGCTGTGTAATTGATAAAGTAAATCTAAAACGCCATCAATAGGATAGATGGAATTACTTTCTTGAATATATTCTAAATAAATGCGATGTTTATAATCGACCATTTCTTGAATAGAAACGGGAGTTGTAGCAAATTTGGCAAAATCTGTAAAAAATGCTTTGGCAGAACGACCAACATAGGCTACACAATCTTCCATACTACAAGGGATACCAAAATGTGTTAAAGTGCGTATTTTCATATCAGCATGAATGGATTCACTATCGATTATGACTCCGTCCATATCAAAAATAACTGCTTTCAATTAGGTGCTCCTCCATTTTATATATTAATATTGTAAGTAATTTTACACTTACAATAACTTAGCATATCATTCAAAATCTAAAACTGCAAGGATATTTAAGTATATTTATGATTATTCATGGTTAAATTTATCAATTATGAAATTTTGAAAACGATGGGCAGCAAGAGAAAGTGGTTTATTAGCATACCATGCAAGACCGATATCACGAGTGCATTTTGGATTATCTATAGAAATGAATTTTATATCGAGATGTTCCATTCCAGGAATTTTAGGCACGAGTGAAACACCTAAATTAGCTGCTACTAAACTAGCTACAGTAACAATTTCATCACCTTCAAAACGTATTTTAGGGCGAATAGAAGCTACTTCAAAGATATGTTCAGTTTTAGTGCGTAGCCCATACATTGGTTTTAAAGTAATAAATGGCTCGCTAGCAACTTCTGTGATATTTATAGAACTGCGATGAGCAAGTGGATGAGTTGAAGGAACGATGATGAATAATTCTTCTGTCAATAATGGAACCCAAGCGATGCCTTCAGAATTTATCGGAGAACTGCAAAGGCATAAATCGGACTCTCCTTTGAATAATTGTTTTGATAATAAGAACGAATGATTTTGACTAAGGCGAAATTGTATTTTAGGATAGATTTTACGAAACTCTTTTAATAATTCTGGCACAAGATATACACCTAAAGAGTGCATAAAAGATAAATTTACAACTCCGCTATCTGGTTCAGCCATATTAGTTATATCTTGGCGGGCAGTTTCTAATTCTTGTAAGATACGTTCAGCATAAGTTAAAAATGTTTGACCATATTGAGTTAAATTTACTTTACGGCTATCTCTGATGAAAAGAGGTATATTTAAATCTTTTTCTAAGCGACTGATTGAACGACTAAGTGCTGGCTGAGACACATTCAGAGATTTTGCTGCTTTAGTAAAGTTTTTTATATGGGCTAGAGCAACAAAATATTCTAGTTGATTTAATTCCATAAAAAAGCCTCCAAATCCAAACTAATGGTAGTATTTCTAATGTGAATACTTTATATTTGATTATATTATAAGCTAGATTTGATATTTTGTATAATTATATGAGGCAAATATTGACAATAAATTTAAAATATTTTATCATAAAAGAAAATTGATGCTGATATAGCTCAGTTGGTAGAGCAATGTATTCGTAATACATGGGTCGCAGGTTCAAATCCTGTTATCAGCTCCATTTTGACAGATAATATAATTAAAACTATAACAAAAAGCTACTTTATAATAATTATTATGATGAGTAGCTTTTTTTATTTAAATACTTGCAGTTGAATTTTTTCTGTGGTATTATGTGGTTCGTAACAAACAATAGTGAACAGTATCAATATATATTAATAATTTGAACTGTATCTTAGTTGTTTAATTTTAAATAAAATAATTTAATAAGGTAAAATTTAAAAAGAAAAAAGACGCTTGGATCACTATGACCGAGACGAACTTGCAGAATTTTAAATATAAAATATAGTTGATGGATTTTTGCTATGAAATCAAATCAATTATATTTAATCAATAGGGAAAGTGCATTTCGTGTCGAGATGTACTTTTTTTGTGCTTTTATGTAAGTTCATTACAGTCTCTTTTTGTTTGTTATAAGAACATTAAAGGAGAAGAAAAAAATGATTTTATGTCGAGATGTGGCTAAATTACGTGAATTAGTCGCTAATTTTTAAGAAGGAAAACAAATCTATTGGTTTGGTACCAACTATGGGAGCATTGCATGAAGGTCATGCTTCACTTATTAATGCTTCAGCAAAAGAAAATGATATTACAATCGTCAGTGTGTTTGTAAATCCTACTCAGTTTGGACCAAATGAAGATTATGAAGCTTATCCTCGTACTTTGGAAAATGACTGCATAGTGGCACAAAATGCAGGAGCAGATGTAGTATTTGCACCAAAAAATAAAGATTTATATCCTAATGAAGATATGACATGGGTAGAAGTTACAGGTGATATCACAAAAGTTTTATGTGGTAGAACAAGACCTATTCATTTCCGTGGAGTTACTACAATAGTTAGTAAATTATTCAATTTATCTCGAGCAGATAGAGCAATATTTTGGCTTAAAAGATGCTCAGCAAACAGAAGTTTTACGCCGTATGGTTGATGATTTATTTTTCAATGTAGAACTTCGCATTATGCCTATCGTTCGTGAAGCTGATGGACTTGCTAAAAGTTCAAGAAATACTTATTTATCTCCAGAAGAAAGAAAATCTGCGTTGATTTTATCTAAGAGTTTAAAATTGGCAAAAGAAGCATTTACTAATGGTCAAAGAGATGTAGAAGCTATATTAAATTTAGTAAAAGACACTATACAGACTGAAAAAACAAGTCAAATTGATTATGTAGAAATGTATAAATTGCCAGGATTAAAACCAGTAGGAAATAAAATTGAAGGCAGAGTATTATTAGCTTTAGCTGTAAAATTTGGTACAACTCGTTTAATAGATAATGTCATTTTGGAGGATAAATAATAATGTTATATAATATGTTTCATGGAAAAATTCATCGTGCTACAGTAACTCAAGCAAATTTAGAATATATGGGAAGTATCACTATTGATGAAGAATTATTAGAGCTTGCAGGTATTTTACCAGGAGAAAGAGTACAAGTAGTAAATAATAACAATGGTGCTAGATTAGAAACTTATACAATTGCAGGTAAACGTGGTAGCGGTGTGATTTGTTTAAATGGAGCAGCAGCACGTAAAGCACAAGTTGGCGATACAGTTATTATTATTGCTTATGCTATGATGACAAAAGAAGAAGCTCAAAATTTAGTACCTGATGTAGTCATGGTTGATGAACATAATCGACCAGTAAGAGTACGCGGTACAGAGCTTGAAGGCGAAATTGGTTAATATATAATATTATTTTAAATAGAATTTTATAAAATAAGTAAAAATAGGTTGAGCATGGATTTATGAAAATAAAGTCTAAAGTGCTTAACCTATTTTTTTTAGTTTATTGCTATATAATAAAATTTAGCAATTTATGATGGAGATGATTTTGGTGAAATTAATAACTTTAGCAGGGCCACCATCTGTGGGCAAAACTTCTGTAATTTTGCGATTAATAGAAGTATTACATAAAGAAAAGCAAAAAGTAGGCGTCATTAAATTTGATTGCTTGACGACTTTTGATAAAGAACCGTATGAAAAAGCGAATATACCAATACAGATTGGTTTATCAGGAAAATTTTGTCCAGACCATTTTTTTATCAGCAATATTGAAGAAGCTGTAGCTTGGGGAAAAAGTCGAAAATTTAGATTATTTAATTACCGAAAGTGCAGGTCTTTGTCAATCGCTGTTCGCCATATATTCAAGATGTATTGGCTATTGGTGTAATAGATTGCTTATCAGGGATTAATACACCGAGAAAAATTGGGCCAATGGTGAAATTTGCAGATGTAATAGTCATCACTAAAGGAGATATTATTTCTCAAGCTGAACGTGAAGTATTTATGTATAATGTCTATCAAGCAAATCCTAAGGCACAAGTTATTTTTATCAATGGCATAACTGGTCAAGGTGCATTTATGCTGAAAAAATATATAAATAAAATTGAAGATATAGATACATTAGAAGGAAAAAAATTGCGTTTTACTTCGCCAGCTGCTGTATGTTCATATTGTACAGATGAAATGCGTATTGGTGAAAAATACCAATTGGGCATGACTAAGAAAATGGAATTTAATTGATTAGGTGGAAATTATGGATTTTAAAGAATTTGTAGAAACTCACACAATTGGAGAAATAAAAAAGCGTATCCTCAAATCAAAGATTATTTGGATAATACAGGTCTATGGAATTTGCCAGATAATTTGACTTTTGCTAAGGCTTTTGAAGATATAGATGAAGAAGATTTATGGCAAGTTGGTATTCGTGATGGCAATATTGCTGATGAACTAAAAAAATATCTTTCAGCTATGCAGAATTTAGAAAATAAAGATGAGGTAAAAGTACATAAATTAACCATTAATGGTGGCAAAATAAATTGGGCGAAGCTGAAAACATCCAAGTAGAGATTTTTTCAGGGCAAGTAATAAGTATTGTAGGGCCAACAGGTTCGGGAAAAAGTAGATTACTTGCAGATATTGAATGTTTAGCACAACAAGATACACCGACAAAACGACAGATTTTAATTGATGATGAAATTTTAGATGATGAAGCTAGATTTAATTTAGAAGGAAAATTAGTAGCTCAATTATCACAAAATATGAATTTTATCATGGATATTACTGTAGAAGATTTTTTAACTATGCATGCTAAAGTTCGTTAGGTAAAGAAATAGAAAATGAAAAAGTTATAATCGCGAAATGTTTTTCTATGGCAAATGAACTAGCTGGCGAAAAATTTACTTTAGATACGAAAGTAACTCAATTATCCGGTGGTCAATCAAGGGCTTTGATGATAGCAGATGTGGCATGTATCAGTAGTTCACCGATTGTATTGATTGATGAAATTGAAAATGCAGGGATAGATAGACAAAAAGCGATAAGATGCTTAGCAAAAAGTGAAAAAATCGTTATTATGTCTACGCATGATCCATTATTGGCTTTAAATGCAGATAAACGCATCGTGATAAAAAATGGCGGAATTAGTAAAATTATAGAAACTACAGCAAAAGAAAAAGCTTGTATTGAAAAAATTCGCCAATTAGATGAAACTTTATTAAATATTAGAAGCAGATTGCGTTTAGGTGATTTAATAGAAAATATAAATTAATAATTGAAATATATAATAATTATAATGAAAATAAAAGAGGTTAGTATTTTGAGATTTTTATTGAGTTCTATTGTTATTTGTTTGGGGATTATTTTTAGTAATATATTAAATGTAGAGGCTAGAATACCTTATACATATTTAAATATAGGAGGACTTACTCCTGACCAACAGATAGATTCTTGCTTTTATGTATATGGTAGACCAACAGCAAAATTTGGCAGTGCGAAATTGCAATGGTTTTAATATAAATGAAGTAACTTATAATAGCGAATTAATGGTTTATTATATAAATGGCGGATATAATGAAAATGGCAGAATTAGAGCGATAATCTGTAATGAAGATAATATCACTACTAATTTGGGGATAAGAGTGGGCATGAACAAAAATGATGTATTATATGCTTATGGCGATCCTGATAGAAATTATAGAGAAACACAAGGGACTACTTGGTGCTATTTAGCCGATAGTGAAGACCATCCGAATATGCCACTATATTTTTTCTTTGATAATAGAGATGTTATCAAGACTATTGTTGTTGGTGATATAGGATATTATTATTATAATTTTAGTGAGATTGATTAGTTGATTTAGCTAATCAATCTTATTTTTTGAGGTGAATTTATTGTTTACAAAGGAAAATATTATAATTGCTTTTTGGGAAATATATCGAGAAAAAAGTATTAATAAAAATTACAATAAAAAGAATTAATGGATAAAGCAGGATATCATAGAAGTGTATTTTATACATATTTTAAAGATATATACGATTTATTAGAGCAAGAACAAGAAGATTTTTTTGTACAAATTGATAAAATTCTTACCATATATATTTAAAATTGTTTTTTTTCTTAAAATCAAGAAAGATAAACATACTTTACAAA
>ENA-OPZN01000509-OPZN01000509.1-human-gut-metagenome-genome-assembly--contig:-NODE-509-length-11591-cov-1.979937_pt1 | contig 11591 bp, 15 predicted proteins | sample MGYA00242483_ERZ504503 | MGnify/ENA primary metagenome ERZ504503 (study PRJEB26092, sample SAMD00036285) | human gut metagenome | host: Homo sapiens | study: EMG produced TPA metagenomics assembly of... | reverse complement strand
TTTCTTTGGTGGGCAAAGAAAAGTAACAAAAGAATACCCACCGCAGATAAAAATTTTTAGTTTTTGAAAAATAATTATCTTTTTCATACAAACGCTTAGAAACTCGCTTCGCTCAAACATTCAGACTAAAAACGTATTCAAAGATAATTATTTTCAATAACCTTACGGTTATCACAAAATTTATAATGCGGAAATAAAAATTGCTAAATTATTTAATAATTAATAATTAATAATTAATAATACCAAATATTTCCCGCATTTTAGCATCTTTTTGCGGTAGCCGTAGGCTATTGGTAAAGATAAAAATATGACAATGGTTTTAGTTATACTGTTTGAACGTAGTGAGTTTAGAACGTGTTGGCATATTTTTATCTTTATCAAAGTAAAAAGTGCGTGAGCGGGTAGTTTTTCTTTTTGGTTCGTTTTTCTTTTGTATAAAAGAAAAATGAACGTAAAGAACCTATTTTTCTTTAAAAATGTTAATCATTAAACGAATTGATAAGAAGACGGCTACTAGATATCCTAATACACCTAAAATAGGAATTTCCATTATTTGAGGTGTCATATTAGTAGTGCAGATAATGCTAGAGCCTAAAAGTAGTGCAGAGCAAATGATACCGATGATTAATTTATTAATCATTTTATCTAAAACGACGAAGTGGTTCTTCTGAGCCTGTTAAGTCTAAATTAACTTTAGTTTGTCCGCTCATTGTCATTTTTAGGATATCAGATAATTGTTCTGGTATATGCATGGATTTTTGAAGCATTAAATAGCTATCTCGTTTGAATTTAGTAAATTCTTCTTTCCAACTGAAATTTCGTTTAAAATCAGCTCGCATGTAAGAAGCAAAAATATCAATAAAATTGACATTAGGACAACAAATTTTGAGAACAGATTCAATCGTAACAACACCACGAGCAAACATACTTAGACCAGGGTTGATAGAGAGTTTATGACGGCGAGCAACAGTTATGATATCATGCGCTAATTCGCTTAATTTTAATGTTTGGAAATTGGCATTACTATAACGGTTCATAAGATTATCAATATCTTCATAAAGTTGGATATGATTTAATTTTCCTTGAACAGTACCTAAAGTTAAAATAGCGTTTTTCATTTCATAAGTATCATGTTGAACAAGGGCGTAAACAGCTTTTTTTAAAGCATCACGTTCTTTAGAAGATAAGCGTCCCATCATACCTAAATCAAGCCAAATAATTTTACCGTTTTTTATCCAAATATTACCTGGGTGAGGATCTGCATGAAAATAGCCATCTTCAATGATTTGTTTTACATAATTTTTGCCAAGATGAATACCTAATTCTTCAACATTATAACCTTGGGCTTTTAATTTGTTGATTTCATCAATGCGATGACCGTCAATATATTCCATTACAAGCACGCGAGCTGTAGTCAGTTCATGTTTTACAGTAGGACAATCAACGAAAATATCTTCACTATTGAGTCGTTTAAATTCATCAATATGTTCAGCTTCCATCATGAAATCCATTTCTTGCTTAGTGATATTCCACATTTCATCAAGAATGGCGTTAAAATCTAAAATGCTAGATGAAGTTTTAAAGACTTGTAAGATAGATACAGCTCGTTTTAATAAAACTATATCTTTAGCCATTACTTCATAAATTCCAGGACGTGTACTTTGATGACGATTTTTTCACCAGTTTTTTTAATGTAGCTTTATGTACTTGAGCTATAGAAGCAGAGCCAAGTGCATGGTCATCTATATCGAGAAAACATCTTCTATTTTTTTATTATATTCTTTTTCAAGACAGTCTTTGATGATGCTAAAATCTAAAGGCTTAGCTTGTGTTTGCAATTTAGTCAGTTCAATGGCATAATCGGCAGGTAAAAATCCTGGTTTTAAAGAGAGTATTTGACCTAATTTTACAAATGTAGGGCCTAAATCTTCTAGGATTAAACGCAATTTTTCAGGTGTCATATCGCTTGTAAGTACATTATGCTTACGTAAAACAAGCACCATTTCCCGTAAACGATGAGAGGAACTGTATTTTGTTTGTTTAGGAAATTTTATCAAATTAACACCTTCTATCATAAATTTTTAATATAATGTATTTAAATAAAATAATTATGTTTATTATAGCAAATAAGTGAAAAATAGTATAACAGTTTATTTATCGCTTAGAATATGGATTTTGAGGAGGTTAAAAATTTTAATAAAAAAGAAGTTGAAATATTAAATTTGAAAACCTTCAAGTATATATTTCAACTCTTTTTATTTATCTTCTGTAATATTATCTAAAATTTGTAGAATTTCTTGTCCGTAATATTTCCAGGAACTGCCCAACGACCATTTAAACCAGGCCATGTATCAATTGTTGATGTAGAATAAACGGCACGAACTAAGGAATAACGTGGGTCTACTACATCTTCACGAGGAGGTCTAACGGAAGCATAAGCCAATAAATGTTGGATATGAGCTCTAACACCAATACGAGCTGTTTCAAAATAAGCACCTTTTACAGTAGCACTTGTTGTACCTAGACCACAATAATTATTTTGGTCAGGTGTTACTGTACCACCATATCTAAAAATCCTGTTTCTTTTAAAGCTTGAGCAAAAGCTGCATCAGGACGAATTCCTTCTTTGCTAGCTTCTTCATAATAATAATCAACTAATTCTTCAGCAGAAACTGTAATTTTAGGATTGGGGTTATTTTTGAGCAAGTAATTTACGCATTGTTCACGAGTTGCAATAGCTGAACCCATGATAGAAGAACTGCCATAATTTACTACTTTATCTTGTTCTTTTTTATCAGAGTCGCCTTTTAAAATAGCAGCGATTTTTTCTGATACAGAGTGATTAGATGTTTCTTTTTTATCAAAAGTATTATCATCATTATCAGTTTTTTAAAGCAATAACAGCACTTGTTTCGCGTTGTTGATGTTGACTTAAGCCCTTTAAAGTATAATTATTTTGCATAGGAGTCATACTAGCTTGACTAGGAAAACCAATACTGATACAAGCTGCGACAATTAAAGAACTACCAAGAATTTTATATTTGCGAAAAAACATAGAAGATAAAGGACCTCCTTAAGTATCAAATTTTTAATTGCTTAAGACTACAAATTGGATAATAAACAAAAGCATAAATACATAAAGTAGAGGGTGAACTTGTTTAATTTTTCCAGAGAATATTTTTATTAAGCAATAAGAGATAATACCGATACCAACAGCATCAGTGATACTGTAAGATAATGGCATCATTAGAAAAATCAAGAAAGCAGGAAAAGCTTCTTGCATATCATCCCAATTTATACGAGATAAACTGCTCATCATATAAAAACCAACAATAATTAATGCTGGTGCAGTAACTGCTGGAACAGTGGATAAAACTTTAGCGATTGGAGCTGTAAAAAGCATTAAGAGGAATAATAAAGCAATGATGACGTTTACAAAACCAGTACGACCACCACTAGCTACACCAGAACCAGATTCAACATAGGCAGATGTTGGACTTGTACCAAAAATAGAACCAACAAGGCTAGCGATAGAATCTGCTAAAAGAGCACTTTTTACATTAGGAAAAGTATCATTTTTCATCAATCCTGCTTGTTTAGCAATACCAAGCATAGTACCAGTAGTGTCAAATAAAGTAACAATGAAAAATGTAAAAATTATAGTATAAAGATTATGAGAAATAGCTCCCATGATATCCATTTGCATAAATGTATTACCGAGTTCAGGTGTACTGAAAATAGTATTAGGTAAGCTGATATAACCAAAAAGGAAAGATAATATAGAGGTAATAATCATGCCTAAAAACAAAGCACCACGTACATTATTTACCACTAAAATAATGCTTATAAATAAACCGATAAGTGACATATAAGTTACAGGATCAGTAAAATTACCAAGAGTAACTAGGGTAGCTGGAGAAGCTACAATAATATGGGCACTTTGAAGACCGACAAAACTGATAAATAAACCGATACCAGCACTGATACCTTCTTTCATTGAAGCTGGTATAGCGTTGATGACAGCTTGACGAAATGATGTCAATGAAAGGATTAAAAAGATTAAAGCGGAAATAAATACAGCGCCTAAAGCTTCTTGCCAAGGAATTCCCATAGAAATTACTACAACAAAACTAAAGTAAGCATTCATTGCAAGTCCAGGAGCAATCGCTATAGGGTAGTTAGCAAAAATCCCCATGAATAAGCAACCGACAATAGTTGCAATTATTGTGGCAAAAAATACACCATTAAAATCCATACCTGTCTGGCTTAGAACACTAGGATTTAAGATGATGATATATGCCATAGTTAAAAAAGGTAGTAAAACCAGCAAGGGTTTCAGTAAAATAAGAAGTTTTTTCGTTCTTCAAAATTTAAAATATTCTTTTATTGACATGACAAAACCTTTCTGAGATTTATTTTGTATACTATCATATAATACCATAATTGTGAAAAAATTTTTAGTATAAATTTAATAATAATAGTTATTATCTTTAAATTGAATATTAAATATGATATCATTATATAGTTAGATAGTTATTTGTATATTGAGGAAAGGAGAAATATAGTGAAAAGATATCTTTTTATTTTAGTTATTAAGCTTAATGACTGTTATTAGTTTTCCAATAAATAATTCTTTTGCGGCGATAGAACCGTTATCTGAAGAAGTTTTTCAGTGGGTACAGGCAACACCTCGTTCAAGTTATTATTTTAATAAAGATGCTATGACCTATGAAATTGGAGCAGATGGCTATGCCGACACGAATATTTTAATTGTACCAACAGTAAGACTTTTTGATAATATGCAAATTCAAGATGTGATAATGAAAAGACAATGGAGAAATTTAAGCACATATAGATTTGATGAATTATCTGGTGTAGCAGAATATTTGCGAATAAAATATAAAAAGATAAAACAGTAGAATATACAGAATGTATATATTTAGACCAAGGATATAACTCTTTGTATGTTAATTATGAAAGACCAACTCAAAATATGAATACAATGAGTGTAAAAGATGTAGATTATAATTTTTATCAAGCTATATTAGATTATGAAAAAGAACATAGAAAAAGAGTATTTTTAACAAAAATTATTGATCAGGTGAAACCTGAAGATTTAAAAGCTGCAGGAATAACTTTAACTAAAGAGCAAAAAAAAGAATATGAAAGAAAATAAAAAGCAGAGAAGATAATACGCTATTTGGCAGTGGAGAGGTGTAAACTTTGTATTCTAGGAGTTGGAAAAAACTAGTTTTAGGAATTTGTTTAGTTGTTTGTTTAGTAAATATTTTTAATGTAGAAAAAGTATTTGCTAAAGATGAGAAAAAAGTAATTTTGTATGTGCCTCAAGATGATAGACCGATATCTTCCGATCAAACAGCACAAGTAATCCGTTCTATGGGTTATACTGTAGAGATGCCACCAAAAGATTTATTAGGTGATAGAGATAAAGCTGGCAGACCAGAAGAAATTAATCGTTGGTTAGTGGAAAATGGTGGTAAAGATAAAGTAGCAGTAATATCTTCTGATGCTATGATTTATGGAAGTTTAGTAGCTTCAAGAAAACATCATATACCAAAAGATTTATTGTTAAGACGTGTAAAAAATATAGAAAAGTTGCATGATACGCACCCTAAAATGCCTATATATGTATTTTCTTCTATTATGAGAACGCCAAAAGATGGAGCTTCTTCAGGAACAGAAGAGCCAGAATACTATGTAAAATATGGACAAGCTATAGCTAATTATACAAAAAATTGATAATGCCGATACTTCAGGATTAAATGAAAGTTATCAAGTAGCCCTAAGAGAAGGCGTGCCAGAGGCAGCTTTGAAAGATTGGCTTTCCCGTCGCAGAACAAATGTGGAAGTCAATAAACAATTGATAAATTTAGTTAAAAATAATGATGTAGTGTATATGGCAACAGGAAAAGATGATAATTCTAAATTATCCCAGACTCATAGAGAAAGTAATGAGTTGAGAGAATATGCAAATAGTTTAGGATTAAAAAATAATCGTTTCCAAGTTTTGACTGGCTTAGATGAAGTTGGGCTTTTAGTTTTGACTAGAGCTGTTAATGAATTAGAAAATTATAAGCCATATGTATATATAAAATATGCTTCTGGTTATGGCGGAGCAACAGTACCAACATATTCAGATGAGTCTATAGATAATACACTTACAAGTCAAATAACGGCTATCGGTGGTATTAGAACATATGATTTGAAAAAAGCTGATTTAGTAAATGTTTATAAATACTAATCGCAGTGGCTGGACATATGATGCTAATACTCCAGTAAATACGCTTCAACCAAGATATAATACAATGGATTTTGTTGAAGATATAGAAAGCTTTATCAATGCAGGCTATCATGTGGCTGTAGGTGATATTGCTTTTGCTAATGGAGCAGATAATGCTTTGATGAAACAATTACAAGATAGAGATTTATTAGATAAATTATATGGATATGCTGGTTGGAATACAGCGACTAATAGCACTGGTTTTGCATTAGGTATGGGAATTGTAGGCAATCAGATAAGTCAAGATAAGCGCAATGAATTATTATTGACTAGATATCTAGATGATTGGGTATATCAAGCAAATGTTCGTCAAAGTGTAAACTCTTATTTAAACTTATTGCCAGGTAGTGGTGATTATTTAACTATAGGAGATACAAAAAGACATATATTGAAGAATATGGTACAAAATTAATGCGTTCTTTTGTAAGTGATAATTTAAATTTATTTAATGAAGCAGTAAATGTTTCGATAACAATGCCATGGAATAGAATTTTTGAAGCTAATTTCGATGTTTCTGGTAATAAATTAAATGAAACAGTATTGAAAAAGCATTTAAAATATTAAATGAAAAAGCCTGCATATTATTTTGCAGGCTTTTCTAGTATGATTGAAATTATGATATAATTTATTATGATTAAGATATTTATAATTAATGAGGTGATAAAGTGCAGTTTAAATATTTAAAACAACTATTATGTCTTTTTTTGATGATGATAGTAGTTTATGTACCGAATGTTGTTTGTGCTAGTTTAAATAAAACTATTATTTTTGTACCCCATGATAATAGACCGATTTCTTTTAAGCAGACAGCAGATAATATTCGTGATTTAGGATATGAAGTATTGACACCACCAGAAGAACTCCTAGGTAATAGAGAAAATCCTTATGCAAAACCAGAGGAGTTATCTAAATGGGTGATAGAAAATGCAAAAAAAGCTGATGCAGCAGTAATATCTTCAGATTCCATGGTTTATGGTAGTCTTGTTGCTTCAAGAAAACATAATTTAAGTGAAGATGTTGTTTTATCTAGAGTGCATAATTTTGAAAAAATACATCAAGCAAATCCAAATATGAAATTATATGTATTTGGCTCAATTATGAGAACACCTCAAACAAGTGAAGCGTCAGGTAGTGAAGATGCAAATTATTATGCTCAATATGGTACAGATATTGCACGTTATACTGCATTGACTGATAAATTAGAACAAGATGGACTAACACATAAAGAAAGAAAACAGTTAAAACAATATGAACAAAAAATACCAAAAGCAGCTCTAGATGATTGGCTTTCTCGTAGACAAGGTAATTTTTTAGTAAGTAAGAATTTAATTGATTTAGCTAGAAATGATGTAATCACTTATTTAGCATTAGGTTGTGATGATAATGCGAAATATTCACAGACAAATAAAGAACGCCGTGCTCTTGATAATTATGGCAATGATTTAGGTGAGTTGAAATATCAATCAGTAGCTGGAATTGATGAAATTGGTTACGTTTTATTGACTAGAGCAGTGAATAATTTACAAGGTGATATTCCATTTGTGAGTGTTCATTATGCTAAAGGTACAGGAGAAAATACGATACCTGCATATTCTAATGAGCCAATTAAAAATTCTATAGCGACTCATATCAAAATGGCTGGCGGTATGAAAGTCAATAGCGATAAAAGAGCAGATTTGGTATTCATGGTTAATACTAATTTTGACGGTACAACAGGTGCAGCTAATGATTTAAATAATGTATATATACCAAATGAAAATATCATAGATTTTGTCAATATGGTCGATGAAGCTGTACAAGCTAATAAAAAAGTAGGTATTGGCGATATCACATTTGGTAATGGCTCTGATAATGCTTTAATGTTTAGTTTATATGGTAAGAATTTATTAGATAAATTAAATGCTTATTCAGGTTGGAATACACCTACAAATAGTACAGGTTATGCTTTGGCTATGGGCATGGGAGCAAATTATACAGATAGAGTGGGCATTTTAAAAATGCTTGAAGTCCGCTATTTAGATGATTGGCTCTATCAAGCAAATATCAGACAAGCTGTAGCGAATAGATTAAATTCCATGCCTGGTGAAGGCGATTATGGTAATACAAAAACTAGAACTTTACCAGCAGAAAAATTAGCTACAGAAGCTTTACAGAAAATAATAGCTGATTATGGCTTAGAAAATTGAAGGTCAATCTTATGTGGCTGATGCGCAAATAAGATTTCCATGGCAACGTATGTTTGAAGCAGATATAGTTTTTCCTGAAGAAAAAGTATCTGTAGAAGAAAAATTAGAAAAATAAATTATAGTTCACATAAAGCTCTATATTAAGTATAATAATTAATATTTAATATAGAGTTTTTATTTTATAGATGATATTTTGATTTAATTTATAAGTTTATTTTTATTAAGGAGAATTTTAAATGTTTACACGAATTATATCGTTTATCAGTTCAAGTAGAAGAGATATTTTTAATTTTATTTACAGCTTTATTTAATAGAAATACACCTAAGATGATAAAGACAATGACAATTGTAGCGTTTTTATATCTTATAAGTCCTATTGATTTTTTACCAGATATGATACCGGGACTAGGATTATTAGATGATGCAGTAGTTGTGCCAGGAATTTTTATATGCTATGCTTCAGATGTTACCTGCTTCTGTCAGAGCAAAATCAGAAGCACAGGCAGATTATTTAGGGCCGAAAATGCCTTGGCTTTTAGCTATTTGTGGAATTTTTCTCATAGCATGGACTATATTTGTTTTTGTAGCGATTTATAATTTTATTTTTAATTAATTCAAGTAATTTAGGAGATGAAATTATGCGTTTATATATAGCTGAAAAACCAAGTATGGGAGCAGAGATTGCAAAATGTTTGACAGGCCCTGTGCAAAGAAAAGATGGATATTTAATAACTAAAGATGGAATTGTAACATGGGCTTTTGGTCATATTTGCGTCAAGCTGAGCCAGAAGAATACAATGCTAAATATAAAATTGGAAAGCTGAAGATTTACCGATTATACCAAAACAGTGGAAAATGATTATAGATGAATCTTGCAAAAAGCAATTTGGTATTATTAAAAATCTTATTGATAAAGCTGATGAAATAGTTCATGCAGGCGACCCTGATAGAGAAGGGCAATTACTGATTGATGAAGTTTTAGATTATTTAAATTGTCAAAAACCTGTAAAGCGAATTTTATTAAATGCTTTAGATGAAGAAAAGTATAAAAAAAGCTAATACAGATTTTGCGAGATAATCGAGATTTTTAAATTTAAAAAATACTGTCTTAGCTAGAGCAAGAGCAGATTGGCTTATCGGTATGAATTTATCTAGGGCATATACTTTGGCAGCAAGAAGAGCAGGGAAAAAAGGTGTATTTGCTGTAGGTAGAGTAAAAAACGCCGACACTTGCTTTAGTTGTCCGCAGAGAACGCGAATTAAAAGATTTTAAACCAGTGGATTATTTCACGATAAAAGCGATATTTGCTCATCAAAATGGTGAATTTAGTGCCACATGGAAGCCTAAAGATACACAGGCGGGACTAGATTTTGAAAATCGTTTAATTGATGAAAATATAGCTAAAGCTTTAATTGGTAAATTTGCTCAAAAAACAGAAGCAGGAAAAATAATAGCTTATCAAAAAAAGCACAGAAAAAAGAAGCACAAAGATTGCCATTTTCTTTATCTAGTTTGCAAGTTTTGGCAGGTAAAAATATGGATATGACCCGCAATTAGTATTAGACACTGCACAAAAATTATATGAGAAAAAATTGACGACATATCCGCGTTCCGATTGTGAATATTTACCACAAAGTCAGTTTGGTGATGCTAAAATTATTTTGCAGAATTTATATAATATCAATGAAAAGCAGTTGGCTAATTGGGCAAAAAATGTGATTTAAAAACGAAAAGTAGAGCATGGAATGATAAAAAAATCACAGCTCATCATGCGATTATTCCAACAAAGGTAAAAGTAAATTTAATGAGTTTGACCACAGAAGAAAGAAATATTTACTTTTTAATAGCTCAAGCATATATAGCACAATTTTATCCAGTTCATATTTATGACCAGACTAAAATCAGCATAGAATATATGCAAGAATTGTTTGTAACAAGTGGTAGAGTCGTAAAACAGATGGGCTGGAAAGAATTATATGTGCAAAATAATAAAGAAAAATCTTTAAATGAAGATGATAAAAAGAAGATAATGAGGAAAAAGAAGAACAAAATTCATTGCCACTTATGAAAAAGGTGATGAAGTAGAATATGCAAAAGGCGAATATGATAAAAATCTACAAAACCACCAACTCGTTTTACAAGTTCGACACTGCTTGCAGGTATGAAAGATATTCATAAATATGTAAAAGATGTAGAAGTTAAGAAAAAATTAAAAGATATTTATGGTATTGGCACAGAAGCTACAAGAGCAACTATTATCGAAGATTTAGTAAAGAGAAATTTTTACAGCTTGAAGGTACAAAGTTATTAAAAAATCGAGAAGAAAGACGAAACAAGATGGAGATCCGTTTTTTCTCAAATCTCACTTTTATAATTAACTTTGTTCCAGATAGACTTCTGAATGCGGAAAAAAGATGAATCTACATATTGAATTAGATACGAGCCATCCGGCATACGAATGGCTTGAAAGGCAGGCCGACAAGATCGGTGCGAAAGGACATTTCGGCACTCACGGGCAGCATCACATTGAGCGGGATAAGATGTGTGAGGCCGCCGGCTGTTATGTGATAGAGAACATCCGCATCGCTCCCCGGAGAAATCGATGAGATACAAACGATACGTGTTAATTTTGACTTGGCCTACCCCTTCGACAGGTAAGCCTTGTACGGTTATTCCTTGGAGTTGATGGACGACAAGTTCCGATACAGGCTATCCGGGAATCAGAAGATTGAGATAGCTCAAAACCTGATTGATATCATGGAAAAAGGCTCGGGGATAACCGAGCAGACCATTACGTTTATTGATAACTGGATTCGTACCGGTCCCGCCGAAAAGGGAAAAGCTTTTTTTCGATGTGTGGGACATCGTCTTGAGAAACTATCTGCCGACAACCAGACCTGTTCTATTCCGCACGTACGCAGAAATCGGTAAGGACGGCAAAATAGCAAGTTTTACCGCACGATTGGAATGCGCAAGAAGATTCGCCAAAGATAATAGTGAATTCCTAATTATAATGTGATACAAAAGAAACGCTTATGTGTGAGGAGGAAGTTTATCGGCCGGGGGAGTACGAGCATACGTTCTATCCGCTTGTAGAAGTTTT
>ENA-OPZN01000508-OPZN01000508.1-human-gut-metagenome-genome-assembly--contig:-NODE-508-length-11605-cov-3.722774_pt1 | contig 11605 bp, 15 predicted proteins | sample MGYA00242483_ERZ504503 | MGnify/ENA primary metagenome ERZ504503 (study PRJEB26092, sample SAMD00036285) | human gut metagenome | host: Homo sapiens | study: EMG produced TPA metagenomics assembly of... | reverse complement strand
AAACGCAAAGGCGTTTTTTTAGCCTATATTTATTTGCTGAGAGAAAGCAGTAAAAAGGCTGTTTCAAATTAGAATAATGTAATTTGAAACAGCCTTTCGTTTTATAACTGGACAATATGTAACTCACCCCACTTTTGGAAGATTACCTCATCGTGATGCCTTTCCTTATTATGGAGAAACAATCTGCTATATGGGAAAACCTACTTTGTCTTTATCCGTGATTTTTTCTTAATACACGACAGGGATTTCCAGCTGCCACGACACCCGAAGGGATGTCATGAGTTACGACACTTCCGGCACCGATAACGGTATCATCGCCTATCGTCACTCCACTGAGGATAGTGCTGCCGCCTCCAATCCAGACCCGATTGCCTATGGTAATGGGTTCAGGAATCAAAGCACCTGCTATCCGCTCTGCCGCATCAAGTGAATGATTGCCAGAATATATACTTACGTTAGGCCCCAATAACGTATTGTTACCTATCGTTATCTGCCCGCAATCGAGGAGCGTACATCCGAAGTTAATATAGACATCATTTCCAATCGTAATATTTTTACCGAATTCGCAAGCAAGGTCCGGCTCTATCCACACACGCTCCCCTACTTTCTTGAAAAGTTTGTGCATGATTTCCTGACGTCGTTCAACTTCTTCATCTTCAGTGCGGTTAAACTCCTTAAACAGCTTTTTTGCCTTAACCCTCAGGTTAAACAAATCAGCATCAAAATCATTATAAATTTGATGCTCCTGCATTTTATCCCATTCTGTCATATTCAACTTTGTTAAGTTTGGTTTCATAGTGACGAAACTATTTAAAAATGACGAAATAACAAAGAATTCATTCCAAACATTACGATGTATCGCAAAACCAAAGAAGCTACAACAGAATAAGCATATTAACCGCAACTTCCGCAAGAGCAGGCTGGCAATTCTTCTTTTCGGATTTCCGTAATATAGAAACGGGCGAAGGCATTTTTTAATCTCATCCCGCACACGACGGAATTCTGCTTCAATAAATTCCGGATTCCGGTGGCATGAGACGGGTCATCAAAACCGATGTGAAGACGCTTGCCTACTTTTCCAATAAATGCCGGACAACTTTCATTTGCCCCTCCGCACACGGTAATCACATAATCCCACTCCTGATCAAGGTAGGTATTCACGTGAGTCGGCACATGCGAACTGATGTCAATTCCGACTTCTTTCATTACCTCCACTGCCTTGGCATTTACCTGTGCGGCAGGCTCTGTTCCACCCGAGTACACTTCTATATTTTTATCGAACGACTGCAAAAATCCGTGTGCCATCTGGCTGCGGCAACTATTTCCTGTACAAAGAATCAATACTCTCATATAAATGTAACAATGATAAATTAAAGAACAAAATTAAACAAATAACCCGACAAGATAATGAAGAAAGCCACCGTTCCGAAGAATATCGCAATCAGTCGCCACGTCATCACCTTTTTCAGCAAAGTAGCTTCCGGAAGTGAAAGACCTACCACGGCCATCATGAAAGCGATGGCTGTACCCATAGGGATACCTTTGGCCACGAACACCTCGATGACCGGCACAATGCCTGCCGCATTGGCATACATCGGTACGGCAAGAATAACCGAAAGCGGTACGGCAAACCAGTTGTCCTTCGACATGTATTGCTCGAAAAATCCTTCGGGCACAAAGCCGTGCATAAACGCACCGATACCGATACCTATCAGAATGTAAATCAGTACACCACTGACAATCTTCCAGGCATCACGCACAATGACAGGAAGGCGCTTGATAAAAGTAGTATGGTCTTTCTCCCACTCTCCTGCCTGCGCCGAGGAGCTGGCCTGTATCTGCTTCACCCAGTCGCTCAGGTAAGGTGAAAGATGCATGCGACCGAGCACAAAACCGCCTATCACTCCCAGCAGAATACCGCTGATGACATAGATAAGTGTGACTTTCAGTCCAAAAGAGCCGAGGAACATAGCCACCGCTACCTCGTTCACCAGCGGAGAAGTAATCAGAAAGGCAAACGTCACTCCCAAAGGAATACCACCTTTTACAAAGCCGATAAACAAGGGAATGGACGAACAGGAGCAGAACGGAGTAATGGCTCCGAAAATGGAAGCCAATACATACTGCAACCCGTACATCTTATGTGCTACCAGATAGTTCCTCAAACGTTCTATCGGAAAATAAGCGTTAATGATTCCCATCAACACACTGATAAAAAACAGCAAAATAAGAATCTTGATGGTATCATAAAAAAAGAAGTTTACGGCTACTCCAAGCGGCGTATCAGCACTCAGTCCGAACAATCCGTAAACAAGCCAGTCTGCAAAATCTTGTATCATGTTTCTATCGTTATAATTCGTTTAAATACGAACAAGTGTCCCATCATAAAAGCGGCAGCTGCCTTGAAGGCCGTTTCTGCCGCTTCTGAATCAATCCTCTTGTTTATCCGATCCCTAAAAGTTTCTTCACATCGCTTTCGGTGGGAACCTGTCCTTTCATCTTCACTACTTCATCTACCACTACGGCAGGAGTCGTCATGATGTTGTAGCTCACCATTTCCATGATGTCGTCCACCTTGGTCAGTTTCACGTCCAAATTATTTTCCTTGATTACTTTTTCAATTACATTATAGGTGGTCTTGCACTTTGCGCAACCCGGTCCCAATACTTTAATTTCCATACTTGTAAGGATTTTGTTTGTTATCAAATTCGTTTATAAATACATTATCCAGCTATAATATATGCCGATGACGATAAACAGCACACCAACTATACGGTTCATCCATTTCTGCACCTTCTGCATCTTGCCGTAAAAACTGCCCAGCTGCTGTACACTGAAGGCTAAAATCCACGCCACGACCAGCACCGGTATGGCAGTCGCAATGGCAAACACAACGGGCAGCAGATAACCTGCTGTGGCCGTGGCCGACATCGGTATCAGCATGCCAAAATAAAAGACACCACTTGTGGGACAGAAAGCCAGGGCAAACAACGCGCCTATTATCAACGCCCCCCAACCGCCTTTCCGGGCAAGCCCTTCCGCATTACCCTGAAATCCAAACTGAGGCAAGTTCAACCTATCACTTTTTCATCGTTCTTCTATATCTATTATTAGTAATTCGCAAAACAACGAACAAGTACAACAAAAAAAGAGCTTATTCGCAACAGCTCTCTTTTTACATATCGGCTGACCCAGGAAATCGGCAAACATTTTTTAGCCAGTTTCCAGTTCTCCTTATTAATGCAATACCTCACCTTAGGTGCTTCAATCTCTCCCTGAATCAGTCCGGCTTCTTTCAGTTCCTTCAAGTGCTGTGACACTGTAGCCTTGGCTATGGGCAGTTCTTCATGAATGTCGCCAAAAAAGCAACATTCCTGCGAGGCCAAAAATTGAAGTATGGCTATACGAGTCGGATGCCCCATGGCCTTGGCAAAGCGGGCCATTTTTTCCTGTTCTTCTGAATAGTTCTTTCTTACCATTTTCACCTCTTTTGTTTGTTGTTCGCAAAATTACGAATAAAATTATACAGTGCAAAAGAAAAAGTTATTATTTTCTTTCCATCGTAAATAATATTTTTATGTTTCCCTGTCCCAACCCGTATACTTCTCGTGCGGAAAACATAAAAAGCCCGCTTATACCCACCTAAAAACTTCTATACACTCCTCTATTTAACCCGTGTAAACTCGGAGAATTTAACAGCATAGCCTAAAGAAGGCCATTCCACGTAAACTTCTCCATCACTTTCATGCCTGGTTATCATCACCTTACAAGATGAATTAATTTCAGACAGGAAATTATATTGTGAAACAGGAAGCTGATACGTATAACTTTCATCTCCTTCCCTGAGTATCAGAGACAGAAAGGAACGACTGATAATCACATCCTCCAAACAGTATTGTTCAGAAAGGTCTGTTACCCCCAGAAAACGCTCAACAGCCTTAGAATATACTTCTTTTCCCCTGCCTCCTTTATCAAACTTATCCAGAATCCTGCTCCAGACTTTTTCTTCTTTCCCTTCAGGTGAAAGTAAATCTATATATTGTAACGTATCAGGCAATCCATGCCTGTTTCCCCACTCCTGCATACAAGAGAAATGGAGTTCCTGCTGCCCGGTATCATATTCATACCCATAATAGCAAATATCTTTTTGCTGGTCAACCATCTGAGTTGTGAGCAATATAGAGCAATCTGTATGTTCATCACCGGCCAGGAACTGGAATAAGCAAACATGTATTACATTGAACTCTTCAATATTTTTCCCGGCTTTCAGATGAAGGGCAATGTAGAATCCGGAAGTAGCAGCATAGAAATTGTTTTCCACAAACAACCAAACATCAGCTCCGGCATGGTAACTCGTGCCAGGAATTATCCAGTAACTTCTACGAGGCCAGTTGAACAAAACACAGTTCTTCACTGCCTTTTGTATAAAATTGGCTTCTGTATAATAACGGAACAACAAAATGGCATCAAACAATAACCTCCATATATGAAAAGAAGCATGAGGCGTCGTCATCAGATTTTGTGCCGCCTGATGCGCCTGCACATTTTCCGGATGGAGTGAAAACAAAATCTCATCCAACTCACGCAGCAAATTCCTCCTTACCGCACAGGCATCTTTCACATAGGGCTCAATTTTCTTTGCACGAATATAAAACAAGACAACCATCCCCCAGAAAATATTCGGTTCTTCCCGCTTCATGTCTGTCAATACCGGCACCACCTCTTTTCTAAAAGTCTCAGAGTTATAGTCATACTGTTCTTCTATCAGTGAGATAATGACATTTTCCACCCACTGGGGATGCCGGACATTCATCTCAGGCACAATCCAATCGTAAAACTCTTTTGCTGTATAACAGATATTTGCAATACGGAAAAGATCCTCATCTTCCAGGTAATAAACGGCCTTCAGCTTCTCCCATACATCATTTACAGTCTTCTCGGCCACCTCTTCCTTGATAATTCTATAAAGAGTCATTTTTCCCTTATAACCCAACTCCTGAGCCAAGGCTGAAGGTGAAGATGCAAATATCCGGTTCTCTATCAGACATTGCAATATTTCTAATTTTTCACTCATCGCGGTACCATTTTTGGGGTTCTTGATACTTTATGCAGGAAGGCATAAAAAACACCTTCCAAGTCCTTCTTCCAACCCAAAATACAATCCTATTTTTGCATAAAGAATAAGTAAAGGTAAAAAAACTCCTCAACAAGAGCGTCATGTTCAGGTTAAAAATGTATATTTGCAATATCCGACCGGAGAAATGGCCGGATAAAGTGAAAGCGTTTTTGCCGTAATATCCTGAAAAACGAAATCGCCAATTTCAAAAACTCGAGGGATAAAAGGACATGACGCTCCTCTGTTTTGTATATGTGTGTACAGCCCATGCTGTATCTACATACCAGAACGGCGTGGGGTTACTGTTTCTTATTCATTCTCGAGTGGGCGTTTGGCGATGCCTGTTTTTTCAGTGAATAGCAGACAAGTCCTCACGCCTTTATCATGTTAAATTAATGCTGAATTCCGAGCTTATAGGCGTATAAGAAGGAGGTTATCATGCCCTTGTTTAGAATCACTGTCAAAAGAATGAAAAACACGAATGGTGTTCGTCTCGAACCTGGAATGTATGTAGAAATTCCAAGCAATTCCTTTAGCAATCCTGTCACGACCAATGGAGGACAAACTGTGGCCGATGCTTTTTACCGCATCTACGGAGTAGACATTAAAAGAGCCGGCGCATTAAACATGAACGACCTGGACGTGGAAAAGATTGGATGAAACTCCGAGCCAGTGGAAGAAGCACGTCTTACTTCTTTCACCGGCTCTAAAATATTATGCTAAATAATACGCCTATGAAAAATCGATATACTGCTGCTGCTCTGGCTTTCTTCCTTGGAGGACTGGGAGCTCACAAATTCTATTTAGGCAAATGGACAGGGATTTTCTATCTCATATTCTGCTGGACGTACGTACCAAGTATCATAGCTTTTATAGAATGCATACTTTATCTTGTCAACGGAGAAGAGGACTTTAATGAGAAATACAATAACGTTGTTGTAAGTTCTACAAGCCACAATGATAATGATAATTATGTATCTAGTCAGCCGATAATTCCTCAAGCGTCCAACCTGACCGATACTTCCGATACCGGAGTGGTTTGTCCGGAATGCGGGCACATCAACGAAGCGGACAGTAATTTCTGTGAGTCATGCGGAAAAAAGTTATAACTAAAATATACGATTATGTTTTGTAAGAATTGTGGTAAAGAACTAAATAACGGGGCCAAAGTTTGTCCCAATTGCGGTACAAAAGTTTCCTCCCCCATTTCAATCATAAGCATTTTCAACTGCAAGGGAAATTTCTGGGACAGCGAGATGAATACGAGCGACTGTTGTTCATCACACATACCCGAAGACATCAAAGGAATGATGCGACAAAATTTTGGCATCAACTACAATGAAAAGATTTTGTTCATCAGAGACACTTCTTTCTGGAATTCAAGAGACCAGGGACTGGTGCTGACGGATGGAGGCGTCTACTGCATTCCGGATAATGACAAGCCCGATGAGAAGATAGTTCTTCCGTGGAGCGTCATCCAACGTGTAGAGTACAAAGATTTAGTTTTATATTTCTGGGGATATGGTGATGAAACAGACTATTGCCCGATCCATATTTCATATTTCATGAAAAACGAAGACAATGAAAAGGCACGTAGCATCGGGAATTCACTTGCCCGTTTATTTACCCAGATGGCTCAATGTGTAGAACCCGAAGCAGACCCGTTTAATGAGGCAGCTGAACACTACGACCAGCTGATAACGGAAAACAAAAAAGAAGAGGCTTTCCAGTTTGCCCAGTCATGCAAGGACCGGGAGGGTTTGGAATTATTCTATATGCCAGTAGTCAAAGAATATATCATAAAAGGAGAATATGAAAAGGGCATCAGTGTAAGTGATGAAGGCTTAAAAAAAGTGCGATAATGACAGTCCTATGGCATACATGCTGTATTATGCCAAATATTCAGCTTATGACAAATTAGGTAACTACACAGAAGCCCGAAAACTTGCCTTGTCTGTGTCGGAAGGAGCTGCAGAAGACTTGTGCTATCCGACCAGCACCATTCAAATTAAAGAAGAGGCAAGCTCTGACTTCAAAAATTACGACCAGCAATACGTGTCCTCCTACCTGGAACAGCCTTATAATAAACGAAAGGTTTTGTTGCCTGTCAACAAATACACAGACTTATACCAGGATTATCTGAGTGTGATTGACATAAAAGAATTACCCAATTCGGGAATTGTATTTCCCGTAGGTCACCCGGTAGCCTGCCAGTTGTATGTAGGCCATCCGTACATAAAACAAAAGTACCTTCCCTTTGAAAATTATGAGCTGGAACTGATAGAGGATAAGGTCAGAGAGTTCTGTCAGCTTGCGCAGTGTCTGGGAGCAAAGGAAATTCACATCGAATGCCTGAACAGCTCTTCCAGTGACCGTAATACAGATACAAACCAGCATATATCTGGTGAGGCTAATTACAGATTTGCGTCTGCATCTGCAAACAATGAACGCAGTCAAAGCAAACATTTAATCGATGAAATCAGCCAGTCTATCAATCTTCATCAGACCTTTATTCCCAACGGCAGCCTCACCTGCCAGAGAATCTGGTGTGGTATCCTAATGAGCCCTCCTGGCAACGACTGTACCATCAACGCATGCAAGGCTCTTTACTACAGCATGAAGAAAGAATTGAGACACGTAAAAGTCGGGTATTGGAAGGTTCTGAATTAAATTCCATTGAAGGAGAGTTTAAAAACCTGCTGTTGGCGGCCAATGGAAAATGGAGTAAAAAGATAGAAGAGAAATTCGAATTACAAGAGAATGCCGTATTAGCCATTCACGTACAATTTGCTTCGCTTGAAGAGCTTACTTCCGTACCCTCTTCTGCCACATCCACCAGCTCACATACCAGCGAAGAAAAAGAATACCTGAGTGAACTTCAAATCTGCCTGCAAGAAAATGGAGAGATACCAGCCGGAGAGCGACGGTTGTTGGAGAGGTTACGAAAGCATTTACAAATTTCGGAGGAGCGAGCTCTGGAGCTTGAAAACAGTTTAAAGCCTTCTCTGAATGAAAACGAGAAAGAATACTGGAACGAATATAAACTTTGCCTGGAAGATGGAGAAGAAATTTCTGCTGGCGAACGGCGCTTACTGGACAAACTGAGAATCCGCCTGCAGATTTCTGAAGAGCGGGCCAAGGAAATTGAAAAAATGACAAACAGATAAATTAAGTCTTATGTTTACTCTATTAATTATAGCAATTGTTATCATTAGTGTTTTAGTCACATACGCGCGATACAAACAAGAGCAAATAGTGAATCTGACCCACAAAGAACTGCTTGAAAAACATCAGCACGCCTATTCCGTATACAAGGGGTGGCTGATATTTTCTATTTTATTGTTTGTGTTCGGTTACATTCTATCCCAATGTTTTCCAATGTACGAGACAGAGGAGTATGAATACTGGCTTTTCGGCACACAGAAAGGAACGCGTGAGGTATTAACGACGTCTGCCTGGTGGTCTTATATTTTGAGAGGCCTTGGCGTATTGGCCGGTATTCCTTCTCTAATCGGCTTTTTGGACCGGTGGAATGCCGTCAAGAAATACCAGAATATGTCTTATAACGAATACGTGAACTTACAACACACAACCCGTCAGGACATCGAGCAACAAGATAAAAACATGAAAGAAGCCAAACGAAGGAACACAATTATAAAAATCATAGGAAAAATCATTTCAGGATAAAGAATGACAGGAAACCTCAGCTAAGGGAAAGGAGGAAAAAGTACCTGCAAGCGTATCAACTGGTACCATTCTTCTTTTCCCTTTATTTGAATCAAACAACTGGAGGCAGATTTCTCCAGTCGCCTTACATTTACAGCGTAAAACAAATTTCAATTTTGATTATGAACAAAGCAGTCTTATCTTTTTGGGAGAAATTCCGCTTCAGATGCAACATCAATAAAATTCGTAAAAGCATCATGGAGTACCTGACCAATGAAGGAATTGAAAACAAATTAGTCAAAGGAAGCATTCAGGTTACTTACGAAGATTACAAATACGCTGTTGACTTCAACCTGGATAAAGAATACCCCTGTTGTAACATCACATTCGAAATAGCAGACGAAGATTATCAATCTCTGGAACTTTCAGACAAGACTTTTATTGCAGACAAAGTCAATACGGAAGAGGAACATCATTCCGTAGTAAAATGTTACAATGATTCCATAAGCGTAGAAACACATTTCTATTTTACGGACAAGAGAATGTTACTCACCTTGTTTTATACTCACTTTACAGATTTAAAGTTTACAGTCGAACACATGCTGGATGTAACCTTGGACAAACTACATGAGAAAGAAGCGAAAAAGCCGATTGGTTTTACCATATCCAAAAGCGATATACATCCACAAGAGGATAGAACCACAGCCCAGCATGCAGAATAAACAGCCACCATCGGATATAAGAAGATAAAGAAGCAAGCAGCTTACTTCTTTATCTTTTTCCGGTAAAGTTCCGCACGTGCCAGAATCTCGTGTACAAAGTCATAGGTATCGCTTCCTCGGGCATACCCGTTCTTGCAGACGGGGTCCTGATAATATTCCTTGTTGCTTTTCAACAGCATGAAATGGGCCACATGATGCTCCCAGATGTAACGGTTACGTCCGTATTTTTCGGCCAATGCCATGGCATCGGTCACATGGCCGATACCGGAATTGTAGGCGGCCAATATAAACTTGGCCTGTTCTTCCTTATCCGTGATTTTACTAAAACGTACGCTGCATTCCGGCAATGTACTTCACAGCAGCTTTGATACTCTCTTCCGGGTCTTGCTCTTTGCCCGGCGGCACTCCCATGGCACGTGCCGTAGCCGGCATCAGCTGCATCAGCCCCTTGGCTCCGGCCCATGATACGACATTCGGATTAAAGTTAGATTCGGTATAGGCCAGCGAGGCTAACAGACGCCAGTCCCAACCGATTTCTTTGGCATAACGCCGGAACAAATCATCATAGTGGGAAATCTTACCGTCTTTCACGGAAAGAATGGCTCCGTGCGCGGGACGCTTGGCCAGCTCAAAATAACGGCGGGCACTGGCACGGAATGCCGGTGAATTGATGTTCTCACGGTGCCATTTATCAGCGGCCTCTGCCAGCAGAGGCGATGTTTTCCGTACGGCCCACGAAGAACGCTGGTCAAAGCTGATGGCCAGGTTGATGTCAAGCACCGGATAATAGGTACGGTTGATGCGGGCAATTTCATCTGTAGCTACTGTATAATCTATGCGCCCCTCTGCCACCCACGTAATCAGGTCTTCCGACGATACACTGTCGGAGGAAATCTCACAAATATCGATTCCTCCTCCCAGTTCGCGGTTCAAATTTTCCAGGCGGGTACGGTATTTCCCGGAATTAACATAGATTTTCTTTCCAACCAGTTCCGTGACATCCTTCAAAGCTTTCTTCCCTCTCCGCTGTATAATTACCTGCCGCGTAATGTCTTCTTCACCACAATAAATCAGACTGTCCTTCAGCGGATTGGTAATAATCAGGTTGTAAGCTACCAAATCACCTTCTCCTTTGAGCAGACTGCTCACCAGCTGCTCTTCGTCTTTCACGACTTTCACCTTTAGGTCGACTCCCAGCGACTTGGCAAACTGTTGGGCCAGTTCGTACTGGAACCCCATGGGTTCACCACGGTAATGGAAATAAGACACAGAGCTGTTGACCGTCAGCACCACCAGTTCTTTTCTTTCTTGAATCTGCGGTAAATCGACGGCAGTTTCTCCGCTTTTTTCTCAGAGCCGCATGAAAAAAACAAAAAAGGGCCAGCACACAGCACAGCCCCGTTATCCAGCCTTTCATTTGTCTACGATTCGTTCAATGTACATCTTCAGAATCTCGATGGCCTTTTCATTATGACCTCCTTGCGGCACAATCAGGTCGGCTATTCGCTTGGCCGGTTCGATAAACTCCAGGTGCATGGGTTTCAACACACGCACATAACGTTCCATCACTGCCTCAGCCGTACGTCCTCGTTCTATCACATCCCGCTGGATGACACGGATAAGACGTTCGTCCGGATCGGCATCCACAAAAATACGCAGGTCCATCTGCTTGCACAGCCTGCGGTCGCTCAAAGCCAGAATACCTTCGATAATGATAACCTTACGGGGTTCTACATGCACGGTTTCTTTCTGACGCGTACAGGTAAGATAGGAATATACAGGCTGTTCAATGGCTTCTCCCTTACGCAGCATGGAGATATGCTTGGAGAGCAAATCCCAGTCGAACGCCGAAGGATGGTCAAAGTTGATGTTCTGCCGTTCTTCCACGGGCACATGACTGCTGTCCTTATAATATGAATCAAGCGGAAGCACTGCCACTTCATTCTCCGACAGACTTTCGATAATCCTTCTCACTACAGTTGTTTTACCGGAGCCTGTTCCTCCTGCAATTCCAATGATAATCATAACTTGTTTCAATAATTAATTTCTATATTTGCAATATTCAAAGATACGAAAAATCATAAAAAACAAACAAAACATG
>ENA-OPZN01000506-OPZN01000506.1-human-gut-metagenome-genome-assembly--contig:-NODE-506-length-11623-cov-2.373086_pt1 | contig 11623 bp, 13 predicted proteins | sample MGYA00242483_ERZ504503 | MGnify/ENA primary metagenome ERZ504503 (study PRJEB26092, sample SAMD00036285) | human gut metagenome | host: Homo sapiens | study: EMG produced TPA metagenomics assembly of... | reverse complement strand
TAAACCAAGCCATTCAGCAGTATTTGCAAAGTCTTTGCCAACCATGCTGAGTGGATCTTCGCCACCGCCGGAAGTTACGGAGATAACGATGATAACCGCAATAATTACACCGATTAAGCTTTCGCCTACGATCATACCGGAAGCGAAGAGAACGCCGCGACGGTTACATTGTTCAACATCGGCATCAGCCAATTCACCGCTACGTTCTTTAGCACGTTTTACTAAGTATTTGCCAACGAAATAGCTCATTAAAGAACCGATAACGAGCGGCATTTCGAGGGAAGGCGGTAAATAGATACCCATCCCGATAGCCAATGGCGGTAAGGATAAAGTAGCTGTTGTGCTCTTTAATACTAAGTTAACGATAATACCGATAATACCGATGCCCACACCGATAAGGATGTAATCCCAATCAAGATTGGAGCTGAAGATACCTTGCGCAATTGTTGTCATCAAAGTAGCTTGCGGTGCCGACAAGGCAGCGGATGGATCCATTTCGGCACGAGGTAACGCACCGGTGAAACCATAAGCTTCGTATAAAAGGTTAAGAACCGGAGCGATAGCGATGGCGCCGGCTACGGAACCGATAAGTAAAGCTACCTGCTGTTTCCAAGGTGTAGCACCTACGAGTTGACCGGTTTTGAGGTCTTGTAAGTTATCGTTGGAAATAGCGGCAATACAAACAACCACACTGGTCATGAATAAGGCCATAGCAGTAGCGAATTTTACGCCTGCTTCAGTAGCGAATAAGTCATTGGCAGATGCAATGGCGAATACTACGAGGGACGAAATGATGATACCCAAAATACCGATACCGGAGATTGGGCTGGCGGATGTACCGATAAGACCGGCCATGTAACCGCAGGCAGCAGCTACGAAGAAGCCGATGCAAAGAGCGATAACGATACCGCAGATAACGAATGTCCACATAAGAGCAGGACTGATGTCAACGGCACTTACGAAGGAGTAGAAACAAACAACGAGGCCAACTAAAATAAGCAAGAATACAAGTGCGATAGTAGAAGCTTCATATCTGTATCCATACGATGAGTTTCACGTTCTTCGCCGGACATTTTCATATTTTGAACGGAAATACGCATACCTTCAACAATTGGTTTTGCCAAGGTAATGAGGGTCCAAATAGCGGCAATACCGATACATCCGGCACCGATAAAACGAACCTTTTCTTTCCAAACGGCCATAGCGAAGGATTCTACCGACTTAGCATCGCCCATAGGCAATACATTGGTCAAGTAAGGCACGAAACCGCCCCAAGCGATAATCATACCAACCAAGATAGCGATACCACTGGAGATACCGATAAGGAAACCGGCACCGAGTAAGGCAGTGGAGAAGCCGAGAGGGAACTGAGTAACCCCGCGGCCAACACCGAACCAGAAGCTCATTTCACCGGCCAAGTAATGGAAGCCGTTGGTGAAAAGACTGATGATACCGGCAAAAATACCGCCGCTTACGATTTCTTTCATACCGCTGGCGCTTTGTTTAGCGCTGTCGCCATGATTCTGAACTGCCTACCTTAAGAATTTCAGCAGCAGCACGGCCTTCCGGATATGGAAGATCGCTGTTTACTACCATGGCACGACGAAGCGGAATCGTAAATAATACACCTAAACAACCGCCGCAGGCACAGAGTAATAAAGTTTGCATGTAAGGGAAGCCTTGCCAATAGCCTAGCATCAAGAGGCCCGGCAAAACGAAAATAACAGCCGATAAAGTACCGGCAGCCGATGCTTGGGTTTGAACCATGTTGTTTTCAAGAACGTTTGGAGTCTTTGAAAAAACGAAGGATAGCCATGGAAATTACAGCGGCTGGAATGGAGCTGGAGAAGGTTAAGCCAACTTTTAAGCCCAAGTAAACGTTTGACGCGGTAAAAATAATAGTAATGAGTACGCCTAATAGCATACCGCGGAACGTCAATTCCGGCAGATGTAAGTCATGACTCATAAAATCATGCTTCATACTAACCCTCCTTGAGAGAATAAAAAATAGAACACTTAATAATCCTACAAGACGATTGTACAAAAACTGTGGACAAAAATCAATCTCAAATTTAACTCTATATTGTATACATCATAAATCATCATGAAAAAATGCAGAATATCACGATTTTTTCACCGTTTTTGCTATATTATAAATATATAGTGTTTTTTGGCATGATTTAATGTATTAAAGTACATTAGCCATAAAGGGGAATGAAGGAGGAATTTTTTATGAAACAGAAATGGCAAAAATATATAATGGCCGCTGTATTCGGATCCATCGCTTTGGGCGGTTTTGGCGGCGTTAATGCTGCTGACGTGGCCGTTGTAAAAGTGGATTCCGAACCGGCTGCTGCTGTAGTCGATGACAACGGCGATATTGTGGCAGTACAGACGCCGACCGAAGCACATAACAATACGACCGGCGTTATGACTAAACGTGTATCTTCGGATATTTCGCCGGCTTCCAATAAAGCTATGTGGGAAGCATCCGATGAACTGTCGCGTGAAGCGGATTTGGTGAAAGTTCCGGAAGCGAATGCGTATTATCAGCGTTTATCCGTAGCCGTTCAACCAATCGCTATCAGTGGTGACCGCATCCATGTTACCTATCCGACAGTAACATCCGTCAGCCCGGTGGTAACAAAGGAAATTAACAGTCGAATCACCAAATACGTACAAACATTGCAAAAGAATTTGGAAAAAAACAATCTTAAAGCGGATGTAAAAGAAAATCTGTACATGACATATGATGTTAAAGCCAATGACAAAGGGATCTTCAGTGTATTGCTTAAATCGTATACCATTGGTGACCAAGCTGCTAACGGTTTGAATACAGTAAAAGCGTTCACCTTTAACAGCACCAGTGGCAAAGTGTTGACCTTGCATGACTTTGGCGGCGTTAAATTAGATGAATTAAATCAGGCTATTGCCAATGATGAAGATTTAAAGCCACAGTTTTTCCCTGAAAACAGAACGGTCGACAAAGTTCCTTCCGATTTCTATGCTACGGAAGACCATGAAATTTTTGTTATCTTCCAGCAGGGCACCGTAGGACCTATGTCTTCCGGTACGATTTATGTACCAATGGGTAAATTGAAATACTAAGCCAAACTTAATATGACAGCTTAGCCGGTAAACAGAATAAACAGAAAAAAATGTACGCAGTTCCGATTTTGGACTGCGTACATTTTTTGTTATAGCCAATAAGCTATTAATGTTTATTTTATTTTCTTAAAACAGATAATCCGTTATATTGTAACGATATATTTTAACAATATATTTTAACATTACATATTAATGCTTACACATTGAAGCGGAAGTAGGTTACATCGCCATCTTTCATGACATAGTCTTTACCTTCGAGGCGAACAAGACCTTTTTCTTTGGCCGCATTCTGGCTGCCGCAAGCTACAAGGTCGTCAAACGCTACGATTTCCGCACGGATAAAGCCTTTTTCAATGTCGGAGTGAATTTTGCCGGCTGCTTGAGGGGCTTTCGTACCTTCTACGATAGTCCAAGCGCGGGCTTCCATTTCACCGGCAGTGAAGAAGTTGATAAGGCCCAATAAGGAATAGCTGGCTTTAATTAACTTAGTTAAACCGCTTTCGGTAAGACCGAGTTCTTCAAGGAATGCCGCCGCTTCTTCATCGGATAATTCGGCGATTTCCGATTCGATACGAGCGGATACAACTACGACGCCGGAACCTTCGTTGGCCGCATATTCTTCTACTTTCTTTACATATTCGTTAGCTTCGTAATCAGAAATTTCATCTTCCGATACATTGGCTACATATAAGGATTTCTTAGCCGTTAACAAGGTTAACTCTTTAAGAATTTCCAACTCTTCTTCGTCGAGACCTTGGGCACGTATCGGAATGGCTTCGCCGAGACCTTCGATGACTTTTTCCAAAATCGGAAGTTCGATGCGAGCATCTTTGTCACCGCTCTTGGCGATTTTTTCAATACGCTGTTTACGTTTTTCAACGGAATCAAGGTCGGCCAAGCAAAGTTCCGTGTTGATGATTTCAATATCACGAATCGGATCGATGGAACCGGCTACGTGAGTGATGTTAGGGTCATCAAAACAACGTACAACCTGGGCGATAGCGTCAACCTGGCGGATGTGGCTAAGGAATTTATTGCCCAAACCTTCGCCTTTGGAAGCACCGGCTACGAGACCGGCAATGTCAACGAAACGCATAGCAGCCGGAATAATTTTTTAGATTTAAACATAACGGCCAATTGATTGATGCGGTCATCCGGCACGTCAACCACACCTACGTTAGGTTCGATTGTACAGAACGGATAGTTGGCCGCTTCGGCACCGGCCTTGGTAATAGCGTTAAACAGCGTACTTTTGCCCACATTAGGAAGGCCTACAATACCTACTTCAAGATTTGTACTCATTTCATTCTCCTCACTCATCAGTTAAGTCTGCTATAGGTGATTATGGGAACCACCGACGTCTATGTTAGTTATAAATTACTATGTTAACAATTTATTATAACATAGAAACTGCGCGGATGCACTGTTAACCGTTTTTACGTTTATTGGTAAAGGTGTGGATACTGATAAAACCGGTGATGATAATGAAGGTAATAAGGGCAAAAATCTGTGGCCATAAATACTCGACACCTATCCTTTTAGCATGATGCCGCGGATGATGGTCAAGTAGAAGGTCATGGGCATGATGGCGCCAAGGTATTGAAAAATGGCATCCATGGCCACACGGGGGAACATAAACCGGATAACAAAATGCTCGGCATATATACCAAGATCGACATCTGCATGGCTTGGAGCTGGGTTTTGGCCACGGTGGAAACGAGGATTCCCAGCATCAATGAGGCGATGAGGAAGATGGTCGTTGTCATAAAGAGGACGAAAAACTGCCTTGAAACGGCACATCAAATAGCAGAATCCCTGCTACCAAAGCGATACCCGCCTGAGCGTAGCCGATGATTACATAGGGAATTACTTTGCCGATGATGATTTCATAGTCTTTGAGCGGCGTTACCATTAACTGTTCCAAGGTACCCACCTCCTGCTCGCGCACGATAGCCATGGCCGTAATACTTACCAAGGTCATGGTAATCATGAGGCTGATAATGCCCGGCACAATGTTATAGGCGGTTATGAAATCCGGGTTGAACCAGGGGTTGATTTTAACTTCAATGGCATTACCAGATGGCATCGCTTGGCCGGTAGCCAGCAAGCGTTGTGACGTAATACTTAGGGACCGCTGTTGTCCTAAGAGTTGTGCCGTGCTGATGGCGCTGTTGGCTATGGTATTGTCACTGGCGTCGACGATGAGTTGCATTTCCGCGGTGCGCCCGTGTTTAATATCCTCACTGAAGGTTGGCGGAAAGGTGAGGGCCGCTACGGCCTTACCGGAATAAATGCTGTCTAACATGGCCTGGTTGCTATCTACATATTCAACGACATCATAGTAGGAGGTGCCCACGAAGGCATTAATAAGCTCGCGGCTTTCTTCGCTTCTTGATTGGTCATAAATAACCGTCGGTACATGTTTTACATCCGTATTGATGGCGTAGCCGAAAATAATGAGCTGCATTAAGGGCATTAAAATCAGCATAAATAAGGTGGCTTTATCCCGTTTCATCTGGTGAAACTCTTTTATCAGTATAGCCCAAATTCGTTGCATATCATTGACTCCTAGCTTGTTTCATATAATAAATAAAGGCATCTTCCAAATTATGAGCACCCGGTGTGGTTTCTTTTAATACTTTAGGGCGACCTTCGATAATTTTAGATCCTTTATCCATAAAGAGAATGCGGTCACATTGTTCCGCTTCGTCCATGAAGTGGGTGGTTACTAATATCGTGGTGCCTCGGTCGGATAATTTATTGATGACGTCCCAGAATTGACGACGTGTCAACGGATCGACACCACTGGTCGGCTCATCCAGGTACACGATGGCCGGTTTATGTAAAATGGCGGCTCCTAAAGAGGCTCGTTGGCGCCAGCCGGTCGGTAATTCACGGACTAAGCGGTTCTTAATGTCGTGTAATTCAAGTTCGTTGATGACGGTATCGATGCGTTCGGCTAATTCAGCCTTTTTTAAGCCGTAGACGCGACCGTAAAAGGTGAGGTTTTCCATGACTGTTAAATCGGCATAGAGACTGAATTTTTGAGACATGTAACCGATGCTTGATTTTATGAGTGACACATGCTTTGTCACATCCGTATTGAGTACTTCGATTTGGCCGGTCGTAGGGGTCAAGGTGCCGCAGAGCATGCGAATAGTCGTGGATTTACCGCAGCCGTTGGAGCCGAGCAACCCGAAGATTTCCCCTTCTTTAATAGTAATATTAAGCTTGTTGACGGCTGTAAAATCACCGAATCGGCGCACCAGGTCTTGCGTTTGAATAACGATTGGTTTATCGGTGAGTCGCTCAAAGTCATGGTGCACTGCATAATCGGCGGTAAGTTCGTTGTTTTTATTGACGAGGCGAATATATACTTCGTCCAGTGTTTGGTTTGCTTTTACATTGGTCTGAGCTCGTAGTTCTTGTGGCGTGCCGAGGGCTAAGATTTGACCGGCTTCAAAAAAAGCAATCTGCGTGCAGTAGTCTGCTTCGTCCATGAAAGGCGTAGCGACTACCACGGTGGTACCGTCTTGGTTGTTTTTTTTTGATTAAAAGTCCATAATTCGCGGCGTGATAAGGGGTCGACACCGGTTGAAGGTTCATCCAAAATGAGTAGTTTTGGTGTGTTTAAGAGCGCTACGGCTAAAGCTAATTTCTGCTTCATGCCGCCGGATAAATCATTGGCCATGCGGTCTTTAAATTGGCCAAGGCCTACATATTCGGCGAGAGTATCACATTTACTGTGCAGATCATCCTTACTGAGTCCGTATAGACGACCATACAACTCGAGGTTTTCGTACACACTTAGATTGGGATATAAGGCGAAGAGCTGCGATACATAGCCGATAGTGTGCTTTATGTCGCGCGGCGAGGCACCATTAATAGTTATAGTGCCTTCGTTTGGGACGATTAGTCCGCAAAGCATGCGAAGGAGCGATGATTTGCCGGCACCGTCGGCACCAACGAGGCCAAACATTTCACCGTCCGGAATGGTCAGGTTGATACCCTTAAGGGCGTGCACATCGCCGTAATGTTTGTGGACATTTTGAATGCTAATCATGGAATCACCACATCCACGGGCATACCCGGTTTAAGAATTTCCTCACCATTTTTTACTTTAATACGCACTTTATATACTAAATTTGAGCGTTCCGTTTTAGTGATACTTTGACGCGGCGTATATTCCGCTTCGGGGCTGATGCGTTCAATATAGCCTTCAAAGATTTGGTTTGGTAAGCCGTCTACTTTGATTTGTGCTTTGTCGCCTACTTTAATGAGAGCCAATTGCTCGGTCGACACGTAGATATGGACCCACGCATCCTGCATATCGGCGATGGTTAAAACAGGTGCGCCGGCTTTCACATATTCACCTTTATTGTAGTTCTTGGTTAAAACAAGGCCGTTAACCGGGCTTTTCATAATTAAATCTTCCACGCGGCTTTGGGCAGAGGCTACATTAGCGTTTAACGCTTCTACCTGAGCCTGGGCAGCGGCAATCTGTTGGCTGCGGGTGCCCTGTAATAATTCTTGGTAATCGGCCGTCGCTTTGGTGAGGTTCTGCTGGGCTACCTCATAGGCTTGTTGTTTTTTGATCGCGTACTTGGGCGGACACAGCATCTTCGGCATATAAGGCGTCATAGCGATTAAATTCACGTAGCGCTTGGTCACGTGTAACGGTCGCGGAGTCGACCAAGGCTTTGTATGCTTTGATTTGATCTTCACGAGCACCGGCTTGTAAATCCGCTAAGTTGGCGGCTCCTTGAGCGAGCGATGCTTTAGCGGCATCAAGGGCTGTGTTGGTGGTTGGTTCAGATAAGGTAAATAGTGTTTCACCGGCGGTGATGCGGCTGCCGAGATCTACATCAAGACCTGAAATATAACCGCTGCTGCGCGGAGTAATATCGTATTGGTGAACTTCGATGGTACCTACCGTGTTCACCTTGCCGGTAGTTGTGCGGGGGTAGAAGTAGTAGATGGTGATGCCGATTAAAAGAATCAGCACCAGGCCGATGGGGATATATTTCTTTTTCATAGGGGGCTCCTTAGCTAAGTAGTAAAAAAGATATCACTTGATATTAGAGTTCTGGCTTACATTTTATGCTTCGATTCAATCTCGCATTCCGGGAAATAGGTATCAAAAAAGAAATGCAATGATGCTTTGGTTTCTTCCGGCGAAATGAAGACATCTTTCATTGTCTTAACGCCTTCATTAATAGAGGCGCTGTAAATAACCGGAAAGACCAAAATGGAGATTAAGTGGCTGAAGGTAAATTTAGTCATATTACGTATGGCTTCATCGGAGGCATCCGGTTGTTGCTCTTTAATGAGGAGGGCTACATGACTCATTATTTTGGCAACCCCTTGGGTTCGTAAGAATTTAAGATAGGTCATCTGGGTTGGGAAGGTTTGCTTTGATGAAAAGAGATAGAAAATAAACTTCTTATGCTTGGCTAAATGCTGTTGATATTGCAATAAAAATCGAATAAACGCTTGCGCGGCGGCGTTTTTTCGTCTTCGAGGAGATTTAAAAACTCTTTGGCACGGATTAGAATTTGGTTGATGACCTCATTAAAGAGGTTTTCTTTATTTTTAAAATGGTAATTAACGAGTGCCACGTTGACGTCTGCTTCGGCGGCAATCATGCGTACCGTGATGCTGCTGATATCGTCATTATTGAGCATTAAGCGATAGGTTGTGTTGATGATTTTATCTTTCGTTGATTCTGCCATAATTATGTCCTTTATATAGATTAGAAAAATAAGAATTGTAATATAGTTTGCTGTTTTATTTTAAAATTTAAACATTGTTTAATTTACAATTTAATTTTAAACGCTGTTTAAATTAAAATCAAGGGGCAGATGAAATAAATATTAGGAAGATCAATTTTAGATAATCAGTCATTGAGGGGGAAAGCAAGAAGTAATTTGAAAAAGCAAATAAAAAAGCAACTTAAAGATGTTATCTCTAAGTTGCTTTAAAGAGGAATTTTTAGTTGTTAATATTACTCAGTATTTACGAATTACAATCTTTTGGTGCAATTCTATCTCCCATATACGTTTTGCCCCAGTCACACATGGACTCGATAATAGGGGATAAAGTGAGGCCGAATTCCGTTAAGCTGTATTCTGTTTTAGGTGGGACTACGGGATAGACTTGCGTTCGATAACGCCCGCATCTTCCAGTTCACGCAGCTGCTGGGTTAACATTTTTGGCGTTGCCTGAGGAATGACACGCTGTAATTCACTATAACGATGAGTACGTTCCAATAAATGCCATAAGATGATGCATTTATATTTGCCGCCTAACAGGCTTAGAGCCGCTTCAACGGGGCATTGAAACATAGAATTTTTGGTAGCCATGATAATCCCTTCCTAAAAATATAATTTATTATTTACCGGCTTTTGCTTTTAATAAAGTAGCCGCTAAGCCACGGAGCCAGTCCTGATGGCCGATATTCATTGGATCTGTTGGGTCTTCGTGTAAAGCCACGGCGGGTTTGCCGATTTGAGATTCTTGAGTCAAAATACGCACACGATTTTCCGATAAATCTTCAATGAGCCAAGCATGGATTACATCAAGACGCGTTTCGGCGTCGCCTTCAGCCCAGCCATGCCAAGCTAAACGGCCCGGTTGATCACCTTTTGGCGCTTCAAATTCGGTAATTTCTGCTTCGATAGGGAAACCGAAGGTTTAAAACGAAAACGCGTATTTTCAGCAAGCTTGGTACCTTTAGTATTGTCAAACTCCACATCGGCCACATTTTTATAATAAGTTGGCCAAATGGCGGTATCGATTAAATTGTCAAAAGCTTCGGCAGCCGTAACTCCTTGGATAATCACTTCGTTGGAAGCAAAGTTGTCGGTTGTACCCGGTAAATATTCGTGTGGCCAATTAATTTCATGTAACATAATATATCTCCTTTTATTGTAACATAGTCTTGGTTATTTATTTTGCAGTATTAAATGTTAGTATTCGGTAATGAATCCTAATTTATTAATGTATTTGTAAATTTTGAAAACAATTCTTATCAGCTGATGGATTCATTATATGCTAAATATGATTTGAAAGGAAGAATGCACTTAAAGTGCTATAGTAACCCAAAAGATAGTATAGAGGTTTAAAAGTAGTGTACTACTGAGTTAAACGTTTAGTTAATACACAAAAAAAGACCGTAACGATAACAGAAAATCTGTTTTCGTTTACAGCCTCTTAGTATATAGGTTATTCTATTGTTGGTATTAATATATTGTTACGAATTATAAAGAATGAGCGCGCAATTCTTCAGCACTGTGGGTAGAAATCCAAGCCGGTGGAATATCGAACACAGTGTAAGCACCGGTGCCGCCGTGTTTAGCTAAGCGATAAATACCGCGTGCATAGGCCGTCAATACAGAGCCGGTGAATTCAGGATTGCTGTCGAGTTTTAAGGAATATTCTACAACGTGACGGGTACCTTCGGTGCTTTCACCGCTGCGAAGTACGAAACCGCCGTGTGGAATGCCTTTATGGTTTTTGTCGAGTTCTTCTTGGGAGATGAAATGAACGATGGTTTCATAACCAACGAAGTAGTTTTCCATAGTTTTGATTTCGTTTTCGATTTTATCTTTGTCAGCCCCTTCAGCGGCGACTACATAGCATTCACGAAGGTGACCGGACTGAGCCGTCACTTCAGGAGTTTGACCCTGACGAATCTGTTCCAAATATTCTTCGCGAGGTACAGTATACTGACGAGCATCCACTACGCCATCCAAACGACGAATGGCGTCGGAGTGACCCTGGCTGACACCGCGGCCCCAGAAGGTGTAGGATTTACCCTGTGGCAAAATGCTTTCGGCAAAAACGCGTTGCAAGGAGAACATGCCCGGATCCCAACCGCAAGAAATTAATGCCGCATTGCCGCCTTCTTTAGCTGCTTTGTTAACATTTTCAAAATGTTCCGGAATGCGTGCATGGGTATCGAAGCTGTCGATAACGGTGAAATGTTTAGCCACCATCGGAGTCTGTTCGATTAAGTCTGTAGCGGAACCGCCGCAAAGAACCATAACGTCGATTTTGCCCTTGAAGCTTTCCAATTCACTCATAGCGTAGCTTGGCACGCCGCTCACTGTTTCTAAACCGTTACGACGAGAAAAAACACCAACTAATTCCATGTCCGGCTGTAATTTTACAGCCGCTTCTACGCCACGGCCCAAGTTGCCGTAGCCTACAATGCCTACTCTGATTTTCATAGGTCAAACCTCCTACATATATAATAATATTGTAATCATTGCAATCTTTTTGATATACACTCTTATTTAAGTATACTCTGTGTAGAGTTCGGTGTATAGTTAAAAATGTCATTTTCTATAGAAAATTAGAATAGTATAAACAGCAAATAGTAATTATTGGAAATTTTGGGCTTTTTTTCATAAAAAATTTGCCTTTTTATTAGAATTAGTATATAATTGAAAAGCTTATTGATGGTAAGCGCTTCCTACCCTATGGAAGATAGGGCATATGTCCAAAAGAGGAG
>ENA-OPZN01000505-OPZN01000505.1-human-gut-metagenome-genome-assembly--contig:-NODE-505-length-11627-cov-2.507739_pt1 | contig 11627 bp, 9 predicted proteins | sample MGYA00242483_ERZ504503 | MGnify/ENA primary metagenome ERZ504503 (study PRJEB26092, sample SAMD00036285) | human gut metagenome | host: Homo sapiens | study: EMG produced TPA metagenomics assembly of... | reverse complement strand
TGAAAGGAAAGAAGTTATCTTTGTTTCGTATATATAGACATTATTCAAACAAACCTATGGAAAACCTCAAAAAAATTATCAAACAGTTCCCCAAAGTGGGTGAAGTGAAAGAAATCAAAGCTTTGACATCCGGCCTCATCAATCAGACTTATCTGGTAAAATCGGTATCTCCTGAAGAGCCTGACTATGTATTGCAACGAATCAACCATTTAATATTACCAATATTGAAATGCTGCAACACAATATAGAAGTAGTGACCAGACACATCCGCCAAAAGCTGGAAGCCAGACACGAAGAGGACATTGAACGTAAGGTACTCCATTTCTACCTTCCACCAATGGCAAGACCTATTTCTATGATGGAGAAGGTTATTGGCGAATTTCAATATTTATTCCGCGTTCACAAACATTGGAAACAGTTACACCGGAATCTTCCTATCTGGCAGGACTGAAGTTTGGTGAATTCCAGGCCATGCTGGCTGATGTGCCCGAACAACTCGGAGAAATCATCCCCGATTTCCACAATATGGAATTCCGCTTAAAACAATTACGTGAAGCCGTATCCGCCAACATATCCGGCCGTTTGGCAGAAGTACAGGACATAGTGGACGCTATAGAAAAAGATGCTGATACGATGTGCAGCGCTGAACGTTTTTACCGTGAAGGCAAATTGCCCAAACGCATCTGCCACTGTGACACAAAAGTAAGCAACATGTTATTTGATGAAAACGGAAAAGTGTTGTGTGTCATTGACCTGGACACGGTAATGCCCAGTTTCATTTTCTCCGATTTCGGTGATTTCCTCCGTTCGGCAGCCAATACCGGCAAGGAGGATGAGGCTGATTTAAATAAGGTGAAGTTCAACATGGAAATCTTCAAAGCATTTACCAAAGGTTATATTGAATCGGCCCGGACTTTCCTGACTCCTCTCGAAATAGAAATGCTACCTTACGCTGCCACCCTGTTCCCCTATATGCAAGCTGTACGCTTTTTAGCAGATTATATAAACGGAGACACGTATTATCAAACCCGGTATAAAGACCATAATCTGGTACGCACCAAAGCGCAGTATAAACTGTATCTGGAAGCAAAATCCGCTACACCGGACATGAAGGCTTATATCAACAGTCTGCTATAATATAAAAAACAACAAGGAGCACAAAGGTATCTTAAAATGACACGAACCCTCTGTGCTCCTTTCATATTCGTCCGGCAATGATCCTAAATCTACCGTTTCGGTATATCTACCGATTTTTCACTTTTCCCTTTCAGATGTTCGGAAAAGTAATCAACCAGTTTCCAATAGAAATATTCATTCATATCACCGAATCCATGACGCTGTTGAGGAAGAATCAGCATATCAAAACGCTTCCCGGCACGAATCAAGGCGTCAACTACCCGTAAGGTATTGCCCGGATGCACATTATTATCAATATCACCATGAATCAGTAACAAATTTCCTTTCAATTGCTTCGCTATTTCAGGATTAGTAGCAATCTTATAAACGAAAGTTGTATCCCCTTTCTCACTCACCACCTCTTTTACGCCGTGATGCGTTTCACTCCACCAACGGTTATAGATATTGTTATCATGATTTCCGGCACAAGAAACAGCCACTTTGAAGAAATCCGGGTATTGGCACATAGCCGCCGTACTCATAAATCCACCTCCCGAATGTCCATGAATACCAACCTTATCTATATCTATAAAATGATGACGCTGCGCCAATTGCTCGATAGCATATTTATGATCGGCCAGCGGATAATCACGCATATTTCCATATCCATAATTATGATACCATTTAGAGCGGCTAGGATGCCCGCCGCGTTGTCCCACAGAAATAACAATAAATCCGGCCTGTGCCAAACGGTCGGTACGGGGACTCATACGGGTAAACGGATAATAAACACCTTCCACCTGTGGCCCAGGATAAACATAATCCACAATAGGATAAACCTTAGTTGAGTCAAAATTAAAAGGTTTATACATCACACCATACAGATCTGTCACGCCATCAGCCGCCTTTACCTTAAATATTTCCGGAAATTTATAACCGGCAGCAAAAAGCTGTGAAAAATCACTCTCCTGAATATCCATTACCTTATTGCCATTAGTATCCAGCAGGATGGCGCAGGGCACCGTATTTACACGCGAATAGTTATCCACCACAAAACGAGCATCATCATCCACTTCCACACGATGGAAATAATCCCCTTTGGTCAGTAATTTCAAACCGCTGCCATCCAGATTCACACGATACAAATGTTCATAATAAGGATGTTCTTTCGCATTCATTCCATTGGCAGTAAAATAAATCACACGCGCCTTGTCATCTACTTTCAAGATTTCCTCCACGTGCCAGGGACCTTTTGTGATACGATTTTTCAAATTACCCTGATCATCATATAAATAAAGGTGTGCCCAACCATCACGCTCACTCCATTGAATAATTTCCTTTCCACCATTCAAGACTCTTAAAGGACGAGTTTCCTGATAGGTATTCATCCGTTCCTTTATTACTGGTACAACAGAATCCTGTCCTATCGTATAGGAACAAACATCAATCCGATGTAAATCACGGCTGCTGCGGGTCAGGAAGAAACGGTTGTTATCACCCTGCCAAACGGCAGCCTGATCTTCCATATCACGCTGTTTTTGCATCATTGGTTTGTATTCCAGGCCAATGCTTTGATCTTTATAAGCTGCTACTTTAATTTCCTTACGTTTATTATCAACCAAGTCAAACAAGTACAGGTGTTCTATGGGAGCTTCCTTTTCTCCCGGCATCTGGTATTTATAAGTTTCCAATGTGGGACGTGGACGGGCCATCGAATTTATTACCCATAACTCTTTCACAGCGCGATCGTCAGAAACTGTCATAGCAAAATAACGTGAATCCGGAGACCACACTCCACCTACACGACGACGCTTGCCATTACATAAAGTATCTGTATTCAACATACTATAGGGAATACCATAGCCAAAATCCTTCATGCCATCTGTAGTAAGCTGGATTTCCACGATCGTACTATCCTTTTCATTTTTTTCGCCTTTTCATAATCTTCACGACTCATGCGATACAAATTCAAATCCTTGGCATAAATCACCGTTTTACCATCAGGAGAGACCGATCCCCAATAGATTTTCTTCAGGTCGTCTTCTTTATCTTTCAGATGGGTCAATTTACGGGTAGGATAGTCATAAGAAAAATAAAAGATTTCCTTCTCATTCTTCTTGTCCTTCTTATCCTTGCCATCTTTTCTTTGGTGTCGCATCTTTTGTTGACTTTACTTCAAAAGTAAAGGTACGCCCATCTTCTTCCGCTTTCAGATTTGTGATTGGCAAATGGCGTGCCTCAAAGGGATCTTTTTACAATTTCGGTAAGCTGGGAAGCTAATTCATCCCTATCAAACAAAAGCTTCTTTGTCCGGGCAGCCGGATCAACCACATACCAAAAGGTTCCTTCACTTGTTTTGTACTCGAACCAGAAATTATTACCTTTCTGGAACCAATGCGGATCCACCACAGTAGAAAACAACATGGTGTTCAATTTTTCTTGTTGTGTATTTCTTCTGCCTGCAGATATTCCGGCAAGCGTTCCTGCGCTTTTGCAACAGAAACTGTCGTACACAGACCGCCCATTAAAAGGGTAATGAATAGCATTTTCCTCATAGATTGAACTTTTATCGTGTTTATAAAAAAACAAACATACACAAAATTCTTCATTTAACAATCTTAAACAAAGAATTTGTGTATGTTTGTTTCATTTATCCTTTTCTTATCAGAAACTATACCCTGAAGTAAAGCTAACCATATGATTCCGTATCCTTAAATCATTCTGTTCCTTATTATATTTTCCCCAAGCCAAATCATACCCGATAGTAAATGAAATCCGTTTAACAGCAATCCCGACAGAAGCCGTTCCTCCCCAATCCAAACGAGGGGACGCCTCAAAACCAAATTCCTCATTTACTGTTTTTTCCTTTAAAATGTGCCAAACCGGTAATAATCATTCCGGTATTCGTACTGTCCAACACCTGTTTCTTCATCTATATTATATTTTGAGGAAGAAACATAAGCATTAGTACGTCCACCAATTCCTACAGCTACATAAGGTCCTACTGCTAATTTAAGACGCACATCATCACAAAGTTTAAACCCCCAATGAGCCATAACAGGCAATTGCAAATAATAACGCGTGGACTCAACATTCGTTTTTTCATAATCCATGCTAAATCCTCCCCCTGTTGATATGTTTCCCCAGCTCATAGGATGATACCCACCTTTCTGCATTAAGATATAAACCCCGGACTTCAAGCCAAAAGAAGGCTTCTTTCCCACCCCTTCCTTTAACTGATACAACACACCGGCACCGGCTTTAAAACCTAATGTAACTGATGTCCCTTCATTTTCCTTATTCACTACCAAGCCGGCTTCCGGCGTAACACTCCAACGAGACTGAGCGTTCAACATCATACTCGCCAAAATACCTGCCATAAATAAAATTACTTTTTTCATCTTTTTCTTCTTTTTAGTTCATTATCTATGTAAAAGACTAAAAATTCAGAAAAACCCCCATTGCATATCCGGAAAAATAATAAAATAACATGAGCAACTCACTCACATAACAAAAGAAACACCCTACATTTAAACATACCGTTCAAGAAATCAAAAAAACAAACGCTGCAAAACCAACCAACAGCAGCAAAAGTTATCGACTTATTTTCGCATTCTTCTTTATTATTCGGTTAGGTGTCATACCAAACGTTGTTTAAAACTAATTTGCTGAAATAACGAGGATCATTAATACCCACCATATAAGCAATCTGCGTCATATTATAATCACCACTCTCTATCAATTGTGCGGCACGTTTCACACGCATCTCTTTAATAAACTCAATGGGGGCAAGTCCTGTCAGGGTCTTCAGTTTCTTGAAAAAGACAGAACGGCTCACCGCAAGCTCCTGTACCAAATCATCCACGATCAAATCGCCATTATCCATATTCTTCTCCATTAATTCCGTCAGTTTCTCCATAAACTTACGGTCATGGGAAGACATCTCAGGCTGTGTTTGCTGTTCTTCCTCCGCAACAGGCTGAATATTCATCAGATTCGCACAATACAACTGTTGCAACTTGACACGTTGTGTCAGAATATTCTCCACCCTGGCCTTCAGGTAAGTAGCACTGAACGGTTTCGTTATATAATCCTCAACTCCCAGTTCCATACCTTCCAACTTACTGTCCATATCCGTTTTAGCCGTCAGTAAAAACGACTGGAATGTGACTAGTCGCCATATTAGCACGCAAATCTTCTGTCATGGTAATACCATCCTTTTCCGGCATCATGATATCACTAATAATAATATCCGGAACAAACTTCAAAGCCTTATCCAAACCTTCAGCCCCATTGACAGCCTCTATGACGTTGAAATTTGAGATAAAGATACTACGCAAAAAGAAACGAAGTTCCAAATTATCTTCAACCAGCAACATCGTTTTGCTTTCATTCCTCTTCTCTTCATGTCCCTGAACTGATTCTTCCACCTCTTCCGGCCTCATTTCGACAGAATCAGAGAGAATGAACTCTACATTCTCCGTATAGTGCTCCTTGCCTTTCAAAAACTCAACCGTGAAACAACTGCCCTCCCCTTCTTTACTATCCACACGGATAGTCGCTTTGTGCAGTTCCACCAATTCCTTAACCAAAGAAAGACCGATACCAGAACTTTGCTGATTAAACAAATTCTTGTCCAACAGATTTTCAAAACGGACAAAAAGGGAAGCTTTCTTGCTTTCAGAAATTCCTATACCTTGATCCTGCACACCAATCGCCACATTATGTTCATTTTCATGAATGAAAAGCGTAATCATCTTACCCTGTGGAGTATACTTGAAAGCATTGGAAAGCAGATTGAAGACAATCTTTTCCAACTTATCCGCATCTACCCACAGTTTTAAGGAAGGCATTTCACTTTCGAATACAAAATCAATATGATGCTCTTCGGCCAGCGATTCAAAATTATCCATGATATGGCGTACAAAAGGAACAATATCTATCTGCTCTATACGCAACTTCATCTTATTTTTCTGTATTTTGCGGAAATCAAGAATTTGGTTCACCAAGCGAAGCATACGGTCGGTATTACGTTCCACTACATGCAATTGCTCACGTACATCATCCGGCAAAGTCTTGTTTTTCAGAACATATTCCACAGGACCTGCAATCAATGTCAGCGGAGTGCGAAGTTCGTGAGAAATATTTGTAAAAAAGCGAAGCTTTATATCAGAAACCTGCTGTTCCACAGACACTTCATGTTTCAGACGATAAATAGTAAACAATATATATACTCCTGAAAACAGAATCAACAGAAAAGCAAGAATATAAATTGCCATAGCCCAAGCCGTTTCCCAAAACGAAGGCTGAATGGTGATTCTCAAACTGCGCTCATTCTCTACCCAAACCCCATCACTATTGGTCGATTTAACCTGAAAGACATACTCTCCTTTCGGAAGATTAGTATATGTAGCGGTACGCTGTCGGTCTACATAATTCCATTCTTTATCAAATCCGCGTAAACGATAAGCATAACGGATATTTTCAGGATAAATCATATCCAACGCAGCAAACGATAAGGTTACAATATTCTCCTTATGTGAAAGCACCAGATGTTCTGTATTATTGAGTGACTGCCGCAACAAGCTTCCCGGTACGCCTGGAACTACCTCCTGATTGGATATCTTCAAAGTACCTAAAATAATGGATGGAACATAATTACTCTTCTTAATGTGCTCCGGTTCAAAATAAAGCACGCCACGACTGGTGCCAAACAAAATAGTGCCGGGACCAAGCTTCAACGATGTTCCTTCCTCAAAACGTATCTTACCACCAAAATCCCTTTCATTATAATTCTCAAAACGTTGTTCGGACGGAATAAATTTACTCAATCCGTTTTCCGTACTTATCCACAAGTTTCCTGCGCCATCCTCTTCTACAGACAACAGGATATCTGAAGGCAGGCCATTCTTCACTGTATAAGATTTAAATACAGCTCCCCCTTCTCCGTTCATGGAAACAAGCCGGTTAAGACCACCCCCAAATGTAGCCAAATAAACTTCTCCTTGAGAAGTGGTTACAATCCGATATACGTTATTGTTGCTCAGACAATTCATATCATCGGGGATACGTGCATAAAGATGGAACACAATCGACTCCGGATCTTTAAAATCCTCTTTAAAACTAAGCGCGCCATCACTGCTCCCCACCCATATATTCCCCTTCTTGTCAGAAGTGATATGGCGTACACGGTAACAACGGTCATACGGAAAACCTTTCAGGTTATTTCTAGAACTAATAAACACATATTTCCCTTCAGGAGTTTTCTGAATATAATTCAACCCTCCACCGAAAGTTGCCACCCAAATGCGTCCATGCTTGTCTTCATGTAACCAGTAAACACTATTATGACTCAGGCTATAAATATCATCTTCATCATATTTGAATCGAGTAAACTTAAAATGGGTCCCCTCCTTTTCTGCCAGAATAATACCATCCCCTTTGGTCGCAATCCAAATGTTTCCGTGAGAATCTTGCATGATATGATAAGGAACTCCCCGTAACGGTCTGCCAGATTTGGCTATATCCCCCTCTTCAGTCAGAATACCCTGAAAATCTAAATCAGAAGAATAAATTTCAATCTGACCATCCCGTTTTCCCATCCAGATGCGATGTTCGCTATCTTCAAACAACGCACGTACCGTATTGGAGTTCAAGTCATAACTGTGACCCATGCGGGGATAAATATGGAACTGGCTTCCTAAAAAAGTAATCTTCTCCAACCCCTTAGAATGAGTACATAACCAAAGATTGCCTTGCTTATCGGATAACATGGAATGTAATTTATTGGAAAAGTGCCAATCGGGTGAATCGGGGTCATTATAGAAAGGTAACAGCCGATTTGCCTCTCTGTCATACCAAGAAAGCCCTCCTCCTTGCGGATGTACCCACAAATTACCGTTCAAGTCTTCACAAATATGAAAACTGGGATAGGAACGATCGGCACCACGAGGCTCCACTTGCATCTTTTCTTGCTTAAATACTTCTGTCAAAGGATTGAAGTGACAAACCTTTCCCCATTCGGTCATCTCAAACCATGCTTCCTGCTTACTGTCAACATAAACAGAACGGAAAGCGTCTGCCGGGAATTCGGGACAATTGGATTTATTATAGACTTTACACTCTTTTGTATCCGAATGGTACAATATCAATCCTTCATGGGCAGTTGTTATCAACAGCCCCGTACCTTTTATTTCATTTATAGCAATCACTTTATCCTTTACCGGCAATTCCCAAAGACGAAAGATTTCATTCTGCAAAGAATAGCACCATATCCGTCCTCTGTCTGATCCAAAAATAAAAGTTCGTCACCATAACTGCAAAAAGAGTAGAAAGGCCTGTACGGGTTCATCTTTGCCTGACTGGATATTCACAAAATAAGAGACAGGCTCTTCTTTATATTCGTAATCTTCAGCAGACCGTTATCAGTAAGCAACCACTCTTGATTGTAAGCATCGCTAAAAACCTGATTAATATGAACGGCATTTCCTCCACGACTATGAGTAGCATATACTTGGGTAGTTATGCTGTAATCTTTAGGGTTTGTTTTTACACGGACAGCCCCCTCATTTTCAGAAAGTAGCCAAATGACACTGTCGGGCAATATTTTAATAGAAGAGAAACGCATACCCTCCTCTTCACCTTCGGCAGGAATTTGTTCGAACTTCTCTGTTCTTTGGTCAAAACGATACACACGATAATCATACGTTTGCAGCCAAATATAATTATAAGGGTCTACTTCCAATAAGTCTACCCGGTTGTTAGTCATAGTAATTTTATTCCCTTGTCTGGCTTTATAAACTTTGAAGTCATAACCGTTGAACCGGTTGATTCCATCCCAAGTAGAGAACCATAAAACTCCATTATGGTCTTGTACCATGCTCATGATGGAGTTCTGAGACAAGCCGTTTTCCGAAGAATAATGAGTAAAGATACAATTAGGCTGACTTTTTGCATGAAAAAAGAGCAGCAAAGTAAGTATAAACAGAATGTGTCTTTTCATTTCGTAGATTTTCATATATAGTAGGCAAAAATACATAAAAAACGAGAGATACTGATATACAAGCTCCTAAAAAACAAAAGGGGAAAAGTTAAATCCCCCCTTTATCATTCTACTCTTCCCTGACACTTTCCATAGGAACAAATAGAATTCCTCCCTACAGTGACAAAGTATTATTACTGGTAGAAAGAACAGCTTATCTCTTTAAATTCTGCAACAATACATTTCCATTTTCCACCGGATTCCACCCGTCATCACCTGCCAAAATCTGTGCTTCATTATAATTACTGATATCGTTCAGCTGCTTTCCAAACGAAGCACGCGAAGCGGCAGCCGCCCCTTCTCCCGTATTCCGGTATTCAGCATAGAATACGGTTTCCTCATTTTCTTTTTTGCCCCAGTTGTTCCAACCCACCGGAAGAATATGCTTTCCCAAATCACAATGAATATAAACAGCCTGTGCATAAGGACGCCAAGGACGGGACAAATACACCTTCTGAGCCTCAGCCACACCCGTCAATTTACAGCCTATAAAAACATAGCCATATTTTTGCCTTGATCTGTAGAAGGAGCGGTAACATACCCATCACCCAAACTATGATGGTGCAATCCTTAAACAATGCCGTAGACCAGCCAAAAATAAAATCCACCGTACCCTCTATATAACAATGGTCATAAAACTGACGACTGTCTTTGCCATAAGTGTACAAAGTATCCTGATTTCCCAAAAAACGACAGTTTTTGAAATAAGCGCGATCTCCACTAACAAAACAGGCCACTGCCTGCCCCACTCTGCCGGCACTATTCTCGAAAGTGATATTCTCAGCATAGAAATCGGAGCATAAATATAACAGGTTGATGAACCGGATGTAGACATTTCTTCTCCGAAATAGTTCTTTTTAGAAGCAAAATCATCATTTGTCAGAATTGCTCCGTCCTCACCTATCAAAGAAATACTAATCTTGCTTTCAGGAATAACCACTTTTTCTTTATATACCCCTTTACGGACTAGAATAGTAGTGCGTCCTGCTTTACGAAAATCGGGGACAGCATGAATCGCTTCCTGAATGGTAAAGAAATCACCACTGCCATCTTTTGCCACTACAAAATCATAATGACGTACAAAAGGCGCCAATGCAGGAACCTCTTTAGCTATAGCATCCACTGTCAAACCAGCAATAGTACGCGCCCCATATACATTCAGGTGCGTATTATCCTCACGCCCTTTCGGACAAGCTGCACACACACCTTCAGGAATCCACATGAACAATTTTTTTGAGCCTCCGGCCCCCATCTCCTGCACCAAATCATGCGTTATCTTGTTCATATCCACAAAAGGCACATCCAACTCTTTTGCCACATTACGCGGAGACTCCAAATATTTTCCATGAGTATCAATCAACACTTCTCCATCTTGAGAAACACTCCCCTTTGACAAATCCTTGCGCACATCATCTTCGGCTACCGCATTTTTATTATTCCGGAAATTACGACGGACAATGGCATTGAACAACACGGGAATTCCCCCTTTTAGCACGTGTTTCTTTTACAAAACGGCGTAGATTGGCATCAAAAGTAGATCCGGGATCAGTATGACGTTTCTCATCGGCCTTCTCATCATTATGCCCAAACTGAATAAAAACATAATCACCCGGCTTTACTTTATTAATTACTACCTCCCACAATCCTTCATCAATAAAACTTTTAGAACTCCGACCATTTCTAGCATGGTTTTCCACACGAATATTCTCACTGAAATATCCTCCCAGCACATGGCCCCATCCACGTTCCTGATTACCTCCCTCTAAGGGTTTGTTGGCCATAGTCGAGTCACCTATCATAAAGATAGTAATTGTGCGGTCTGCCGTAAAAGCAGAAAATAACAACAAGGCAACAAATGCCATCAACATCTTAATTTTCATCGCTTTCTATTTTAAATTTTGATTAAAGAACTCAAGTATATCATCCTGTATCTCCTTACTGCAAAAATGGGGCAAATCATAGAACTTGGTGGTCAACAGATTTTCTACCGATTGACTCTTCCATACATCCTGCATGGTAGAGAAAGCGCTTTCAACGCCCTTTACAGGAAAAAAGTTTGTCCCGCAAGCCATTGATGAACAACATCGGTTTGGGACAGGCGATAGATGCCACATGAGGATAATCCATCCAATTCCGTATTCCGGGAATAATCATGGAATAAGCAGACCCACCTTTGTTCTGATTATTGGTAAGTGTCATTAAGCTATCTGTAGTATTCATCCAGCACACAGCAGCGCCTGCCTTCACCACATCTGTAGCGGCACTGACCATCCAGGCACGATGTGCTCCCATGGAAAATCCCATAGTACCTATCTTTTCCTTATGAACCATGGGCAATGAGGCCAGAAATTCCGCGCTACGAATATCATCCCAGGCTATCAAGGCTCCCCAAGACATTCCCATCTGTAACATATTGGCCGCCAACGCTTGCTGTGAGTCATAGCGTACTCCTTCCTTACGTCCCCGTTCC
>ENA-OPZN01000504-OPZN01000504.1-human-gut-metagenome-genome-assembly--contig:-NODE-504-length-11653-cov-2.592573_pt1 | contig 11653 bp, 9 predicted proteins | sample MGYA00242483_ERZ504503 | MGnify/ENA primary metagenome ERZ504503 (study PRJEB26092, sample SAMD00036285) | human gut metagenome | host: Homo sapiens | study: EMG produced TPA metagenomics assembly of... | reverse complement strand
GTTCGAGGGCCCGCTGGCTTGCGTGCGCATCGGCCGCGACAAGGAGACCAGCGAGTTCATCGTCAACCCCACTTATGAGGAGCGCGAGAACTCCGACCTCGACCTCGAGCTCGCGGGCACCCGCGACTTCATCTCCATGGTCGAGGCCGGCGCCGAGGAGGTGTCCGAGGAGGACATGCTCGCCGCCATGCAGTTTGGCCAGGAGGCCATCGGCGCCTTCTGCGACGCCCAGCTCGAGTTCGTGGCCGAGTGGGAGCAGGTTAACGGGGCGATTGTGAAGCGCGAGTACCCGCTGGACCAGCCGGTCGAGGAGGTCCACGACCGCATCTTCGCCCACTACGACGAGATGGCCGCGGCTCTCCGCGACGCCGACAAGCTCGCTCGCCAGGATAAGGTCGCCGAGCTTAAGGAGGCCATCAAGGCCGAGTTCACCGAGGAGGAGCAGGTCGCTTGGGAGCGCGAGATCCCGGTGAACCTCAAGAAACTCGAGAAGACCGCCATGCGCCGCATGGTCGTCGAGACCGGTGAGCGCGTCGACGGCCGCACCGCCGCCGAGATCCGCCCCATCATGGTCAAGGGCGACTATCTGCCCCTGGTTCACGGTTCCGGCCTGTTCCAGCGCGGCCAGACCCAGGTGCTCTCCGTACTCTCGCTCGGCATGCTCAACGAGGGTCAGCGCCTCGACACCATCGAGCCCGTCGATGGCAAGCGCTACATGCACCACTACAACTTCCCGCCCTACTGCACCGGCGAGACCGGCCGCATGGGCACGCCTAAGCGCCGCGAGATCGGCCACGGCAACCTGGCCGAGCGAGCCCTGATCCCGGTCCTGCCCGATGAGAACGAGTTCCCCTACGCCATCCGCGTGGTGTCCGAGGTCATGGAGTCTAACGGCTCCTCTTCGATGGCTTCCACCTGCGGCAGCTGCCTGGCTCTCATGGACGGCGGCGTGCCGATCAAGCGCCCCGTCTCCGGTATTGCCATGGGCCTCATCCAGGAGGAGGGCAAGACCGTCGTCCTGTCCGATATCCAGGGCCTCGAGGACTTCCTGGGCGACATGGACTTCAAGGTCACCGGCACTGAGAAGGGCATCACCGCGCTGCAGATGGACAATAAGGCCACCGGCCTGACGTTCGATATCCTGCGTACCGCCCTCGAGCAGGCCAAAGAGGGCCGCGCCTACATCCTCGACAAGATGCTCGAGGTTGTGCCCTGCCCGCGCGAGGATACCCGTTCTTCTGCGCCTAAGATCCAGACCATCACGATCCCCACCGACAACATCCGCGACGTCATCGGCAAGGGTGGCGAGACCATCCGCGGCATTCAGGATGAGACCGGCGCTTCTATCGACATCCACGAGGATGGTACCGTGTACGTCGGTGGCGTTGGCGAGTCTGTGGCCGCTGCCATCGAGCGCATCGAGCTCATCGTCAAGGTTCCCGAGGTGGGCGAGGAGTACACGGGTCGCGTTGTCTCCATCCAGCCTTTCGGCGCCTTCGTGAACCTGCTGCCCGGTAAGGATGGCCTGCTGCACATCTCCCGGGTTGCCCAGGGCCGTGTTGAGAAGGTCGAGGACGTCCTGAACGTCGGAGACGAGGTCAAGGTCAAGGTTATCGAGATCGACGACCGCGGCAAGATCTCCCTGGATCGCCTTGAGAAGCCCGAGGCCCCGGCTGGATCCGGCCGCGGTGAGGGCGAAGGCCGCGCCGAGCGCCGCGAGCGCGGTGACCGTCCGGGCCGCGGTGCCCGCGACACCGGTGCTCGTGGATTCGACCGTCCCGCCCGTCGCGAGCGTGGCGACCGTCCGCGTCGTCCCGGTGACAACGGTGGCCGTGCCCCGCGTCGTCACCACGAGGCTGAGTAGCGACTCGTTCGATTTCGTCGAATTTGCATAGTGCGACTATGGGCCCGGGGATAAACCCCCGGGCCCATATTGTGTGTGGTGTGGTTCAGTATGTAGACGGCCGTAACTGAATGAGCAGGGGCTCTCTTCAGGTTTCGCGCAATGCCTCAACAAGAACGGATCAAAATTTGCGATTCGTCACGCCTGTGCTTACAAAAATCGACTATGTGTACCTAGCGGGGTTCCATGGTTCGCTTTTTGTTCTTGATTGCTCCAAAGTTGGAAGAAAATAATGAACATCTGTTAGAGAAAACCGCAAATTGAAGGGTCGTTTTGACTCCGTCGGTGGGAAAGTCGTACGACTTAATTGGATCTATCCGGCCTTCTCTCTCTGAACCGTGTCGAAATGGTACACATTGTCGATTTTTGTAAGTGAAACAATCGAAGCAACATCTCTCCTTGGTCCCAAAATGAATTCGGGGCTTAGATACTGGCCTGTTTTTCCTTCAGATGACTGGCCAGGATCTCAAGAGCGTGCGCATAGCCGGAAAGGCCTTCACCTGTGACGCGCGCGAAGCACGCCATTCCGGCATAGGATACTTGCCGAAAGTCCTCACGCTCCTCAACGGCGGAGATGTGAACCTCAACCGAGGGGATGGCGACTGCTTTGAGGGCGTCGAGGATCGCTACGCTCGTGTGCGTGTATGCAGCGGGATTGATGACGATGCCGTCGATGCTTCCGTATGCCTCTTGGATACGGTCAACGATTGCCCCCTCATGGTTGGACTGGAATACTTCGATTCCGTTAAAACCAAGCTCATCGGCCGCGTCCTGGCATATCTGCACGAGCGTTTCGTAGTTGTCCGACCCATAGATGCCAGGTTCGCGGATGCCGAGCATGTTGAGGTTCGGTCCATTGATCACGAGTGCCTTCATGGGTACATTCCCTTCTTGGACGGATGGCGGAACGTGCCATTGGGGACGTGCCCTTTTGGCACACGCTGCTTGCGGATGCGTGCCAAAAGGGGCATGACCCCAATGGTACGGCGAAGCAGCGTTCATGCCGCATGCTAGAGCATCCGTGGGAGGGCGGACATGAGTGCAGCGGCGGTGTTTGCGGCGCAGTCGGTAGAACTAACGGTGAGATCGGCCCATGCGCGGTATATGGGCATGCGCTGCTGGGCGAGCTCCTCGATGCCGTGTTTGGCGGTGAGGGGACGTCCCTTGGTCGCAAGTTCTTCGAGCGGACGGTCAAGCATGACAATAAGGCTGTTCTGATGAAGCAGAGGGTAGTTCTCCTCTCGCGTGACGATGCCACCGCCACAGGAGATGACAAGTCCGGATTGTCCGGCAACGCGGCTGAGCACTTCGGTCTCGCGGCTGCGGAAGGCCGCCTCTCCCTCGCGCTCGATAAATTCAGCACAGCTCATGCCGAGCTCATCGGCGAGGGCTTGGTCGATGTCGACGTGCTCGCGCTTGAGCAGCTTCGCGAGATGCTCGCCTACGCGTGTCTTGCCGCATCCCGGCATGCCAATGAGGGAGATGTTCTGCTCGGTAGCGGAGAGTCGGCGCGTCACGTCGACGATCCTCTCCATGTCGATGACCTCGCCCGTGTAGCGCTCGACTGCCTGCGCTGCCTGGGCAACCAGCATGAGAAGTCCTCCGGCGTACGGGATTCCCCTGCGTTCGGCCTCCATCATGAGGGCCGTGCGTGCAGGGTTGTACACGATGTCGACGAGACCCTCAAGCCTAGGGAACGCGTCGAGAGAGCAGGGCGCGGCGGGGCATGTGGGGAACATGCCCACGGGCGTGCAGTTGACGGCGAGGGCGGCATCGGAATGGAGGTCCAGATTCGCATAACTGTTCTCGCCCGTGCGATCGATGGACACGGGGTTCATCTTCAAGTCGGCAAGGACCATCATCGCGGTGGAGCCGGCTCCGCCCGATCCGCCGAACACCACGGCTTTTTTGCCAGCCAGATCGAGGCCGAGGGACTCTACGAGCACCTTGAATCCGTAGTAATCGGTGTTGTCGCCGCGAAGACGCCCGTCCGCGAGGCGCGTTACCGTGTTGATGTTACCCATGCGTTGGGCGATATCGGATAGTTCGTCCATGTAGGGGACGAGCTTTTTCTTGTAGGGGATGGTGACGTTGAAGCCCTCCCACACATCGGAGCGAACGAAGTCCTCGAGCTGATCGGGCTCGCGCTCGAATTTACGGTAGTCAAGTCCAGCGAGCTCGCGGTATATGACAGGGGTGTAGCTGTGTCCGAGTACGCGGCCCAAAAACGCCGTATGGTCGTTTGATGACATTCATGGCTGCTCCTTCGTGGACGCACGTGGTTGATTATGAGTCGAGCGTGTCAAACGGGGGACACCCCCTTGGCACGCGGTGGGATCAGAGTACTTCGAGATAACTGCCGAAATAGTGGAAACTGCTACAGACGTCGTCGAGGCCGTCGAGCAGTGCACTGAATTCAGGGCTCGTAGCGGGGCATGCGAGGTCGAAGTAGAACGTGAACTCGAAGTCACTTCCGGGGACGGGGCGGCTCTCAAGTTTCACGAGGTCGATATTCAGGGCGTAGATGCGTTCCAGCACGCGATACAGGGCGCCAGGTTCGCTTTTGAGCGTGAGCTGGATGGACGTCTTGTTGGCACCTGGGTACACGGCGGGCTCCCGCGCGATGACGACGAACCTGGTGTAGTTGGCATCGGAGTCTTGGACGTTGCGCTCAATGGCGTTCAGGCCGTACAGCTCGGCGCATGGCAACGACGAAAGTGCGGCAAGGTCGTGCCTGCCCGAAGAGGCGACGAGCTCGGCGGCGCGGGCGGTGTTCTCGCATACGGTGGTCCGCACACCGAGGTTCTCGAGGTAGCCAGCGCATTGGTTAAGTGCCTGATTGTGGGAGATGACCTCTTTTGATCTCATCGCGCTCAACGCCGGGGAGGGCGAGCAGGTTGTGGTCGATTTTCAGCCGCAGCGCCCGCACGATCGAACATCCGTAGGAGCCAAGCAAATCGTACACGGCGTTGACGGAGCCCGCTGTGGAGTTCTCGATGGGCAGCACGCCGAATTCGCATGCACCCGAGACAACGGCGCGAAACACTCCGTCGAAGGTGGGGGAGAAGCTGATGTCGGGAATCGAGAACAGCCTGCTGGCGGCGATTTGGCTGTAGGCTCCTTCGACCCCTTGACAGCACACGGAGACGCGAGAGGGAAATGCGCTCTCGAGCGGCAGGAAGGATGCGCGGACTCGTTTTGAGACCGCGTCCGGTCGTTGGGCCTGCATGATGTTCAGCTGTGCTGCCTTGTTCATGCTCATGAGCAGGGAGAATAGGGCGACGGCCTGGTTTTCGAGGCCTTCGGGCGCCTGTGCGGCTATATGGGCGAGTTTGGCGCGCTCGCGCGCGGGGTCGAAGACCGCCTTGCCCATGCGGATCTTGCTTTGCGCGACATCACGGGCGAGTGCCATACGCTGGCAGAACAGGTCGAGCATTTGCGCGTCGATGGCGTCTATCTTCGTGCGAACTTCGGCGAGATCCATGTGTTTCCTTTGGCGATCGGGGGTTGCGGGGTGTCATTGGGCGTGCCAAAGGGCGCGTTGCAGGTGGCACGCCCAATGGTATGTAACACCAGCGTTATTCAGCTCGGGGCGTTTGGTGTGTGAATGCAGACGTGCCTTCGGCCTCGAGGAGCGCGTCGAACAGGGCAAGGGCGCAGGCGGCCTCAGCCACCGGGACGGCGCGCGGGACGATGCAAGGATCGTGGCGCCCGCGCACCACAAGGTCGGCATTCTCCATATGGTCGAGGTCGACGCTGGGTTGGTGTCGCCCGATGGACGGCGTGGGCTTGAGGGCCATGCGCCATACCACGGGCAGGCCGGTGGTGATGCCGCCGAGGATGCGCCCCCCGCGCTATTGGACTGCGGGCAAACGCGCCCGTCCTCCACCCGATACGCATCGTTGTTCTCGCTGCCGCGTAGTTCGGCGGCTCCAAAGCCGACGCCGAACTCGACTCCCTTGACGGCGGGGATGCCAAACGCGATGCGCGCGATTCGGTTCTCAATGCCGTCGAACATGGGGTCGCCGAGCCCCGCGGGAACGCCGTACGCCACACATTCGATCACGCCGCCCACGCTGTCGAGGTCGTTTCGCCTCCATGATGCAGGCGCGCATGTTTGTCGCGGCGGCCGCGCTTACGCAGGGCAGGGGGTTGGCGAGGATGGCGGCGAGCTGTACCTCGTTGGGCTTCATGGGATCGAGCGGAGTGTCCTGAATCGCCTCGGGCCCCAGGCTCGCGATGTGCGCGGCTATGCGCACCCCGCGTGCCTCGAGCGCTTGCAGTGCGATCCCGCCAGCGATGCACAGCGGCGCGGTCAGGCGCCCCGAGAAGTGGCCTCCGCCAGCGACGTCCTGGAACCCGCCGTATTTGACCTGGGCGGGCCAATCGGCATGGCCGGGGCGGGGCTTGCGGCGTAGCTCGTCGTAGTCCTGGCTGCGCGTGTTGCCATTGCGGATGATCGCCGCGATGGGTGCCCCGTTGGTGTGCCCATCGGTGACGCCCGCGATGAATTCGGGCGCGTCCGACTCGCGACGCGTGGTCGAGGTCTCATCGCGACCAGGGGCGCGCCTGTTCAGGAACTCCTGCAGTCGCTCAAAGTCAACATCGATACCAGCGGGAATGCCGTCCAGCGAACATCCGATGGCGGGGGAGTGGGATTGCCCGAAGATGGACAGCTTCAATATGTTGCCGTAGACGGAAGCCATGGGCACCTCCTAGAAATAGCGCGTTTTGGTGCAATTGGGGTACGTCCCCAATTGCACCAAACGTTACTCGTCGAAGAGCTCGACGTCGCCGCCGAGCAGGCGGTAGTGGTCGAAGAACGCGGGATAGCTCTTGTTCACGGCCTCGGCGTCCTCAATTTCGACGGGGCCGTCGCAGCGCACGGCGGCGATGGCGGCCATCATGGCGATGCGATGGTCGTTATGACTGTTCACGCGTCCGCCCGCGAGGCGCTCCCTGCCCTCGATGACCAGGCCATCTCCCTCTACGCGAACGTCCGCGCCCAGCTTGCAGAGCTCCTCAGCGGTGGTGACGAGGCGATTGGACTCTTTGAGTACCAGGCGGGCGCAGCCGGTGAGGCGCGTGGTGCCCTCGGCGCAGGCGGCTACCGCCGAGAGAACAGGGACGAGGTCGGGAATGTCGTGCGCGTCGAGCTCGATGCCGCGCAGACGGTCCGGACGGATGGTCGCCGTCCGCGCGTTGCGCTGGCCCTTTGCCCCAAAGAGCATGAGGGCGGCGTTAATGGTGCGATCGCCCTGGATGGAGTTGGACGAGACGCCGCGCACCGTGACGGAATGCTTGCCAAGCGCGCCCGCGCACAGCCAGAATGCGGCGTTCGACCAATCTCCCTCGACCGCGATGACGCCGGGCGTACGGTAGCCCTGGCGTGCCACGCTGAATACCGTGAGGGGAAGGCCGCCGGGCGTGGCGCCCTCTTCGATGCTCACGTTGACGCCAAAGGAAGAGAGGACATCGATGGTGAGGTCGACGTAGGGACGGCTCTCGAGCGTACCGGTTACGGCGACCTGGGTGTCACCGTCAAGAAGGGGTGCGGCGAGCAGCAGACCCGAGATGTACTGGGAGCTCACGTTGCCGGGTAACTCGAAGCGACCCGGGCGCATGCGACCCGTCTCGCGTAGGGGGAAGCCCCCCATGCCTTCAAGGGTGCAGCCTGCCGCCATGAGCTCGTCGGAGAGCGGAGCCAACGGGCGCTGTCCCAGGCGTCCTGCGCCCACGAACGTGGCGTCGGCTCCCAGCGCGCAGGCCACGGGCAACATGAAGCGCAGGGTGGAGCCGGATTCGCCGCAATCGAGCGTGCCGCCGGCGAGTGCGCGCAACAGCCCGTGTTCGAGGCTCTTGGGCATGGGGTGGATCTCGTAGCCCCCCTCGATGAGGGTGATGCGGGCGCCGAGCGCGGCGAGGCATCGAATAGTCGCGTCGATGTCCGCGCACGTGGTGTCGCAGGCAACGCGCGTGACGCCGTTGGCGAGGGCGGCGGCGATGATGATCCGGTGCGCCATCGACTTCGAGGCGATGGCGGGGACGGTGCCGGAGAGCGGTTTGGGGTTGATTCGGGCGAGCATCCATCCTCCTTAGTTTTGAGATTGCGGGTCGTATGAGCGGGCGTCGATGTGATCGGCGTTCGCGGTGTTGAGCTCCGTCTCCCGTTCCCGCGCGGGAGGCTCTTCATCGAGCTGTTTCTTGAGCGCATGCGTGCAGGTGAGCCCCACCTCGAGGATGCGGCGGAACTCATCGAGGTGCGTGGGCGCCAGGGACGCGGCACCGACGCCGCGTGGCACCACAAGGTCAATCGAGGAGCCGGCGCGCTTCTTGTCGTGGAGTGCCTCCGCATACACCTCGTCGGCGCTAGCGTCGAACGCAAGTGAGAGCCCATGGCGTACCAGGAGGGAAGCCAGGCGCTCGGGGACGTCTTCGGGGCAAATCTCCGCGGTCACACTTGCGCTGGCGATGGCGACCATGCCAATTCCCACGCAGGTTCCGTGGCCCATGCGGTACTGCTCGGCGGCCTCGACACCGTGGCCGATGCTATGACCAAAGTTCAGCAGTTTGCGCAAACCGCTCTCGCGCTCATCTTCCACGACTACGGCACGCTTGATGTCGATGTTGCGGGCGATGAGCCAGGCCACGCGCGACAAGTCTTGTTTGAGCAATGCGGGCGTGAGCGGGGTGAGTTCAAGCTCCTCGAAGAGCTCGGCATCGGCGATCATGGCGTGCTTGATCACCTCGCCGCATCCGTCGGCGAACTGGCCGTCGCTGAGCGTGCCCAGGCATCCCACGTCGGCGATGACGGCGCGCGGCTGCCAGAACGCGCCGGCGAGGTTCTTGCCGTGTGCAAGGTCGATGGCGGTCTTGCCGCCCACGGACGAGTCGACCATGGCGAGCAACGTAGTGGGTACCTGCACGAACGCGATACCACGCATGTAGGTAGCTGCGGCGAAGCCCGCCATGTCGCCCACAACGCCGCCGCCGAGGGCGATGATGACGTCACGCCGTGAGAGCTGTTCCTCGGCCGCCCGTTCGAGCAGCGTCGACAGCGTCTCCATGCGCTTGTGCTTTTCGCCTGCCTCGAAGGTCTCGAGAGAGGTGGCGAATCCCGCCGCCTCGAGGCCGTCGATCACGGGAGCGGCGTAGAGGGGGCCCACGTTGGAGTCGGTGATGACGAGTGCGCGCTCGGCGGTCTCCACCACGGAGCGCGTGATCTGCCCAACTTGCTCGAGCAGGAAGGTGCCCACATGCACTTGGTAGGGTTGAGGAGTGTCGATATCGAGCGTGTAGGCGGGAATCGCCATGTTGTTCTCCTTACGTGCCGGGGCCCGGGCCCTCAGGGGCTTAGGGCCGGTGGATGAAAGCCGGAAGCGGGGCGGGTTCACATCCGTTCCCTTCGTCGTCGAGTGCGCGCTTGATGCGGTCACCATCGGCGAGCAGGGCCTCGAGTGCATCTCGGTCGCGATCGACGAGCGCGCGACGCACGTCTTCGAGGTTACGCTGAAGCGTCGCGATCTCATACGCGAGGCTATCGGCATCCTCAATCATGAGCTCGGACCACATATGCGGATTGAGGTGCGCCACGCGCGTGAGATCCCGGTAGCTGCCGGCCGAGAACCCGTGGTGCTCCTGCGCCGTGGGGCTCTTGACGTAGGCGTTGCTCACCACATGGGCGAGCTGGCTCGTGAAGGCGATCACCCGATCGTGCGCGGCCGGCGTGGTTATGGAGAACCTCCCGAATCCGCAGGGAGCGAGCAGGTCGTGGATGCGGTCGAGCATGTCGAGCCGATCGATGTCGTTCAGCTCGGGTGGTGTGAGCACCACGGGCGCACCGTTGAACAGGCCGGCATGCGCATAGGCGAATCCGGAGAACTCGGTTCCCGCCATGGGATGCGCGCCACAAAACGAAAAACCGTGCTTGGCGGCGATGCCGAACGCTCGGAGCATACATGGCCCTTTACACCAGCGGCGTCGATAACCATAGGGGCCTTGCCACAGCGTGCAAGTTCGCCGAGCTCCTCAGCGTGGCTGTGCAGCCAATCCAGGCAGGCGTCGGGGTATGCCGCGAGGATGATCAAGTCGCACGCCGCTAGGTCGCGTGGGTGCGGAGGAATCCGGCGAGGACATCGATGCGCGCGATGGCGAGCGTGTCGGCGTCCACGTCCCATGCGCGGACGGGCCAGCCCGCCGCAGCATAGGCGCGGGCGAAGCTGCCGCCGATGAGGCCGAGGCCCACAATGCCTATGGTCGGATTCGCGACGGTGTCACGTACGTCTTCGTCAACGTTCAGTTCGGTTTGGTTCATGGGGAGCCTACGCCTCCTCGCGAGCCATGTCGGCCACGACTGAGCGCACGGCGTGGATGCGCTCCATGGCACGGTCGAATTGATCGGGGGTGAGGGCCTGCGCTCCGTCTGACCATGCATTGGCAGGATCATCGTGCACCTCGATTTCGAGCGCGTCCGCTCCCGCCGCGGTCGCAGCGAGCGCCATGGGCTCCACGTAGCGGGTGTAGCCGGTGGCGTGGCTGGGATCTGCCACCACGGGCAGATGCGTGAGTTCGTGCAGCGCGGGCACGGCGTTAAGGTCGAAGGTGTTGCGCGTCCGTGTCTCGAACGTGCGAATTCCGCGTTCGCAAAGCATGACATTGTCATTGCCCTCGCTCATGATGTACTCGGCCGCCATGAGCAATTCGTCAATAGTGCCGGCAATACCGCGTTTAAGCAAGACGGGCGTAGTGGTTCGACCTACTTCTTTGAGCAGGTTGAAGTTCTGCGCGTTGCGGGCGCCGATCTGCATGACATCGATACCGCGATCGACGAACAGCTCGACGTCGCGCACGTCCATGACCTCGGTCACGATGGGCATGCCCGTTTCCGCCTTGGCCTCGAGCAAAAGATCGAGTCCGTGCTCTCCCATGCCCTGGACGCGTACGGGGAGGTACGGGGCGTTATACGCGCCCGCCGGCGGAGCATGGTGGCACCTGCGGCCTTGCAACGGCGGGCGATACGAATGAGGTTCGGCCCTTCGACGGAGCACGGACCGGCGATGACCTGGAAGTTGCCTCCGCCGACCATGGCACCACCGCAGTTCACGACCGTGTCGGTAGGGTGAAATTTGCGGTTTTGCCTTTTGAAGGGTTCCGACACGCGTTGAACGCGTTGAACGACGTCCATGGACTCGAGCAGAAACGGGTCGATCTTGGTGGTGTCGCCCACGAGCCCGATGATGGTCTCGTTTTGGCCGCGGCTTACGTGCGCCGTGAGACCCTTGCCCTCGATCCAGGAGACGATACGGGTTACGGCGTCTTCCGAGGCGTTTTTGCGCAGGATTGCAATCACGTGCTGGTCCTTTCGGTTTCAAGCAGCCGGAGGTGCCGGCAGAGTATATGGAAGTTTACATTTGAGTGTACCTGACTTGACCGCGTGCGATTCGAGGGCGTGCGCGGTGAACCAAATGGTTACATGGGCGACAAATCTCGTGCTGTCCGCTAACCTCGGCGGCCTTGGGGCTCATGCGCGTGACGAAGGGCGGTGAAGGGCGGCGAATCTTAAAGATTCTCTATTCCGGGCACGCCATGTGCTGCCTTGGGTATAATGTTTGCCGTTGCGCGCCATTAGCTCAGTGGATTAGAGCGTCTGCCTCCGGAGCAGAAGGCCGTAGGTTCGAACCCTATAATGGCGCACCATTCTAATTTTCCTCGAACCGGTGTGGGTTCGAATCCCGGGGGTCGCGAGCGCTA
>ENA-OPZN01000503-OPZN01000503.1-human-gut-metagenome-genome-assembly--contig:-NODE-503-length-11663-cov-1.981016_pt1 | contig 11663 bp, 14 predicted proteins | sample MGYA00242483_ERZ504503 | MGnify/ENA primary metagenome ERZ504503 (study PRJEB26092, sample SAMD00036285) | human gut metagenome | host: Homo sapiens | study: EMG produced TPA metagenomics assembly of... | reverse complement strand
ATTGCGGTCATTACGGTCTTGACCTTTGTTGTCTTGACGGCGATTATCCTGGTTGCGGTTATCCTGACGCTGTTCTTGACGATTACCATGTTTTTGGTTCTGCTGGTTGCGAGAATCCTGACGGCCCTCATTATTACGATTGCCATCATTATTACGGTTACCGTTATTTCCTTTATTCGTGTTAGGCTTCTGACCTTGTTCGGCACGACGGGCTTCTTGTTTATGAGCCGGTTTCTGACCGTCAGATTGCTTTGCCTCACCTTTAAGGGCTTCGGATTTATGAGCGTCTGCTTTTTTAGGTTCCGCTTTTTTATGACTTTCTTTAGCTGCCGGTTTAGCACTTATTTCAGCCGCCTTTACAGGCGCTTCTTTTGGTGCCTGAGCACTGCGGTTTTAAAATGTTTGGTAACAAGTTCAATACCTGCATCATCCAAACCGCTGGCCGGCGTCTTAGACTCATAACCGTTACGGCTTAAAAAGTCTATAATCTGTTTATTTTCTACATTTAGTTCTTTACTTAAATCACGTATTCTTTTTTTGACATCTGCATGCCCCCTCAAATCAATTATCTATTTCTTTGAGCATTGCCTTCGCAAATCCCACATCATTTACAAGTACAATAGCTCTTTGTTCTTTGCCGATGGCATGACCCAGTTCCGCTTTTGTCAAAACATTTCTAAGCGGAACATCATATTGCTGAGCTAACCATATATATTTCTCCGCATTATTCTTAGCACAATCAGTTGCCAGCAAGGCTAAGGGAACATTTCCCCGCTTAATTGCTTTCTCCGCTACAAAATCGCCGGATAACAATTTACCTGCTCGCTGTGCCATGCCTAATAAATTCTTAAATTTCGTTTCGTTCATTTGCTTATTCAGCCTCGTTAAGCCCTAATTCAGCTTTCAGATTTTCATAAATATCAGCTGATACGGCTCGTTTTAAGGAGCGTTCCAAGCGCTTCGCTTTATAAGCAGTCTCAAAGCATTCCGCTTCGGTTCGATATAAGCACCGCGACCGGCCGCTTTGCCGGTTCTATCTATAGCAATCGTACCTTCCGGTGAGGCTACGATGCGCAGCATCTCTTTCTTATTACGCAACTCGCCACAACCTACACAGATACGCATAGGAGGTGTTTTTTTCTTCATTACGCTTCACCGTCACCTTCAAGCAATTCATTAGCAGCCGTTTCCGGTTCTACTTCATCTGCTTGTGTTTCGCTCTTAATATCGATTTTCCAGTTTGTCAATTTAGCAGCCAAACGAGCATTCTGACCTGCTTTACCGATAGCCAAAGACAATTGGTAATCCGGTACAATAACGCGAGATGTTTTTTCTTCTTCGTTTACATCTACGGAAATTACTTTAGCAGGGCTCAAAGAGTTGGCAATATAAACAGCCGGATCTTCATCCCATTTTACGATATCAATTTTTTCATCGTTTAATTCATCCACGATGTTCTGAACGCGCTGACCTTTAGGACCTACGCAAGCGCCAACCGCATCAATCGTTTCATCACGAGATACTACGGCAATTTTAGAGCGCATGCCCGGTTCGCGAGCAACGGATTTCAATTCGATAACACCTTCATAAATTTCAGGCACTTCTAATTCGAAAAGGCGTTTTAACAGGCCCGGATGAGTACGGCTGATCATAATCTGAGGACCTTTGGTGGTCTTTTTAACTTCTACGATGTAGCATTTAATGCGATCGCCTGCTTTGTATGTTTCCGTCGGAATCTGTTCAGCCGGTGGTAAAATGGCTTCTGTTTTGCCAAGGTCAACGAATACATTGCGACCTTCTACACGCTGTACAAGACCGGTGATGATATCACCTTCACGGCTGAAATATTCTTCGTACACAATGCTGCGTTCCGCTTCTTTAAGACGTTGAATCAACATTTGCTTAGCCGTATGAGCAGCGCTACGTCCGAAGTTCTTAGGTGTTACATCAACTTCTACAATGTCGCCCACTTCAAAACGCATATCCCGTTGTTGAGCTTCGGCGAGAGAAATTTCTTTCTCTGCGTCCTCAACTTCAGCAACTACGGTTTTCTTGGCAAAAACCTTATATTCACCGCTCTCACGGTTTAATTCTACATAGGCGTCCTGATTGGAACCCGGCTCCTTACGGTAAGCCTGCAGCAATGATGCCTCCAAGGACTCAAACACCACTTCCGGCGATACACCCTTCTGCTTTGTTAACACCATACTGCCTGTACTAATTCTTGACTCACTTATTATTCCTCCAATATTTTCTGTTTTAGTTTTTTTATCTTTAAAATTCAAAATGCAAAACGAATCTGTGCAATAGCACTTCGTTCTAACACGATTGGGTTTTCCCCGACTTGAATCGTAATAGTCTCATCGGTAAACTCGCCCAGCGCTCCGGTAAATTGCTTCTTCCCATCTACCGGCTTAAACAACTGTACATCAACGTCGGCGCCTTGATAACGAACAAAGTCTTTGTCTTTTTTCAAAACACGATCCAGTCCCGGTGAAGATACTTCCAATAAATAATTTTCTTTAATCGGATCTTTAGCATCCAACACTTCACTCAGCTTCTCGCTGACAATCTGACAATCATCAAGATCGACTCCGCCCGGCTTATCTAAATATACACGCAAATACCAATCCCGTTCGCGCACATATTCCACATCCACCAGTTCCATCTCTGTGCCCTCAATAATCCCTTCCACTATCGAGGATACAAATTCTTCCACGGCTTCTCTTTTCATGGTCATCGCCTCCTTCATTTTGATGTAACACCTGTAATATTACTCACATCGTATTTGCCAAGCACTTGCCTGTCTGTACGCCTGCATAGTGTTTTACTAATAAGTAAGAGTGCAGCCAAGCCACTTCTTTAAAAAGCTTATTTCGAATCACGTATATTATATCATGAACACTGCCAAAACACAAATACTATAACCGATTTTGCAAGTCCGTAAGCACTCTTACAAGCTCACTTTCCAGTTTTGCTTCCAATTCCGGCAATGTCTTTGCGTCGAGGTCATGGTTAATCTCCGGATAATTGTGTCGCCGAAGCTCTGCAAAAAACTCATCACGCAGTACATTGTAGAAAAGTAACAGCCCCGACGTATCATCCATTATGCGATATTCGCCGATAATGTACGAGCCGTTAATCATGCACACCCCATTACTTGGGGCAATATCCCGCACAAAAGGACCTACCTGTTGAGGTAAAAACTCTTCATAGGCCCAGTCAGCAAGGCCTTTGTGTTTATATGCATACGTAAACATTTTTTGAGGCTCGATTAATCGCTCGGTGAGACCTTGCTCAGCGCGCTCTTTCAGCACTGCCTCAAACTCCTCCCAAGAACCACGAATAAAGTTAATATCCGTAAAAGAGAAAAGCGGCATCACTACATGAACTGTATAATCGTCAACTTCCTTATCATACAAAGCTTCCCAACGCCATCCCAGTTCATTTTCATAATGAAAAAAGCGATAATACAAGTCTTCTGCCGTCGTATCGATTACCAGTTTAAAATCGCCCAAAGTATTCGGCAACCATGAAAAATCATAGGTGCGTTCCTTACATTCTGCAATTACATCTGCCATCTGAAATAATCCTTCCTCTTGATTTAATACTATTGATTGTCATCCATAGCGTATAGAGACTCATATTTTCCTGATTTTTTAAAACAGCCGTTACATACTCACGAGTCTCCGCAAACGGGATTTGCTCAATATCGTCGAAGTCATCGCCCCAATCGTATTGGCTCATCCATTCTTCCACGTGACCACGACCGGCATTATACGCAGCCAAGGCCAAAATTTTATTGCCTTTAAATTCATTCAGCAAATACGCTAAATACCATGTCCCCAGCTTAATATTAGTATCCGGTTCTTTAATATCATTATCGGTCAACTTTGGTTCATTCATTTGTTCCGCAATCCAGTGTGCCGTGTCCGGCATGAGTTGCATAAGCCCCAAAGCACCCGGTGCCGATTCGGCATGTTCATTGAACTTACTCTCCGCCAGAATTACCCCGCGACTAACGAATAGGGAATCTTATTGGCCCTGGCCGCTGCATGTACAGTGGCACTATGTTCTAAAGGATACGCATAGGTGCGCGCCAGATACGGTTCGCCCACAGCGAAATAGTACCAGCCTAAAATTACGAGGCACCATGCTAAGAATGTAGAGCCTTTCATGCATCCTCCTCAGTAAAACATGTCCTTTTGCTTGCCATAATTGTTCTAACTGCGCCGCTAAATCCGCCAAAGTGCCATTATTATCAATCACAACATGACTATAGTTTTTCTTCTCCGCTAACGGCATTTGACTGGCAATACGAGCTTTTGCTTCTTCTAAGGTATACCCGTTACGTTCCTGCAAACGAGCCGTCTGAACATCTTCGTTGATAGCTACGAGCCACACTTCATCCATTTCCTTATACCAATTGGTTTCAATGAGTAAGGGAATATCATAGATAACCGCCTTGAAGCCTTCTTTGGCAAAATTTTCAGCTAATTCGTCAATGCGTTGTTTAATGAAGCTGTGTATAATTTCGTTGGTACGCTTCCGTTTGGCTTCATCGTTAAAAATAATACTGCCCAACTTCGGACGATCAAGCGTGCCTTCCGGCGTAAGAATTTCATCACTGAATTCTGCCACCAAAGCCTTTAGGCCCGGCGTGCCCGGCTCAACAACTTCACGCGCTACTATATCCGCATCAATAATAGGTGCTCCTTTATCTCGAAGCCAGTTGGATACGGTACTTTTTCCGGACGCAATACCGCCGGTTAAACCAATCTTATACATCGTAACTCCCGATAATGTAATAAAATAATCTTAATGTTGGCAATGTCCGCAAAATACGGTATGACGTCCTCGCAAGGTCATATCCTGGAGCGTCCGTTTACAGCGAACACAAGGTTTACCGCCACGACCATACACCAATAAATGTTCCTGATTTTGCCCTTTGCCGCCGGCACCGTTTTTATAATCGCGAAAACTGGTACCGCCATTAGCCAAACTATCACGTAACACTTTCCGCAGAGCTCGGTGTAAAGCCTTCGTCTCCGCTTCACTCAATGAATCGGCCGGTCTGGTCGGCATAACATGGGCCAAAAACAAAGCTTCATCGGCATAAATATTACCGATGCCGGCTACAAATTGCTGTCCCAGTAAGAACGGCTTTATCGGCATAGAACTACGCCGTGTCAACTCATATAGTTTACCACTTGTGAAAGCTCGACTCAATGGTTCAACGCCATATTCAGATACGCTTTTAAATCAATCTCTTTCTCCGACTCAAACACATAGAGCGCCCCTAGCGTACGCACATCGCCGTACGCCAGCATTGTCCCGTCGGTAAAGTGAAACAGAATGCGGTCAAAACGCTCTACCTCAGCACTTGGCCGATAGATTAACCGACCCGTCAATTTCAAATGAATAATTAACTGTAAATCAGAATTCTGCCAAGTAATGATTAAATACTTCCCTCTTCGTTTTACGGCTTCGATGGTCTGCCCGGTAATTAGCGTTTCCGCCACATCAGCCGGACAATTACGCCACATGCGCGGCAGTAAAGATTCCACATAAGCTACCGTTTTACCGGCTGCGTGTTCATGGATATATTCTTTTATCAGTTCCACTTCCGGTAATTCCGGCATTCGTTTCACCTCTTAACCAATTATAGAGTGATTATTGTATAGGCCTATACACCTATATAAACGTTTGAGCTTTTAATTTGGCTCTGATTTTGTTAAAAATTTTCTATTATTTCACATCCGCCCAGTTCGTAGCACTGTGTACGTCTACAATGAGCGGTACTTTTAATTCCACTACACTGTCCATGATGTCTGCCAATAACTTCATGACGGCCTTTTTCTTCTTCTTTAACGACTTCCAATACAAGTTCGTCATGCACCTGTAACAAAAGACGAGATTTAAAGCCATCAGCTTCTAGGCGCTGTTCCACCTGATTCATGGCCAATTTAATAATATCAGCCGCACTGCCCTGAATCGGCGTGTTCATCGCCGTACGTTCCGCAAAGGAGCGGCGATTAAAGTTACGGCTGTTAATATCCGGTAAAGAACGGACACGGCCGAACATAGTGCGCACCATGCCGGTTTCATGTGCTTCCGCCACCATATTATCCATATATTCTTTAACTTTAGGATAACGATGGAAATATAGTTCAATATAATCTTTCGCTTCACCGCGGGTAATACCTAAATCACGGGACAAACCAAAATCACTGATACCGTAAATAATGCCGAAGTTAACCGCTTTCGCATGGGAACGTTCAGTCGGCGTAACGTCTTCAATCGCTTTACCGAGCACTTCAGCGGCCGTAAAACGGTGAATATCTTCGCCATCCATAAAGGCTTTAATGAGAGCCGGATCCTCCGACAAATGCGCCAAAATACGAAGTTCAATCTGCGAATAGTCCGCACTCACCAAAGTATCGTAGCCTTTACCCGGCAAGAACAATGCTCTAATCTCACGTCCTTTTTCCGTACGGACCGGAATATTCTGCAAATTCGGATCGGAACTGCTGAGGCGCCCCGTAGCCGTTACCATCTGATTAAACGTGCTGTGAATGCGTTCCGTTTTTTTATCGATTAACGGTTTCAAACCTTCCAAATAAGTAGAAATCAATTTAACTACCGTACGATATTTCAAAATGAGCTCAATAATCGGATGGTCGTTGCGAAGCATATCGAGTACTTCCGCATTGGTGGAGTAACCCGTTTTCGTCTTTTTCAAAACAGGTAAATTTAATTTTTCAAAGAGAATAACACCCAACTGTTTCGGCGAATTAATGTTAAACTCTTCCCCGGCCTCTTTATAAATGGCATCGCGTAATTCGTTAGCTTCCGCTTCGAAGCGAGTTTGAGTTTCTTCTAAAGCTGCTTTATCAATGTAAATACCATTCTTTTCCATAACGAGCAAGGTATGTACGAGCGGTAATTCAATGGTTTTTATATAAATCCCAGAGACCGTTATCCTTGAGCACTTCCTGCGCTACTGATTGCATAGTGAGTAAAGCCTTTGCCGTGGCGGCAGATTCATTGGCATCACCCGTAGCCGGCACGGTCGGTGCACTGAATCGTTCGGTCAAGTAAGAAATACCATAATTGGTACGCGTCGGATCCGCCAAATAAGCCATCAAAGTTAAATCCCAAATTCGCGGTTCACCGTCGGCTGTAAATAAAGGCATGGTACCCGGTCTTGCGTCCCCCGTCACTTCGAGGAGTAACTTACTGTCCTCCGTCGTAATCGTAGCCGCATCCTTTAGCATAGTCGGCAACAATTCGGCGAACTTAGCATGACCGCCGTCTAAACGAGCTACCGTTTCACCAATTGGCCACAAAAAATTTCGTCAATTGTACGGAATGGATGGGCACCACCGGCTTTAACGACAATACCTAAATCTTTATTTTTGTAAAAGTCAGGTGTAATCGCTTCAATACCTGCGATTTCCAATTTGGAAGCCGTTGGTGATTCGGCAAAATCCGCAAATAAGGAGTCGCTATCAACCGGTGTCGGCGCCGTAATCCCCATAGCCTTGATGAGACGCGGCGTTACGCTGTGAAAACCTAAACGATCAAAGAGCGGCACGATTTCCGTTTCATGAGCTGACGTTACAAAATCGGAAGCTTTATAATCTAAGTCCATATCGGTTTTAATAGTCGCTAAGGTGCGCGACAAGAAAGCCAACTCTTTATTGTCGGCCAATTTTTCTTTTAACTTACCTTTTATGGAATCAATATTATCGTAAACGCCTTCTAAAGTACCGTATTCATTAAGCAATTTAAGAGCCGTTTTTTCACCGACGCCGGGCACACCCGGAATATTATCGGAGCTGTCCCCCATGAGGGCCTTCATATCAATAACCATGTCAGGGCCATAGCCGTATTCGTCCGCCATATTATCGGGACGAACTTCGAGCATATCGCTGATACCCTTTTTAGTTAAATAAACCGTGCTGTGTTCATCAACGAGCTGCAAGCTGTCGCGGTCACCGGTGATGATATACACGGCCGTATCTTTATTTCCCAGTTTTTGCTTAAAGAGCCGATAATATCGTCCCCTTCATAGCCTTCTTCTTCGATAACCGTAATTCCGAGTGCCTCTAACACTTCACGAATAAGGCCAAACTGAGGACGCAAATCATCCGGTGCATTTGGGCGATTGCCTTTGTAGTCCGCATAAAGCTCCGTACGGAATGTTTCTTTCCCCTTATCAAAAGCTACCGCCACATAATCAGGATGTAAATCATTATATAGTTTAACAAGCATGGTTAAAAAACCGTACACCGCATTGGTCGGCACGCCCAGCGCATTACTGAGCGGCGGTAGCGCAAAAAAAGCACGGTACAACAAACTGCTGCCATCTATAATCATTAATTTTTTCATAAAGCACCTCTTTACCATCAATATCGACTTTATAGGTTATATATTACATACCTTATAGGTCATACGTATTCAAAGGCCATACCTTCTTTGGCTATAGCTTTTCAAAGGTTATACCTTCCTATTCTATACGTTTTCAAAATTTAGCTGTATAATATATAGTCTAAACTAATGTTCAACATATCTGAAACTATTATATCATAAATATAAGGCAAAACTAATCTTTATAAGGTATTGCACAACAATACGCACTGTGCTATAATTATTCAGGTATATTATTGTAATCATAAGGAGGTGACTCAATTGCCAAATATCAAATCCAGTATTAGAAGCGTAAAAACGGACGCTGAACGTCGTGCGAAAAAACTCCGCTGTGAAATCTCAAATTCGTACAGCTACACGCAAAACGGTTGAAGCTGTAGAAGCAGGCGCAGTAGAAGATGCTAAAAAAGCACTTGTTCAAGCTACTAGCGTAATTGATAAAGCAGCCTCCAAAGGCGTTCTTCATAAAAACACAGCAGCTCGCAAGAAATCTAACTTAACGGCTAAAGTGAATGCTTTATAATTAAAGCACAAAGCGTTGTAACCTAGTTACGGCGCTTTTTTATTTGTCAAAACCCCTTCTCCCCCTAAAGTCGCCACTATCATGCAGGGCGTCTTTGAAGGAAAACTATTTCTACCTAAATATGCACACCGTTCTTGCGTATATTATAAAAAACATCCCCTCTTCGTAGAGCCTTTTTGCGAATGCAAAACCAGCCTGCGGAGAGGGGATGTTTTTTATTTTTTACCTAGAAGATATGTTTTTCTATTTAAGATCGCCGTGCATGATAGTGCGGAACAAATTCAATGCCACGGCCACCGGCTTTCCTTCATCCAAAGCAGTCGTAGCCTGACCGATAGCGCGACGGAAGGTTTCATACGTTTTCTTCCGTACCGGATTTTTCTACCGCATCGATATCCATGTCCATGATGTATTTAAATAAGTCATGGATTTCATCGTTGCTCATCCCCTGCTCCTGCGCTACGGCAGTCTGTCTTTTAGCCCAATAATAACGGGCTTTTTCAGCCGGATCCGTTGGAACCGGATGTTTTGCATGTGTACAACTCATAGTATTTCCTCAATTCTTTTTAAAATTAATACCATCACAATATCTGAATTTAAATCTTATACTTTAGATTTATTATTTTGCATCTTTAATTACACTTAAGAAACTTGTGCCTACATCGCCTTTAAGACCGAAATTATCGAGTATGGTCTGCCCCACATCGGCAAAGGTATCGCGGTCGCCCAAAGCTATCGGTTTATTTAAACCTTGCCAATAGCCTAATAAAGGTACCAATTCGCGAGTATGGTCGGTCCCGTGCCAAGTAGGATCATTGCCGTGGTCGGCGGTGATTAGTAACAAATCATCTTCAGTGAGAAGATCCAAGAGTCCTCCCAGCTGGTAGTCAAAGTCTTCCAAGGCTCTTTTGTAACCCGGTACATTGCGGCGATGACCGTACATGCTGTCAAATTCCACAAGATTAATCATCATGAGGCCTTCTTTAAAGGTGCCGCCTAAGAGACGAGCCGCTTCGTTCATACCGTGACTGTTCGATTTAGTCGGATAGGATTCACTGATACCGACACGGGCATAAATATCGCCGATTTTGCCCACACCAATAGTCTGTAAATTATGCTGTTGTAGGATTTCCCAGTATAAAGTTTTTTCAGGCATACGACTGTAATCATGACGATTGACAGTCCGCTTGAAATGGCCTAATTCACCCACAAAAGGTCTTGCAATGATACGCCCCACATAATAATCGCCGACACAGACTTTTTCACGGGTAATCTTGCAAATACGATACAGCTCTTCAAGAGGAATTACATCTTCATGAGCGGCAATCTGAAAAACGGAATCGGCCGACGTATAGACAATCGGTTTGCCCGTTTTCATATGTTCTTCGCCGAGGCGTTCAATAATTTCCGTGCCGGATGCTACTTCATTACCTAAATAGCCATAGCCCGTTTCACGGGTAAAGGCGTCCATAACTTCTTTCGGAAAGCCTTCATAAAAAGTCGGAAACGGCACATCCACAGGATGACCTAAAAGTTCCCAATGGCCGCTCGTCGTGTCCTTACCGCGACTGATTTCATGGAGTCGGCCGAAAAGACCGGTTACCGGTTCGTCATCGGCTTTAAATATTCGCAATATTGGCCAATCCTAAGCGTTTTAAATTAGGACAACGTAAGGTTCCGCCGACCGATTCAATATGGCCCACAGTATTAGCCCCTTCGTCGCCAAAGGCACCAGCATCAGTCGCATCGACCGATACCCACGCTATCCATAACCAATAATATAACTCGTTTAAACATAATACGCCTCTATTCTTTTCTTAAGTTAACTTAAGATACTGTTTATTTTATGTATGGCATAGCCAAAGCTAATGCCGCTAATGTTTTAGCGTCTTTAATTTCTTCCTTACGAATCGCTTCCATCAACTCGTCGAACGTGTAATATTCGAGTTCCACATATTCATCATCATCCCAATTAGTTTCACCCTTGCTAAGGCCTTTAGCCACATAGAGATGAATCACTTCATTACAAAACCGGGACTTGTGGCAATAGCGCCTAAGGAAATCCATTCGGAAGCTTTATAACCCGTTTCTTCTTCCAATTCACGTTTGGCACAATGTAACGGGTCTTCCGCGCCGTCCAGTTTGCCCGCCGGGATTTCCAGTAAACCGCGATCCAAGGCATAACGGAATTGGCGTTCCATAACGATACGGCCTTGATCGTCAATCACAACGATGGCACTGGCACCTGGATGATGAACCACTTCACGCCAAGCTTCCTTGCCGTTTACATCGGCTACGTCAAAAGTAACTTTAATCAAACGACCGTCAAATTTCATTTCCGATGATATCTGTTTTTCTCTGTGCAAGCTCATAGGTATCTCCTCTTTGCTGATTTCACTAATTCTAAAATACGATTACCGGCGACTCTAACGCCCAACGCGCTCTGCCGGCTAAACAGTTTATATTGAAATATATTCTCTATTTATTGTATCACACAAAATCCAAAGGTAAAGCGATGAAAAGTTTATGCCCGCCTATTAACTAATTTCTATGGTTCTATAATTTATTTTGGGGCGCTAAAGAGAAATGCTAGTTGCGTGTCCTCTTGGCGCCTACTTTTTGCATAAAAAGACATATTGAATAAAATCCGATACAATAAAGGTGCTAACAATTAACGAAAGGATGTTTATTCAATATGTCTAGTCTA
>ENA-OPZN01000502-OPZN01000502.1-human-gut-metagenome-genome-assembly--contig:-NODE-502-length-11680-cov-1.950489_pt1 | contig 11680 bp, 19 predicted proteins | sample MGYA00242483_ERZ504503 | MGnify/ENA primary metagenome ERZ504503 (study PRJEB26092, sample SAMD00036285) | human gut metagenome | host: Homo sapiens | study: EMG produced TPA metagenomics assembly of... | reverse complement strand
CTTATTGCGGATATCCAGCCGCCGGACCTTGAAACGAGGATTGCCATCTTGAAGAACATGGCCCTCAAGGATCATATCAGCGTACCAGACAGCGTAACAAACCTAATTGCCAGCAATATTTCCACCAACATCCGGGAACTGGAAGGCGCCTATACCAAGGTTCGAGCCTATTCTCAATTTTCCAATGAACCCATTACGGAAGAACTTGCCATCGAAGCCCTCAAGGATCTCAATCTAACACCGGTTTCAAGGACTATTACCATTGAAGCCATCCAGCAGTACATTGCATCGTATTACAACATCACCTTGAATGACCTGCTTTCCAAGAAACGAACAGCTAATATCACCCTGCCCCGTCAGATTGGTATGTATCTGGCACGAACCCTGACGGACCTTTCCCTACCCCGTATTGGCGAATCCTTTGGCGGCCGTGACCACACAACAGTCCTTCACGCCTGTGACAAGATTCTTTCCAAGAGCAAGGAAAAGACCGAATTTGCCAAGGAAATCGAAAGCATATCACTCATCTGAAAGGCTGATCTTTTTAATTTCCTTCAATTAATAATCATCCACAGAATTATGCACAGGTCGTGGATAACTTTGTGGAAAAACTGTGGATGAATCTGTTTATAACTTCTTTCCCCAAAATCCTGTGGACTTGTGGATAGCCATCAACAACTTTCCCACACCTTTATCAACAGCGAAATAGACGGCCACATCAAGGATTTCAGGATTTTTGAACAAATTCACAGCCCCTACTACTAAGGCGGCTATCTTTTAATATTTTAGAGTTCTCACTTAAAGGAGGTTTTCTCATGCAGTTTTCCTGTGAAAGTACCCAGCTTGCCAAAGCTGTCAATACCGTTAAAAAAGCAATTTCCTCAAGCCCCAACGCACCTATTTTTCTGGTATCCATATGAGCCTTAACGGCAACACTTTGGAACTTGTTGCTATGGATGTCAACTTCAGCATGAAAAAGGTTTTGGAAGTCAATGGCAATGAAGACGGAGTCATCCTTGTTCCTGCACAATCCTTAGGGGATCTTTTGGCCAAGTTTTCTACGGACATTCTCACGTTGACCCAAAAGAAGGCACCCAGGAACTGACGCTTACCAGTGAAACGGGTACTTATCATATTCCCCTGATTGGAAGTGACGATTATCCGTCTTTTCCTGAATTTGAAGGAGAACGGATCCTGACCTTGCCCGAAGATCTGCTGGGACAGCTCATCCGTCAAACCGTCTATGCTTGTTCTACTGATGAATCACGGCCTCTTTTTACGGGCGTCTTCATGGAGAAAAAAGGGCAGCACATCACTTGTGTCGGAACCAATACACATCGTCTGGCCATCAAGTCGGCTGATCCAGAAACGGCTGACGACAGCGAGTATTCCCTGCTCATTCCGGCCCGCGTCCTTAAGGAAATTGCCAATAACCTGACTGGGGAGCTGCCGGAAGATGTAGCCATCATCCAAAAAGACAGCAAGATCTTGGTCCGTATGGGAAGCCTCAGCCTTGTATCTAGTCTCATCGAAGGAACTTTTCCTGATTATTCAAGACCGATTCCTCCGTCTTTCAAGAATCGGTCGGTTCTCAATCGCCAGGATCTGGAACGGGCCATTCAGCGAGTTTCCCTTTTTGCACAAGGGGAATACAACATCATCCGTCTCAACATCGAAGCCGATCGGTGATCCTTTCCAGTGCAGCCAGCGACCGCGGGCAAGGCATGGAAATCATGGAAGGCGTAACGACAGGAGAAGAACTGCCGCTCAATATTGCCTTTAACTCCAAGTATCTGATGGATTTCTGCAAGAACATTTCCTGTGATCAAGTGGTCCTTGAAACCAATTCCTCCCTTTCACCTGCCCGTATGATGCCCGTTGATGATCCTTCCTACACCTATATCATTACGCCTGTGCGCGTAATTTTCTAAGCAGCATGAGACTTTCGTCACTGCGTCTCCATCATTTTCGCAATTATGGGGACCTTACGATGAACCTATCCCATGACTTGACGGTCATCTATGGCCGCAATGCCCAAGGCAAGACCAATCTTTTGGAGGGGCTCTATTATGCGGCGATGGGGTTTTCGTTTCGCAGCCGTCATGATGAGGAATTGGTGAAATTTGGTGAGACTGATTGTGCGGCAGAAGTGACTTACTGTGACCGCTATGGGGAAAATCGGCTCCTTGTCAAACGGATCCAGGAAGGGAAAGGACCCGCAAACAGGCCCAACGAAATGGTACTCCCATTTCTCCAAAGGAGCACTATGGTTCTTTGAATCTGGTTCTTTTCACGCCGGATGATCTGCAGCTTGTGCAACGGGGACCCTTCCCTGCGGCGACGTTTCCTCGATATGGAAATTGCCCAGACAAGCCGGTTTTACTATGAAGCCCTGCAAAATTACAATCGAGTCCTGCAGCAGCGAAATCGTTTCCTGCGCCATTGCCGCGACCAGGAAAAAATTGGATGAAGGTCAGCTTTTTTGTATGGGATGAAGCGCTCTCTCGAAGTGCCGCGGTCATCGTATTCGAACGGCTGAAAGCCATGGAAGAAATTGAACGGGCTGCAGGGCTTGTCTATGGAACCATTACTCAGGACCGTGAGAAGATGACCCTATCCTATCTGCAGAAACGGTCGGATGGGGAGGGGGTTCCTCCCAAGGGGCTTTCTCTTTCTGAGTGGCAGGCATTTTACCAAGAAGAACTGAAAAAGCGGCATCGTCTTGATTACGTGAGGGGATATACCAGTATGGGACCGCATCGGGATGATCTCGAAATCCTGCAGGAGGGCCGGCCCCTGCGTTCCTTTGGGTCCCAAGGTCAGCAGCGGACAGCGGCCCTGGCACTTAAACTTTCGGAACTGGAATTCATTTTTCACAGCAAGGAAGAGTATCCTATCCTGCTTCTTGACGATGTGCTCAGTGAGCTTGACGAAGGGCGCCGTCGCATGCTCCTTGATGGCATGGGCGGTAAGGTTCAGACCCTTCTCACGGTCAATGACCGCGCTTGGCCCGTTCCAGTGGTGATGTGGTCTTTTACGAAGTTCGTTCCGGCTGGGTGGAGGAAGATGCTCATGAAGGACATTGATTGTTTGATTATGGCAGCGCTCAAGACGGATCTTGCCAAGGAAAAATATGTTCTTTACCGGCTTCGAAAAGAACTGGGCGTGATCGTTGGGAGGCGGCAGCCCGTCATTCCCAGCCTTACCGCCTTCAGCACGCAACCCTGTTTATTCATACGGATAACCCTAGTTGGTCCCATAATTTCCTGACCATGCAGGGCAAGCTGCTTGCTGCGATTGGTAAGGCCCTGCCACGAAAAATGGACGCCGTCTTGTTTCTGTGAAGGTCTTGAAGATGTTCCATGGAGTGTTGGAAGAAGCTCCAGAAGCAAAGGAAAATGAGCGGCCTTTCATGCCTCACCTTGACGCGGCGCGGCGCTGTCCCTGCTGCGGCGTACCTTTGATCGAAGGCGAAACCATCTGCAGCGCCTGTCGGCGCAAAAGAGCCGAAGCGACCCGTCAAAAGATCCATCAGGTTCTAAAAAAACGCCTTGGATTTCCTACGAAGATTGTCGCCATGCTGTTGAGTGTGATAAAATGACATTTACTGACGTCAAATCCCTTTTGGGGGAATGGGCCATGGGAAAGGCCCTGGATCCCCAGGCCAAGTCCGTTGATAAGGCTTTGCCGTCATGCTGACCCGCTCCCTTTCTCCGGAACAGCTGTCAGATGAACGAATCGACGCCATCATCGAAAAGAAAGGAGCCGTCGGACCTATGTACCTGCATCTGGGAAACAACTACGTTATAAAAAAAATAGCGAAATCATCGGCATCTTTGATATTCGCAACAAGCGGACGAATCTTTATCGGCTGTTTTTGAAACCGCAGCTGGGTACGTCCAAGGTCCTTGATCTGACCGATGCCTATCCGCCGGCGAGCTGCATTGTTACGAGCGATAAGATCATCCTTTCCGGTATTTCGAGCAAGACGCTCATGAATCGTTAACAGAAACACAATTTGGGAGGTTTCCATGACTGAAAAAGACAATGAGAAAACGATAGAAGAGGAAATCGCCGTCCACGGTGAATATGGGGCAGAGCAGATCCAAGTCCTGGAGGGCCTCGAAGCCGTTCGCAAACGGCCAAGCATGTATATCGGCAGTATCAGTGCCCGTGGGCTCCATCATTTGGTTTATGAAGTCATCGATAACTCTATCGATGAGGCCCTGGCCGGTTACTGTGACCATATCCTTGTTGAAATCGGAGAAGATAACAGCATCACCGTCGTCGATAATGGGCGCGGGATTCCTGTTGAAATGCATAAGATCGGCAAACCGGCCATTGAAGTTGTTATGACCATCCTGCACGCTGGCGGTAAATTTGGCGATGGCGGTTATAAGGTCTCCGGCGGTCTTCATGGAGTTGGTGTTTTCCTGTGTCAACGCTTTGAGCCGACGCATGGAAGTCGAGGTCAAAAAAGACGGCAAGATTTATGGCATTGAGTTCAGTAAGGGTAAGACCGTTCGTCCTCTTTATGTAAAAGGGGAATGTGATGCCAAGGATACGGGAACAAGCGTCCATTTCTGGCTGATGACACGATCTTTACGAAAACGGTCTACAGCTATGAAACGCTGAAGCATCGTATCCGGGAGCTAGCCTTTCTCAATAAGGGCGTCAAGATTGAACTGAAGGATGATCGTTCCGGTGCCGATGAAATCTTCCACTACGAAGGCGGAATCATTTCTTTTGTTGAATATATCAACAAGGGCAAGGAAGCCATCTTCAATACGCCGATCTATGTAGAAGGGGAACGGCAGGACACCATCGTGGAAGTGGCCATGCAGTATACGGATGCCTACACAGAAAATATCTATACCTTCGTCAATAATATCAATACAGAAGAAGGTGGGACTCATCTGGCCGGTCTGAAACAGGCCTTGACGAGAAGCATCAACGATTATGCCCGCAAGAACGGTCTCTTAAAGGACAGCGAGGAAAACCTTTCCGGTGATGACGTCCGCGAAGGCCTGACCTGTGTCCTCAGCTTGAAAGTCCGGGAACCGCAGTTTGAAGGGCAGACAAAGACCAAGCTTGGCAACAGCGAAGTCCGCGGAATCGTTGACAATATGGTGAGCGATGCCCTCAATGAGTACTTTGAGGAAAATGCACCGACGGCGAAGAAAATTGTAGAAAAGGCCATTCTCTCAAGCCGTGCCCGAGCGGCTGCCCGCAAGGCCCGTGATCTGACACGGCGCAAGAGCGCGCTGGAAGTAAGCTCCCTGCCGGGGAAACTGGCGGACTGTTCCAGTAAGAATGCGGAAGAAACGGAAATCTACATCGTCGAAGGGGACTCCGCTGGCGGCAGCGCCAAACAGGGCCGTGACCGTGCCTTCCAGGCCATCCTGCCCTGCGCGGCAAAATCCTCAACGTGGAGAAGGCCCGCCTGGACAAGATGCTGAACAACAATGAAATCCGCTCCATGATCACGGCCTTTGGCTGCGGGATTGGCGATGAATTCGATCTCAGTAAAATCCGTTACGGCAAGATCATCATCATGACCGATGCTGATGTCGATGGGGCCCACATCAGGACGCTGCTCTTGACGTTCTTCTACCGATACATGCAGCCCCTCATCCGAAATGGCAATGTTTTTATTGCCCAGCCGCCCCTTTATCTCATTCGTACGGCAAGAACCACACGTATGCTTACAGTGACGATGAACTGCAAAAGAAACTTGACGAGGTGGGCCGTCAGAACAATCCTTATGTCCAGCGTTACAAAGGGCTTGGCGAAATGAACCCGGAACAGCTCTGGGAAACGACCATGGATCCTTCCAAGCGGACGGTACTGCAGGTCCATCTGGAGGATGCCGCTTCAGCGGATTCTGTCTTTTCCGTCTTGATGGGCGATAAAGTAGAACCGCGCCGCCAGTTCATTGAGGAAAATGCTGGTAAAGTAACGAATCTGGACTTCTAAGGAGGATTTCCATGGAGCTGCTGCTGCCGCAGGGAAAGCTGATCCTTTCGCGGGGAAAATTGCCCCTTGCCGGCCTTGTTGCAGGCGGTCGGGGTCCTGATCCCAATTGGCTTCTTGCTGCTATGAGAGACCTGCCCCTTTATGGAGCTGATAAAGGCGTCGAGTATTGTGTTCGGGCTGGGCTCTATCCCGTCCTTGCCTGTGGGGACAGGGACAGCGGTCACGCTGGAAGCTGGGAAAAAATCAAGGCGCATGGGACCAAGGTAATGACTTATTTGGTGAATAAGGATGCGACGGATCTTTCCCTACTCCTAAAGGAAATGCCCCCTGTAGGGGACGCTGCTGGCAAGCGGCGTCTGGGGGGGACGGGCCGATCACCTTTATGCGAATTTCCTGACCCTTCTCCAGTATCAGAAAAGGACAAAGACCCCCGTCGTACTCCTTGATGAATGGGAGATGCTTGTTTTTTGGAAAAGGGCGATCGTTTGAGTTTTGAGGCCCAAAAGCTCCCTAAGGCACTTAGTTTGCTGCCTTTCAGCCCCGTCTGTGAGGTTTCTATTGACGGTGTTCGCTGGCCCCTTGAACATGACGTGATCTCCAGCGAAAATCCTTATGCCGTGAGCAACAAGATGGCTGGCAGGAAAACACAAGCTTCGTGTCATGCTGGCATTGCAGGTTTTTATCTGACGTATAAGGAGTAGGAACCATGATTGAATTTTCTTGGGTCCATTTAGGATTCCTCATGCTCGCCGGCTTTGTCGGCTCCTTCATCGATGCCATTGTAGGCGGCGGCGGACTGATCACTCTGCCGGCCTGGATGGCGACTGGCCTTCCTATGGCGTATGCCCTAGGTTCAACAAAATGGCTTCCGTTGTCGGGGCCATTACGAGCTTCACCACTTTTATGCGAAGCGGACGCGTGGATCGCAGGATGCTGCGCTATATGCCTCTTTCCGTCATTGGTTCTGTCCTTGGGGCTGTGATTGCCAGCTCCCTTCCGGAAATGCTCCTGCGCTATATTGTTATTGCTGCCCTCGTCATTGTAGCCCTCTACACCTTTTTAAGAAGGAGTGGGGTGGCGCTGACCAGATAGCGTCCTTCTCCACGAAGGACCTTGCGGGAATTCTTTTCATGATTCTCTTTTTGGGCGCCTATGATGGATTTTTGGACCGGGGACAGGAACCTTCCTGATTTTTGGTTTTCTTTATTTCGGCTACAATTTTGTGACAGCAGCCGGCAACGCCAAGGCCATGAATCTTGCGAGCAATTTAGGTGGGATTGCGGCTTTTCTCTTTCTAGGCAAGGTCTATTTCATCTATGCCATTCCCATGGCCCTTTGTGAGATCATTGGTGCCCATCTGGGGGCAAAGATTGCCATCAGCCGCGGTGTTGGTTTTATCAGGACCCTTTACCTTATCGTAACGGTCCTCCTCATTGGCAAACAGGTTTATGAGGTATTTTGAGATAAGATGCCCTGTCAGTCAGTCCTGACAGGTATGGATAGATTGCAAGGACGCCTTCCAAGGGGAAGGCCGCAAGAAAGGATGCGTGACAACGTGGACGATCAGCAAAATGAAGGTCAAACCATCACAGCTGGCAAAGTCATTCCGGTCTACGTCGAAGAGGAAATGCAGAAATCCTATATCGACTATGCCATGAGTGTCATTGTGCAGCGCGCCCTGCCCGATGTGCGGGACGGCCTGAAACCGGTACATCGGCGGATCCTATATGCCATGAATGAAGCCGGCATGCTTCCCAACAAGGCTTACAAGAAATCGGCCCGTATTGTCGGTGACGTCCTTGGTAAGTATCATCCCCATGGGGATTTTTTCTGTTTATGACGCCATCGTGCGACTTGCACAGGATTTTTCGACCCGCTACCTCATGGTGGATGGACATGGGAACTTTGGTTCCATCGATGGGGATCCTCCGGCTGCTATGCGTTATACAGAAGTCCGTATGGGCAAGATTGCCGTGGAGATGCTTCGCGACATTGAAAAGGATACGGTCGATTTCATCCCGAACTATGATGAATCTTTGAAGGAGCCGACAGTCCTGCCTTCGAAGGTTCCAGCCCTTTTGATCAATGGTTCTGCTGGTATTGCCGTTGGGATGGCAACGAACATTCCGCCCCACAACCTTGGGGAAGTCGTGGATGCCTTGGTCATGCTTATCGATCATCCAGATGCAACCATCGAAGATCTTATGGGCGCCATCAAGGGACCGGACTTTCCAACAGGAGCCCAAATCCTTGGTGTCAGCGGTATTCGTCAGGCCTATACGACGGGCCGCGGGGTTGTCAAGGTCCGTGCCAAGGCTCATGTAGAGCCTATGCCCAAAACAAGAACCGTATCGTCGTGACCGAGATTCCTTATCAGGTCAATAAAGCCCGCCTCATTGAGAGTATTGCTCATTTGGTGCAGGATAAGACCTTGGAAGGCATTACGGACCTGCGCGATGAATCGGACCGGAAGGGTATGCGTATCGTGATTGAACTGCGCAGTGACATCATTCCGGAAATCATGCTCAATAAGCTCTATAAGCACACGCAGATGCAGGAATCCTTCGGAATCATCCAGCTGGCACTCGTCAAAGGTCATCCACGGATCTTGAATCTCAAGGAAATCCTCGTCTACTACTTGGAGCACCAAAAAAGAAGTCATTACCCGCAAGACGCGGTATGAACTCAATAAAGCCAAGGAAAGGGCCCATATCCTGGCCGGACTCAAGATTGCCCTCGATCATCTTGATGAGGTTATTGCGACCATCCGCAGCAGTGCAACGGCCGAGATTGCCCGGGCTTCCTTGATTTCAAAGTTTGGCCTCAGCGAGAAACAGGCCCAGGCTATCCTGGATATGCGTCTCCAGCGCCTCACAGGTCTGGAACGCAAGAAAATCGAAGATGAATACACGGAAGTCATGGCGACCATTGCCTATCTCGAAAGTGTCCTTGCCGATGAGCATAAGATCATGGGGATTGCCAAGGATGATTTTCTTGATGTGAAGAAACGCTTCGGTGATCCCCGCCGCACCTCCATTGTGCCCGATGCTGGTGAAATTGATGCGGAAGATCTTATTGCCGAGGAAGATATTGTCATCACCATCAGCCACCAGAGCTATATCAAGCGTCAGGCTCTGACGAATTTCCGCAATCAGAACCGCGGCGGCCGAGGCGTCAAGGCGGGCAGCGGAAAAATTGTGAAAGAAGACAACAAAGTAACTGGCGACTTTTCTGAACATCTCCTCTTGGCCTCGACCCATGACAACATCCTCTTCTTTACGAACCAAGGACGTGTCTATCGTCAGAAAGGCTATGAAATTCCAGAAGCGGGCCGTCAGGCCAAGGGCACCTTTATCCGGAACCTCCTGCCCCTTGTGGAAAATGAGAAAATCACCGCGATTATTGCCGTTAAGACGGGAATCAGTGAAGATGAGAACAAATTCCTCTTTATGGCAACCAATAAGGGTGTCATAAAGAAGACAAGCGTCAGTGAATTCAAGACGGCACGTCGGGCAGGCCTTATTGCCATTAACCTGGATGATGATGAAGACCTCATCGATGTCAAGCTCACAAGCGGTCATCATGATATCCTGCTTGCTACGCGCGACGGCTATGCCATCCGCTTCAACGAATCTGATGTCCGTCCTATGGGACGCACAGCCCATGGCGTCCGCGGCATCACCTTGCGGCATCACGACGTATTGGTTTCCATGGATTCTTGTGAAGGTGATTCAGGAGAAGTCCTGACTGTCACGGAAGGGGGGCTGGGCAAGCGAACCGATATTTCCGAGTACCGGCTTCAGACACGCGGCGGAAAGGGCATCATTAACCTGAAGGTGACCAATAAGACGGGTGACATCGTCGGATCGAAACTCGTGAACGACCATCACGATATTCTCCTCATTTCCGCAGCCGGTATCATCATCCGCATGAAAGCCTCCGACATTTCAAGCTACAGTCGCAATGCTCAAGGAGTCAAGATGATGGATCTTGAAAAAGGAGACAAGGTCGCAGCCCTTGCCATTGTGGATACGGTCAGCGATGAAGAAAAGGAAACGGAGAACGCAAAATAATCCACAATTTCTGTGGATGGATCGTGGATAAGTTCCTCATCGTAGGGGTAGGAACAGATACCTACCCCTATATATAGGGGGGACTCCCTAGGGTTATCCACAGATTTTGTGGATAAGTCTTCTATTTTTGTGGAAAACTTGTGTATATCTTTGTGCATAACATAGCGAGGTCGTGGAAAAATGGCAAATGCAAAAGCAGAGGCTTTTAAAAAATTCATTGAAAGTAAGGACAGCGGTGCTTTTGGTGTGGAAGAAATTCCCAAGGATGAGCTCCATACGGTTCTCTTCCATTCCCGGCTCAAAGCAGGGAACGTGGAATATCCATTCATTGTCACCGTGGATGACAGCGTTTTCGTAACGCTTCGAGTCCTCCTTGACCAGGCTGTTGTCAAAGGAGAAAAGCGGGCAGCTGTTTTGGAAGAAATGAATCGCCTCAACCATACGTATAAATCTTTTAAACACTATGTTGACCAAGGGGGCAGTATGGTCCTGGATGCCTGTCTCATCATGCCGGAAAAATGAGGGAGTCCTCGATCTACAACATGCTGACTATGATGATGGAGCATTTGGAACATGTTGGGGACGGCATCCGGAAAGCAGCCGGTATCAAAACGCCTGAAAGGCCGGGACTTTCCATTGTAAAATAAGAAAAAAAGAGATGTGAAGAACGATCATCTTCACATCTTCTTTTTTCTCATAATGTTTTTTGACAGCGTCACCGATATACTCCCCCGTATGTATCGGTCTTGCGGCTCCAAACGATCCTTGGTGGCTGCATGGCTCGTCATGTAGCCTGACGCGTCAAAGTTTGAAAGGTATTTGGTTTCTGCCGTTTCTTTTCTAAGGTCATATTCAGTCAGGGAAAGAAGTACTTTTGTTCCTGCCACGCTGCGGCGTAACTCCGTCTTTTCCCAGACTTCATAGCGTTCCGTTCCTGTTTTTCGAATGCTTTTTGGATTGATCCATTTCCTACCCAAGCGGGGGAATGGTCTTAACGAACGTCCAGGGACCGTTTAGCTGTGCATAATCTCGATAATACCTGGCGTGGGTCATTGTTGGTGTAAGGGCCGAAAGCGGTTGCCATGGACCGATTTTCGGGTTCCTTTCCCTTTCTTTCCTGACGGCGTGACCGTAAATTTGCTCCGTGTGCGCCACTGTTTCAGGTGGAAGTCGTATTCATTGTGCATGACGGTTCCTGATATACTGCTATCTTTTGGCTGCCAGCGTTCGTAGACGCGGACGGTACGATCCTTATCAAGGAGTTTTAGGGACTCGACATGGAAGGAGAGGGTCCCCCCTTTCATCCTTTTGAAGGACGCTCCAACGAGCCTCCGCAGGAAAGGTAACCCCTAAAATCAGGCAAAGGGCTGTACAGGCCATCAAATGCTTCATGGCGCACCTCCTTATGGTGATGGTTCCATTATAGCATGGAAAAAGGGGAAAACGCTAAAAGGAAGACGACAATCTGTGTTATAATCTTTCGCAAGGGAGCATTTTTCCCAAGAAGAAAAAGGAGCGAATGACCGTGGAATGTCCATATTGTCACGAAATGATAGAAGAAACGGCGCAGTATTGTCCCCATTGCGGCAAAGCCGTGATAAAAAGTAAAGCTGAAGTCACCCCTGAAAAAG
>ENA-OPZN01000501-OPZN01000501.1-human-gut-metagenome-genome-assembly--contig:-NODE-501-length-11681-cov-2.194565_pt1 | contig 11681 bp, 12 predicted proteins | sample MGYA00242483_ERZ504503 | MGnify/ENA primary metagenome ERZ504503 (study PRJEB26092, sample SAMD00036285) | human gut metagenome | host: Homo sapiens | study: EMG produced TPA metagenomics assembly of... | reverse complement strand
TTTATGCATTATCTATGCATATATATCAGTTCCTTTTAATTTTACAGGATAACCTCCGTAAAAGAAAAGAAGCCTGTAAGGGAGTACCATTTCCTTTGCGGATAATTGTACTCCCAGACAGACTTCTTTGTCTAGTATTATTTTTAATGAATGTTTTGAAGATTGCGAAGCAATCTGGTAGCATTCAGCTAGTCCACACTTACCACACGCATGATATTGGTAGCTGTTGCTGCCTCATGGCGTCTTGCATAGGTAACGATACCTGCGGTAATAACGGCCAGATCACCAGAATTGATCACATTGCCGCTCTTTTAACTCTTCTAAAGAGTTTTCGATCAGCTCATCCGTACTCTCTGCACGACGGGACCATACAGGTGTTACACCCCACTGAAGCATCATCTGACGGACAGTAGTAGTGCTTGGGGACATACCGATGATACGTGCTGCCGGTCTCCACTTGGAAAGCATCATGGATGTAAATCCTGTAATACTTGGAGCAATGATGTAATCAGCACCGATGTCATGTGCGGTAGAAACAGAAGCGGAGCAAACTGCATTGGAGATATTCTTCATATTCTCCTCAGTTACTTTACGACGGCGGTATGCGCTGTAGTCTAAGTAAGCTTCCGTCTCTTCAACGATAGATACCATCATCTTTAATGCGTCAATCGGATATTTACCCATAGCAGTCTCACCGGAAAGCATTACTGCGTCAGTACCGTCATAAACAGCGTTGGCAACGTCAGTAACCTCAGCTCTGGTAGGTCTTGGGTTGCGGATCATGGAGTCTAACATCTGGGTTGCAGTGATAACAGTCTTACAAGCCTCATTACACTTACGGATGATCTCTTTCTGGATATGAGGAACTTCCTGAGCCGGAATCTCAACACCCATGTCACCTCTTGCTACCATGATACCGTCTGCTACTGCAATGATCTCATCCAGGTTTTCAATACCTTCTGCATTCTCGATCTTAGCGATTACCTTGATTGCAGAACCTTCTGCATCCAGCATTTCCTTGATCTCACGGATACAGTCAGCTGTACGTACAAAAGAAGCTGCGATAAAATCAAAGCCCTGTTTGATACCAAAACGGATATCTTCTTTATCTTTTTCAGTCAGTGCCGGAAGTTTGATCTTTACGTTAGGAACATTTACACCCTTCTTCTCGCCTAACTCACCGCCGTTGATAACGGTACAAACGATCTCAGTGCCGTCTACCTTTACTACTTCCAGCTCGATCAGGCCGTCATCGATGAGGATCTTATTTCCAGCTGCAACATCTTCATTCAGGCCAGAGTAGTTGATATGGGTAATAGTCTCATCACCAACGATCTCTCTGGTAGTTAAAGTAAAGGTCTGTCCTTCCTTTAAGGAAACTTTCTTTCCGTCTTTTAATACGCCGGTACGGATCTCCGGTCCCTTTGTATCAAGAAGAGCTGCTACCGGACGGTCCAGTTCTTTTCTAACCTCTTTTAAAATCTCCAGGCGGCTCTGATGCTCTGCATAATCACCGTGGGAGAAGTTAAAACGAGCTACGTCCATTCCATTTTTAGCCAGTTCCAGCATAATGTTCTTGTCATTTGTGTTGGGGCCCATAGTGCAGACGATCTTAGTTTTCTTCATGTTTTCAAATTCCTCCATAAATAAAATGAATTGGGGTTAGTAGTATATTCGCTCTTTTACTGCCTTTTTATGCCCTTGGCACAGGAATAAATGTGTCAGGCCAAGTGGGGATATGCAGTGCAAAAGCGCAGAGCATGCCGGTCGCATTAATCATTACTGTTACTGTTATCAGCATCCTCTTTTTTGACATGCTTATGTGTGTACAAATGATCCATGCAATATTCATAATTGCCTTCACATTTGGAACAATAACGGAATTCCATACCAGGACTGTCTTTATCTGTGCGTCCGCAGACTGCACACTTGTGTCCTCTCTTTACCACTTTCATTTCTGGGTGGTCTTCTGGAATTCCTGGGAGCGTTTCTTCTGCTTAAAACCGGAAGGACCTGCAAAGGTCATCCAGCCAAAGAATACGCCAATAAGGATCAGACTTAAAACGATCTCGATCTTCTCGATCAGTCCGCCTGTAATAAAGGAATAAATATAAATTCCTGCCTCTGCCACTGCGATCCAGCTTGCCTTTAATGGCAGTACCATCATAAACAGTACCTGCATATCCGGAAACATCAGGGCAAATACAAAGAAGAAGGAATAAACCAAATAAGTTGGGAACAGTGGGCAGTGAAAGCCCTGTTACCAGGTAAATGCCAATGGCAACAACCGAATGAAGGAGCACACCTCCGATAATGTAGCAGTTAAAGCGAAATCTTCCCCATACCTGCTCCACAATGTTACCAAAAGCACGGATACAGTAAATGCCAAGGGCGTTCATCAGCACAAACATAATGGCATCAGAACCTGTAATGGCCGGTGGATACACTAAAAATGTAACAATACGCCAGATCTGACCGTGAAGGATAGCCGCCGGGTTTAAGATCAGATAATTCATCACAAACTGCGGTGCTACCAGGAAAAGGACCACTCCAAGGATCTCCAGGGCGCATACAATATCAATGATACTTCTGAACCCCAGGAAATTTCCGTTCCGGCGTTTCCAGTTATTGGAAAATTTTCCCATTCAAAAACTCCTTTTTAAACTGATTTAACTGATTTTAAAACAGATCTTTCTTATTAAATATATAAGCAACGATCAGTGTCAATACCAGTGTAAAGAAAAGCACGATGCCAAATCCATAAGGATGCTCTGCAAAAGGCATTCCGCTGGCTCTTACGTTCATACCGTAAAAACTTGCCACCATAGTTGGAATGGACATAACAATGGTAACGGTTGCCAGGAATTTCATAACAATGTTTAAGTTGTTTGAAATAACAGATGCAAAGGTATCCATGGTACCACTTAAAATGCCATTGTAAATGCTGGTCATCTCCATAGCCTGCTTATTCTCTACGATTACATCTTCCAGAAGATCAGTATCTTCCGGGTACTTCTTGATCTTGTCGATCCTTAATAACTTCTCCAGCACCACTTCGTTGGAACGAAGGGAGGTGGTAAAGTACACCAGTGATTTCTGAAGTTCTAACAGTTCGATCAGTTCCTCATTTTTCTGGGACTGGTGAAGTTTGTTTTCAATGACTTCACTCTTTTTATCGATAATGCGCAGGTACTGCAGATACTGGGTTGCATTTTTATAAAGGATCTGTAAGATAAACCTTGTTTTCATAAATGTGTGGAAAATCTCTGACTCTTCCGTCCATAAAGGCAGTAAGGATCGGGGTCTCCTCCAGGCAGACGGTTATCAGCACATCCTTGGTGGTAATGATCGCCATAGGAATGGTCACAAACCAGTCTTTCCCGTTTCTTTCTTCTATAGAAGGAATATCCACCAATATCAGCGTATATTCATCTTCTGCTTCAATACGTGAGCGCTCTTCCTCATCCAGAGGTGCTTTCAGGTGGTCCGGATCGATCTGGCAGCATCAGCAATCTCTAAGATCTCTGATGCAGTTGGATTGGTCAGGGCGATCCAGCAGCCTGGCTGCATCTCCTCTTTTTCGTGCATTGCACCGTCTTCTGTCTTGAAAATCCGTATCATGCGAAATCTCCCCCATTTTGAATTTTCACCCTACTCATTATAGTGACTGGCCCGGTTTTTGTCAAATCGTTTCATATTTTTTCCAATTTCTTCACAAATTCTTAACCCCCCTTTTAACAAATTGCCAAGTAAAAGGTATTGTGTTAGACTGTAATGTGCTTTTTTGGGCTTTTTCGCCCGGAATTGCAGTAAGAGACATGATGTTCTAACAAACAATTACGTTTCATAAGCTATAGGATGTACTCTCAGAGTCTTGAAAGTACATCAAATCACGAAGGAGGTAAGGGGCTATCCCCATATACTATGGATCAGACTACAACTTATTACACCCTGGGGATCGATATCGGTTCAACAACTGTCAAAGTTGCATTACTGGATCAGGATCTTCATATTATATTCTCCGATTATGAGCGTCATTATGCCAATATTCAGGAAACTCTGGCAGGCCTTTTAAAGAAAGCCTTAAACCAGACCGGCCCCATTGATATTATCCCGGTGATCACCGGCTCTGGCGGCCTTACACTTTCATCTCATTTACACGTTCCTTTTGTCCAGGAAGTTGTAGCAGTTGCATCTGCTCTCCAGGACTATGCGCCACAGACCGACGTAGCCATTGAGTTAGGCGGCGAAGATGCCAAGATCATTTACTTTACAGGGGGCATCGACCAGCGTATGAACGGTATCTGCGCAGGAGGAACCGGGTCTTTCATTGACCAGATGGCATCCCTTTTGCAGACCGATGCTGCTGGACTGAATACATATGCAAAAGATTACAAGGCTATCTACCCAATTGCAGCCCGCTGCGGTGTTTTCGCGAAATCGGATATCCAGCCGCTGATCAACGACGGCGCTACCAGAGAGGATCTGGCTGCCTCTATTTTCCAGGCAGTAGTAAACCAGACCATCAGCGGTCTTGCCTGTGGTAAGCCCATCCGTGGAAATGTTGCCTTTTTAGGAGGACCTTTGCATTTCCTTCCTGAACTGAGAAAAGCCTTTGTTCGCACGCTGCATCTGACTCCGGAGCAGACCATTGCACCGGATCACTCCCACCTGTTTGCAGCTGTAGGCGCTGCCATGAACCCAAAGGAAGGCCAGGAGCCGGTAGCTATTACCGACATGATCGACCGGCTTTCCAATGGCATTAAAATGGATTTTGAAGTAAAGCGTATGGAGCCTCTGTTTAAGGATCAGGCAGAATATGACGCCTTTATCGAAGACCACGGCCACAACCACGTGCGTTCCGGCAATCTTTCTACTTACGAAGGCAACTGCTATCTGGGTATTGACGCCGGTTCCACTACCACCAAAGTGGCTCTTGTTGGAGAAGACGGCACATTATTATACGTTTTTATGATAATAATAATGGAAGTCCTCTGGCTACTGCCATCCGCGCAGTGACAGAGATCAAAGAACAGCTTCCAGAAACTGCCCATATTGCTTACTCCTGCTCTACCGGATACGGCGAAGCCTTTTAAAGGCTGCTCTTATGTTAGATGAGGGAGAAGTAGAGACTATTTCCCACTACTACGCTGCTGCTTTCTTTGAGCCGGATGTAGACTGCATCCTGGACATCGGCGGTCAGGATATGAAATGCATTAAGATCAAAGACGGAACCGTAGACAGCGTACAGTTAAACGAGGCATGTTCTTCCGGCTGCGGCTCTTTCATTGAAACTTTCGCAAAAAGCTTAAATTACAGTGTAAAAGATTTCGCAAAAGAAGCATTATTTGCCAAAAATCCTACAGACCTTGGTACTCGCTGTACTGTATTTATGAACTCCAATGTAAAGCAGGCCCAGAAGGAAGGCGCTACGGTTGCTGATATCTCTGCAGGTCTAGCTTATTCTGTTATTAAAAACGCTTTATTTAAGGTAATTAAGATCACAAACACTTCTGACCTTGGAAAACATGTAGTTGTACAGGGCGGTACCTTCTATAATGATGCTGTCCTTCGCAGCTTTGAGAAGATTTCAGGCTGTCGTGCGGTCCGTCCGGACATTGCCGGTATCATGGGAGCTTTCGGTGCAGCACTGATCGCAAAAGAACGTTTCCATATGGCCGGTGAAAAAGAGACCACCATGCTGCCTCTTGATAAGATCATCGCACTGCAGTACACCACTTCTATGACCCGGTGCAAAGGCTGCAACAACCACTGTGTTTTAACCATCAACCAGTTTGGAAGCGGACGCCATTATATTTCCGGAACCGCTGTGAGCGTGGTCTTGGACTTGCAAAAGCGAAAAAGAGATACCAAACCTGTTTGATTACAAATATCACCGGATGTTTGACTATGAACCGCTACCTTTAGACCAGGCAGACCGCGGCGTAGTGGGTATCCCAAGAGTTTTAAATATGTATGAAAACTTCCCATTCTGGGCTGTTTTCTTTAAAAAGCTGCGCTACCATGTAACACTTTCCCCACAGTCCACCAGACAGATCTACGAACTGGGCATTGAGTCCATTCCAAGTGAGTCTGAGTGTTATCCGGCAAAGCTGGTACATGGCCATATTTCATGGCTCATCCATCAGGGTGTGAAGTTTATCTTCTATCCATGTATCCCTTATGAGCGCAATGAAAGCCCTGAGGCAGGAAACCATTATAACTGTCCAATGGTCACTTCCTATGCGGAAAATATTAAAAATAACGTAGAAGAATTAGAGACAGAGCATGTAGATTTCATGAACCCATTCATGGCATTTACAAACGAAAAGATCTTAACAGACGGCCTGGTACGGGAATTTGTAAAAAAATTCCAGATACCTGAAGCAGAGATCCGTATGGCAGCCCACGCTGGCTGGGAAGAACTGCTGGCATCCCGTTCTGATATGGAGAAAAAGGGCGAGGAAACACTTGCCTGGATGAAAGAACATGGTAAACGGGGCATTGTGCTGGCCGGAAGACCTTACCATGTAGACCCGGAGATCCACCACGGTATCCCGGAACTGATCGCTTCCTACGGCTTTGCCGTACTTACAGAGGACTCTGTTTCCCATATGGGCAAAGTGGAACGACCTTTAGTTGTCACCGACCAGTGGATGTATCATTCCCGTCTTTATGAGGCCGCAAGCTTTGTAAAAACAAGAGATGACCTGGATCTGATCCAGTTAAACTCCTTTGGCTGCGGTCTGGACGCTGTTACCACAGACCAGGTTGCTGAGATCTTAACAAAGTCCGGAAAGATCTATACTGTATTAAAGATCGACGAGGTAAATAACCTGGGAGCAGCCCGTATCCGTATCCGTTCCCTGATCGCGGCTCTTCGTGTCCGTGACCAGAAGCATTATGAGCGGAAAGTGGTTTCCAGCGCTTACAACCGTGTGCTGTTTACCAAGGAAATGAAGAAGGATTACACTCTGTTATGCCCGCAGATGTCACCGATCCACTTTGACCTGATCGAGCCGGCAATCCGCGCTTTCGGCTATAACATGGAGATCCTGCAGAACCACAACCGCAATGCCGTAGATGTAGGTCTTCAGTACGTAAATAATGATGCCTGCTATCCATCCCTGATCGTTATCGGTCAGATCATGGACGCACTGTTATCCGGCAAATACGACTTAAACCGCACGGCTGTCTTTATGAGCCAGACCGGCGGCGGCTGCCGTGCCTCCAACTATATCGGATTTATCCGCCGGGCACTGGAGAAAGCCGGTATGCCTCAGGTTCCGGTTATTTCTGTCAATGCAAATGGCATGGAAACTAACCCAGGTTTCTCCATTACACTGCCAATGATGACCAAGGCCATGCAGGCAGTTGTATACGGTGACATTTTCATGCGTGTCCTTTATGCAACCAGACCATATGAGGCAGTTCCTGGAAGTGCCAATGCACTTCATGAGAAATGGAAAAAGATCTGTATTAAGGCTCTTTCTAAGAGACAGCCTGCTATGATGGAATTTGCTAAGAATGTCCGCGGCATTATCCGTGATTTTGATAATCTGGAGCGTCTTGATATTAAGAAGCCGAAGGTTGGTATCGTAGGTGAGATCCTTGTTAAATTCTCTCCTCTGGCTAACAACCATGTAGTAGAGCTTCTGGAGTCAGAAGGTGCAGAAGCTGTAATGCCTGACCTGCTGGATTTCCTTCTTTACTGCTTCTACAACAGCAATTTCAAGGCAGAACACCTGGGAATGAAGAAATCCACTGCAAGGCTTTGTAATGCAGGTATCGCCCTGTTAGAGTTCTTCAGAAAGACTGCAAGAAAAGAGCTGGCCGCCAGCAAACATTTTACACCGCCTTCTGAGATCCGTGATCTGGCAGAAATGGCAAAAGGCTTTGTATCCTTAGGCAACCAGACGGGTGAAGGCTGGTTTTTGACCGGCGAGATGTTAGAGCTGATCCACAGTGGTGTTAAAAACATTATCTGCACCCAGCCATTTGGCTGCCTGCCAAACCACATTGTAGGAAAGTGTGATCAAGGAACTGCGAAAGAACTATCCTGAGTCCAACATCATTGCCGTAGACTACGACCCAGGCGCCAGTGAAGTAAACCAGTTGAACCGTATTAAACTGATGCTGGCTACGGCGCAGAAAAATCTGAAGGCTGAGAATGTTTAATAAACGCATTTGAAATATTTCAACAAAAAACACCGGGAAATGTATGTTGTAAAACCAACATTTCCCGGCGTTTTTCATCTTAAATCGTTATTTCTATGTATTTCTTTACTCGTACAGCGGATACTTATCGCAAAGCTTAGTAACCTCTGCCTTAATATACTCTTTCTTATTCTCAAAGTCAGTAGCTGCCAGCCAGATGCACTCTGCAATCTTTGGCATATCCTCTTCCTTTAAGCCTCTGGTGGTAACAGCAGGTGTACCAATGCGGACACCGGAAGTTACAAATGGGCTTCTTGGATCGTTTGGTACTGTGTTCTTGTTTAAGGTAATAAATACCTCGTCACAGCGGTTCTGCAGCTCTTTACCGGAAATATCCATACCACGCAGGTCTAACAGCATCAGATGGTTGTCAGTGCCGCCTGTAAGGATCTTAAAGCCCTGCTTCTGCAGTGCGTCTGCCAGTGCTTTTGCATTTAATACTACCTGATGTGCATATTCCTTAAATTCAGGTTTAATGCTTCGCCCAGGCATACTGCCTTTGCTGCGATCACATGCTCTAATGGGCCGCCCTGGGTTCCTGGGAAAATAGCCTTATTAAAGTTGAACTTTTCTGCAGCCTTCCTTATTTCGCTAAGATCAGACCGCCTCTAGGTCCTCTTAAAGTCTTATGGGTGGTAGTTGTAACAACATCTGCGTATGGGATTGGGCTTGGATGCTCTCCAGCTGCTACAAGACCTGCAATGTGGGCCATATCTACCATCAGATAAGCACCTACCTCGTCAGCAATCTCACGGAAACGCTTAAAATCAATGGTTCTTGCATAAGCGCTGGCACCTGCCACGATCAGCTTTGGCTTTGCCTCTTTTGCTTTTCTCTCCAGCTCATCATAATCGATAAAGCCTTCGTCATCTACTCCATAAGGAACAATGTTAAAATACAGTCCTGAGAAGTTTACAGGACTCCCGTGTGTCAGATGACCACCATGATCCAGGTTCATACCCATAACCGTATCTCCTGGTTTTAACATAGCGATAAATACTGCCATATTTGCCTGTGCACCGGAGTGTGGCTGTACGTTTGCGTAATCGCAGCCAAACAGCTTCTTGGCACGTTCAATGGCGATGGTTTCCAGTACGTCTACATACTGGCAGCGCCGTAATAACGCTTACCCGGGTAACCTTCTGCGTACTTATTGGTCAGTACAGTTCCCATAGCCATCATTACAGGTTCTGAAACAATGTTCTCAGAGGCGATCAGCTCCAGATTTTCTTCTCTGCGGCCGCACTCTGCCTGAATTGCTTCTCCTACTTCCTTATCATAGGAAGTGATAAAGTCCATAACTGTATTTACCATTGTTCTACCTTCCTTTTCAGTATTTGCCCATACCCATCGTATTTTGTCAGTTTATTTATCCAGATATGGTGTTTTCTGCGATTATACCCCATAGTCATGTAAATTTCAAGTATTCATTTGCATACATTTTACGATTTTGGCAAAAAATATACAGACTCATATTTCTTCCTGCAAAAACACCCCTGGCACACACGTACCAGAGGTATCTCCTCAGTGGAACTTCCAGTCCTTCACTACCAGCTGCAGACTGCGGTTTCCATTATATTCATTTATTGTAGGGTAATAGATAATATCCATGCTCTGGCTGTTTCCCATTTCTTCCATAAATAAGTCACCTTCTATAAATACCACGCCGTCCATGGAAAAGCCCCGTTCATTCATCAGGGATAATTTCACTACATTCCGGTTACGGCCAAACACTCTGGCACTTCGTATTTTCAGGGATTTCAAGGCAAACTGAGGCTTTTCATTTCCCTGTCCAAAAGGCTCTAAAAGCTCTAATTCCCGGATCAGGCTCTCTGTTATATATTCAAACGGCATGGGAACATCGATCCATACTCTTGGGATAAAATCGTCCTCTGTAAGCCGTTTTGCAGCATTTTCATTTAACCGCCTGCGAAATTCTTCGATATTTGCCTCTTCCAGTGAAAATCCTGCTGCCATAGGATGGCCGCCAAACTTTAACAGAAGGTCTTTTACCTCTACCAGAGCGTGAAACATGTGGTATGCCTCTATAGAACGTCCTGAGCCTTTTGCACAGCCTTCTGCCCTTGTAAGGACAAATACAGGCTTATTATAATACTCGCGGATCCTGCCCGCCACAATGCCTGCCAGGGACTCATGACAGTCTGGAAGAAAGACTACCAGCACCTTATCATCCTTAAGCTCTGTCTCCACCTGTTCTATGGCAGCATCTGTCCCATCCTTGGTCATGTCCTTGCGCTCGTCATTTAATGCCTTTAACGCATCTGCCAGTTCATCTGCCTGAGCCTTATTTTCTGCCAGAAGCAGTTCCATAGCCATCTGGGCCGTTTTTAAGCGGCCGCTGGCATTCAGACAGGGGCCCAGCACAAAGCCAACGTGATAGGCGCTTATATGCTCCGGATCCAGTGTATTTTTCTCCATCAGGCTTACAAGACCCTGGATCTTTGTATTAGCCAGCTTTTTAAGTCCCTCTTTTACTACAATGCGGTTCTCATCCTTAAGCTTCATTACATCGCCTACTGTAGCAATAGCCGCCAGCTCCAGCATATCCAGCCATTCCTGGCGGTCAATCCCATATTCCTCAAAAAGTACCTGGATCAGCTTATAAGCCACCATAGCGCCGCAGATCTCGCTGAACGGATATTTACTGTCTTTTCTCTTGGGATTGACAATGGCGTCTGCAGAAGGCATGATCTCCGTTTCCGAAACCTCATCTACCTGAATATCATGGTGATCCGTTATCACTACCGTCATTCCCAGTTCTTTTGCTTCTGCGATCTGGTCAATAGCAGCAATTCCATTATCACAGGTAAGTATCATGTGGATGCCGTCTGCAGCCGCCTTTTCAATAATATGTTCATTAATACCATAACCATCTTTAATGCGCTCCGGTATTACATAATCAACGCTTGCACCTACACGGCTGAGGCCTTTGTAAAGAATGCAGGTGGAACACACACCATCAATATCATAATCTCCCACGATCCGGATCCTGACACCGGCAGCAATCTTTTCTTTTTAATATAGAAATGGCCTTTTCCATATCCGGCAACAGCCTTGGCTCATACAGATCCTTTAAACTTCCGTTTAAATATTTATTAAATTCATCTATATCTGTAATATCCCTGTTTCTGATAATACGGGCAGTAATGGGACTGATATGAAATCTTGCCGCCAGACCATTAAAATCTGCTTTTTTTTGCATGAAGCATCCAGACTGCTTTTGTCATTCTTTTCTCCATCCTCTGTTGATCGATCGTTTTTTCAGTGTATTTGCGATTATATGACAACAAAAAAAGCAGACTCACGAAGAATCTGCTTTTCACATGCGCCAGAGAAGATTCGAACTCCCGACACTACGGTCCGTAGCCGTATGCTCTATCCAACTGAGCTACTGACGCATTCTTTTTGTTGCTTGCTGTGTTCCTCAGCAACGTAGATTATTA
>ENA-OPZN01000500-OPZN01000500.1-human-gut-metagenome-genome-assembly--contig:-NODE-500-length-11701-cov-2.573268_pt1 | contig 11701 bp, 12 predicted proteins | sample MGYA00242483_ERZ504503 | MGnify/ENA primary metagenome ERZ504503 (study PRJEB26092, sample SAMD00036285) | human gut metagenome | host: Homo sapiens | study: EMG produced TPA metagenomics assembly of... | reverse complement strand
GTTTAGGAAACCGTGACGGAAGAAGCGGCGGTTTTGGTCAGGATAAGGACAGAGATTCCAGAAGTACGGGAAACCGTGACAGCCGCAGAGGAAACGGAAGAGACGCAGGACGTTCTTCTTCCTTTGACAGCCCGATCCAGACAAAGCCAAGCAGTACCCGTCAGACCAATAAGAACGCTCATAAGAATGACCGTTTCGACAAGAGAGACCGGGAAGAGGACGGCAAGAAGGCACCAAAGACAGGAAAGGGAGCTTTCATTATGCCGCAGCCTAAGAAGGAAGAGGCCAAGGTGGAGGATATTAAGACGATCACTCTGCCTGAGCGCTTAACTATCAAGGAGCTGGCAGATAAGATGAAGCTTCAGCCATCTGTTATCGTAAAGAAGCTGTTCTTAAAGGGACAGATGGTTACCTTAAACCAGGAGATCGACTACGATCAGGCAGAAGAGATCGCAATGGAATTTGATGTTCTCTGCGAGCAGGAAGAAAAGGTAGACGTAATTGCTGAACTTCTGAAAGAAGAGGACGAAAACGAGGCAGATATGGTTTCCAGACCTCCTGTAGTCTGCGTAATGGGTCACGTTGACCATGGTAAAACATCCCTTCTGGATGCCATCCGTCAGACTAACGTAACTGCAAGAGAGGCAGGCGGTATCACCCAGCACATCGGTGCTTCTGTTATTGAGATCAACGGCAGAAAGATCACCTTCCTTGATACACCTGGACATGAGGCATTTACAGCTATGCGTATGAGAGGTGCCCAGTCTACTGATATCGCTATCCTGGTAGTAGCAGCAGACGACGGCGTTATGCCACAGACTGTTGAGGCGATCAACCATGCAAAGGCAGCTGGCGTAGAGATCATCGTTGCTATCAACAAGATCGATAAGCCAAGTGCAAACATTGACAAGGTTAAAACAGGAATTGGCTGAATATGAGCTGATCCCGGAAGACTGGGGCGGCAGCACTATTTTCGTTCCTGTATCCGCACATACAAAAGAGGGTATCACAGACCTTCTGGAAATGGTACTTTTAACAGCAGATGTTCTTGAATTAAAGGCAAATCCAAACCGTAAGGGCCGTGGACTTGTGATCGAGGCTGAGCTGGATAAGGGCAAAGGACCTGTTGCAACTGTACTGGTACAGAAAGGTACCTTAAGAGTAGGTGACACCATTGCTGCAGGTGCATGCTATGGTAAGATCCGTGCTATGATGGATGATAAGGGCCGCAGAGTAAAAGAGGCTGGTCCATCCACTCCTGTAGAGATCTTAGGTTTAAATGATGTTCCACAGGCTGGTGAGGTATTCGTAGCAACTGAGAACGAGAAAGAAGCAAGAAGCTTTGCAGAAACCTTCATTTCTGAGAGCAAGAACAAGCTTCTGGAAGATACTAAGGCAAAACTGTCTCTGGATGATCTGTTCAGCCAGATCAAGGCAGGAAATGTAAAGGAACTTCCTCTGATCATCAAGGCAGACGTTCAGGGTTCTGTAGAAGCAGTAAAGCAGAGCCTGACCAAGCTGTCTAATGAAGAGGTAGTAGTAAAGGTAATCCACGGCGGCGTTGGTGCTATCAATGAGTCTGACGTTTCCCTGGCTTCTGCTTCCAATGCCATCATCATTGGTTTCAATGTACGTCCTGATGCAACTGCAAAATCCATTGCAGAGCGTGAGAAAGTAGATGTACGTCTGTACAAGGTCATCTACCAGGCCATCGAAGATGTAGAAGCTGCTATGAAGGGTATGCTGGATCCTGTATTCGAGGAGAAGGTGATCGGTCATGCAGTGATCCGTCAGCTGTTCAAGGCTTCCGGTGTTGGCACCATCGCGGGTTCCTATGTACTGGATGGCAAGTTCCAGAGAGGCTGCAGCTGCCGTATTACAAGAGAAGGCGAGCAGATCTACGATGGACCTTTAGCTTCCTTAAAGCGTTTCAAGGACGATGTAAAGGAAGTTGCTGCAGGATATGAGTGTGGTCTTGTATTCGAGAAGTTCAATGATCTTCAGGAAGATGACCAGATCGAAGCTTATATGATGGTAGAGGTTCCTAGATAGTCTGCTGTATAGAATATAGTTTCGTTTTTGAAAGAAAGGGATCATAATGCGTAAAAACAGCATTAAAAATACAAGGATCAATATGGAGGTCCAGAGGGAATTAAGTCAGATCATCCGTTCTGAGATCAAAGACCCGAGGATCCATCCGCTGACCAGTGTTGTAGCCGTAGAGGTAACTCCGGACTTAAAATACTGCAAGGCATATATCAGTGTGTTAGGTGATGAAGAAGCCGGCAAGGCAACCATCGAAGGACTGCGCAGCGCAGCTTCCTTCGTGCGCCGGGAACTGGCTCACAGAGTCAATTTACGTAACACTCCTGAAATTAAATTTATACTGGATCAGTCTATTGAATATGGCGTAAACATGTCAAAACTGATCGATGAAGTGACAAAAGATCTTCATGATGATGAGGAGGAGGGACTGGAATGACGGTTCTTGAACAGGCGTTAGAAGGAACAAAGTCTGTAGCGATTTTGGGCCATGTAAGACCGGATGGCGATTGCCTCGGCTCTACTCTGGGTCTGTATAATTATCTTCTTGCTTCCTATCCGGATATACAGGCAGCTGTATATCTGGAGGAAGCTTCCTCAAAATTTGCCTATTTAAAGGGCTATGATGAGATCCACCATGAAACAGATGACAAAGAATATGAGCTTTGCATCTGCCTTGACAGCAGTGATGAAGAACGTCTGGGGGATTTTAACGTGTATCTGAAGCGGGCGAAAAAAAAGCCTTTGCATCGATCATCACGTAACCAACACCCGTTACTGCCAGGTCAATTTAGTGGCAGCTGATGCAAGTTCTGCCAGCGAAGTCCTTTTTGAACAGTTAAATCCGGATAACGTGGATAAAAATGTGGCAGAATGCCTGTATACAGGGATCGTACATGATACCGGTGTGTTCAAGTATTCCTGCACTTCTGCAAAGACGATGGAGATTGCCGGTTTCCTGATGGGAAAAGGCGTTGACTTTGGAAGCATCATTGACAACAGCTTCTACAAAAAGACTTATGTGCAGAACCAGATCATGGGAAGAGCGCTTCTTGAAAGCATTACCTTCCTTGATGGAAAGGCCATTTTCAGTGCCCTGCGCCAGTCTGATCTGGACTTTTACGGTGTGACCGGAAAAGACCTTGACGGTATCATCGACCAGCTGCGTCTTACAGAGGGAGTGGAGGTTGCTATTTTCCTGTATGAGACAGGACCTCAGCAGTATAAGGTAAGTCTGCGTTCCCAGAAAATCGTAGATGTAAGCCAGGTAGCGTTCTATTTTGGCGGCGGCGGTCATGTGCGTGCAGCAGGCTGTACCATGTCCGGAAGTATTCATGATGTGATCAATAATCTGTCCCTTCACATTGCCAAGCAGTTAGATGCTGCGGCAGCCGGGGAGGTTTAAATGTATCACGGAATCATTAATGTGTATAAAGAGCCGGGCTATACATCCCATGATGTTGTAGCCCGGCTTCGAGGGATTTTAAGACAGAAAAAGATCGGCCATACGGGAACCCTTGATCCGGCGGCCAAGGGCGTCCTTCCGGTGTGTCTGGGAAATGGGACAAGGCTTTGTGACATGCTTACAGACCGGTCCAAAACCTATGAGGCAGTGCTTCTTTTAGGACAGACTACGGACACCCAGGATACCACAGGAACGGTGCTTACGGAAGATCATGAAAAAGGCGTTAGAACTGGATGAAGAACAGGTGCGCCAGGTGATCCTGGATTTTAAGGGAGATTATGACCAGATCCCTCCTATGTACTCTGCTTTAAAAGTAGATGGAAAGAAGCTTTGCGACCTTGCAAGAGCAGGAAAAGAAGTAGAGCGCAAGGCAAGAAGAGTACAGATCTTAGATATTTCTGTTGAAAAAATAGAACTGCCAAGAGTCTGGATGACAGTCAGCTGTTCCAAAGGAACCTACATAAGAACTCTCTGTGAAGATATTGGAGCTAAATTAGGAGTCGGGGGCTGCATGGAGTCTCTCCTGCGTACCCGTGTAGACCGTTTTCAGGTAAAAGACAGTTTGAAACTGGATGAGATCGAAGTTTTAAGAGATGAAGGAAAAGTAGGAGAATATATCTGTTCTCTGGAAGAAGCCTTAGAAGGTTATCTGCCTGTATACACAACAGCAGAAGGGGACAAGGCTTTGAAAAATGGAAATCCCTGCTTTAAACAGCAGTTAGACCTGGAAAAAAGTACATCTTTAGAAGAAAGAAAAAGCGGAGACAGATACCGTATGTACAACAGCCAGGGGATCTTTATGGGTGTATATGAATACCAGGAAGAAAAACACTGGTGGAAACCATGGAAAATGTTCATGCCGGATGGAGAAGGAAACTGATGAAATATATAGCAGATACAGTGGATTTTCAGCTGGAAGAGCCCACTGTGGTAACTCTTGGAAAATTTGACGGAAGACACAGAGGACATCAGAAGCTTCTGCATACAATGGAAGAACTGAAAGAAACACTGGGCTATGCAACTGCTATTTTTACCTTCAGCACAGCCCCATTAAGCCTTGTTACAGGTGAAGCTGCCACTGTGATCACAACCAGTGAAGAACGACGTCATAATATGGAAAAAATGGGGATCGATTACCTGGTGGAGTATCCTTTTACAGATGATGTGCGTAAAATGGACCCTTCTGTATTTGTAAAGGATATCTTGGTAAAACGGATGCGGGCAAAAGCCATGGTAGTGGGGCCGGACTGCAGTTTTGGCTACAAAGGCGCCGGAAATGTAGAACTTCTCAGATCTTTAAGCAAAGAGCTGGGATTTGAACTTTATGTGATCCAAAAAGAAAAAGATCACAGAAGAGACATCAGCAGCACCTATATCCGGGAAGAACTTTCCCTGGGAAATGTGGCAAAAGCAAATGAATTGTTAGGAGAACCATATGCCATCCACGGCATTGTAGTCCACGGCAACCATATCGGAGGACCGAGACTGGGCTTTCCAACAGCCAATATCATCCCGCCGGCAAACAAACGTCTGCCCAAATTCGGGGTCTATGTATCCAGAGTCCTTGCACAGGGAAAATATTATAAGGGAGTTACTAATATCGGCAGGAAACCTACGATCCATGGGGATAATCCGGTAGGCGTAGAGACATTTATCTTTGATTTTGACGGAGACATTTACGGAAAAATGATCGAGGTCCAGCTTTTGGAGTTTGACAGGGGAGAACAGAAATTTGCTTCTTTAGAAGAGTTAAAAGAACGGATCGAAAAAGACAAAGAATTTGCTCTTAAGTATTTTGCGGAAAATCCCCTTTACAACCCGGTTAAAATATGATACAGTAACCAAGTATAAAAGAACGCCGAAGCCCCGTTGCCTGGTGACTCCAGCCGGCAGCCTGGTTTAAGGTGAGAAAATTAAATTATTTAGGAGGAATTACCATGATTCTAAGGAAAAGAAAGCAGAGATTATCGCACAGTACGGACGTAAGGCAGGAGATACCGGTTCACCAGAAGTTCAGATCGCTATTCTGACAGAGAGAATTGCTGAACTGACCGCTCATCTTCAGCAGAATCCAAAGGATCATCACTCCAGAAGAGGACTTCTGATGATGGTTGGACACAGAAGAGGACTTCTTGATTACCTGAAGAAGACCGATCTGGAAGGCTACCGTGCTCTGATCGAAAAGCTGGGAATCAGAAAGTAATTATCATGAAAGTGTTGCCGGGCGGCTATGTGGATTGCGTGCTTGTACGCAAGGCCGCATAGACATTTGGCAGCGGGCTTTCATTCATGTTAGGGTGGAGTTTACTCCACCCTATATTTGCATGAAGACAGGTGCAAAAGGAACACTCCGGGACCGCTGATGTGTCCCAAACAGATCGTTTGGGATAGATCAGTAGTTTCGGCGTCTTTTGCCCTGTAAAAACTTGTATATTTACAGAACGTTACATTAAAAGAGAAAAGGAGACACCCCATGTTTAAGAGTTTCAGTATGGACCTGGCTGGCCGTAAGCTGACTGTAGAAGTTGGCCGCGTAGCAGCTCAGGCAAACGGTGCAGCATTTATGCATTACGGCGATACTGTAGTACTTTCTACAGCAACCGCATCTGCAAAGCCAAGAGAAGGCATTGATTTCTTCCCTTTAAGTGTAGAATATGAGGAGAAGTTCTACTCTGTAGGAAAGATCCCAGGCGGCTTCAATAAGAGAGAAGGAAAAGCATCTGAAAATGCCATCCTTACCTCCCGTGTTATCGACCGCCCTATGCGTCCTTTATTCCCAAAGGATTACCGCAATGACGTAACCTTAGACAACGTAGTTATGTCTGTAGATCCAGACTGCAGCCCAGAGCTGACTGCTATGCTTGGTTCTGCTATCGCTACCAGCATTTCTGATATCCCATTTGACGGACCTTGCGCTACTACCCAGGTTGGTCTTATTGATGGTGAATTTGTTATCAACCCAACTTCCGCTCAGAGACAGGTATCTGAGATGGCTCTGACTGTAGCTTCTACCAGAGAGAAAGTTATCATGATCGAAGCTGGTGCCAAGGAAGTTCCTGAGCAGAAGATGATCGAGGCTATTTTCAAAGCTCACGAAGTAAACCAGGAGATCATCCGCTTTATCGATACCATCGTAGCTGAGTGCGGAAAGAAAAGCACACCTACGAAAGCTGCGCAGTTCCGGAAGAATTATTTGCAGCGATCAAGGAGATCGTTCCTTCTGAAGAGATGGAAACAGCTGTATTTACCGATGACAAGCAGACCCGAGAGGCAAATATTGCAGCTATTACTGAGCGTCTGGAAGAGGCATTTGCTGAGAACGAAGAGTGGCTGCCATTATTAGGCGATGCTATTTATCAGTATGAGAAGAAGACTGTCCGCAAGATGATCTTAAAAGACCACAAGCGTCCAGACGGCCGTGCGATTACACAGATCCGTCCTTTAGCAGCTGAGATCGACATCCTTCCAAGAGTACATGGTTCAGGTATGTTCACCCGTGGACAGACCCAGATCTTAAATGCCTGCACACTGGCACCATTATCTGAGGCTCAGAAGATCGATGGCTTAGATGCAAATGAGACAACCAAGCGTTACATGCATCATTACAACTTCCCGTCCTTCTCCGTAGGCGAGACAAAGCCAAGCAGAGGACCGGGGCCGTCGTGAGATCGGACATGGCGCACTGGCTGAGCGTGCATTAGTTCCTGTACTTCCAAGTGAAGAAGAGTTCCCATATGCGATCCGTACTGTATCTGAGACTATGGAGTCTAATGGTTCTACTTCCCAGGCAAGTATCTGTGCATCCACTCTGTCCTTAATGGCAGCAGGTGTACCGATCAAGCGTATGGTAGCTGGTATCTCCTGTGGTCTGGTAACAGGTGAGACTGATGACGATTACATCGTTCTGACCGATATCCAGGGTCTGGAAGACTTCTTCGGCGATATGGACTTTAAGGTAGGCGGTACTGAAAAGGGTATCACTGCTATCCAGATGGATATTAAGATCCATGGTCTGACCCGTCCGATCATTGAAGAGGCAATTGCAAGAACCCGTGAAGCAAGAATGTACATCTTAGACAATGTTATGAAGCCAGTTATCTCCGAGCCTAGAAAGCACTTAAGCCAGTATGCTCCAAAGATCAAGCAGATCACCATTGATCCTCAGAAGATCGGCGATGTAGTTGGTAAGCAGGGCAAGGTGATCAACAAGATCATCGAAGAGACCGGCGTTAAGATCGACATCAGCGATGATGGTATTGTAAATGTTTGCGGTACTGACGAGGCTATGATCGACCGCGCTATCGCTATTTATTACAGGAATTGTTACTGATATCGAAGCTGGAATGGTATTTACCGGCAAGGTAGTACGTATCATGAACTTCGGCGCATTTGTACAGCTGGCACCAAACAAAGACGGTATGGTACACATCTCCAAGCTGTCTGATAAGCGTGTTGCAAAGGTAGAAGATGTTGTAAACATCGGCGACGAAGTAACTGTTAAGGTTGCAGAAGTTGACAAGATGGGAAGAATTAACCTGACCATGAGACCAAGTGACCTGGCAGAGAAGAAGGAAGAAAAAGAAGAAAACTAAAATCAGAGGGATGAGAAAATGAAAGTAAGAACAAGATATGCACCAAGCCCTACAGGAAGAATGCATGTTGGAAATTTGAGAACAGCTCTGTATGCGTACCTGATCGCAAAACATGAGGGAGGCGACTTCCTTTTAAGAATTGAAGATACAGACCAGGAACGTTATGTAGAAGGCGCTGTAGATATCATTTACAGAACCCTGGAAGAAACCGGTCTGGTCCACGATGAGGGACCAGACAAGGATGGCGGCTGCGGTCCTTATGTTCAGAGTGAGCGCCAGGCTTCCGGAATTTATATGGAGTATGCAAAGCAGCTGGTAGAAAAAGGAGAAGCATATTACTGTTTCTGTACACCAGAGCGTCTGGAGTCCTTAAGAAAGACTGTAAACGGTGAGGAGATCATGACCTATGATAAGCACTGTCTGCACCTTTCCAAAGAGGAAATCGAGGCAAATTTGGCTGCTGGAAAGCCATTTGTTATCCGTCAGAATAACCCGACTGAGGGAACTACCACCTTCCATGACGAGATCTACGGAGATATCACTGTAGATAACTCTGAACTGGATGATATGGTACTGATCAAATCTGATGGTTATCCTACCTACAACTTTGCAAACGTAGTAGACGATCATCTTATGGGCATTACCCATGTAGTAAGAGGAAATGAGTATCTTTCTTCTTCACCAAAGTACAACCGTCTGTATGACGCTTTCGGCTGGGAAGTGCCGGTTTATGTACACTGCCCGCTGATCACAGATGAAAGCCATCACAAGTTAAGCAAGCGCTGCGGACATTCCTCTTTTGAGGACCTGGTAGAACAGGGCTTTGTTCCGGAAGCAATCGTAAACTATGTGGCACTTCTTGGCTGGTCTCCAGAAGGCAATAACGAGATCTTCTCTCTGGAAGAGATGGTAAAGGAATTTGATTACCACCGTATGAATAAGTCTCCGTCTGTTTTTGATATGACCAAGCTTCGCTGGATGAACGGCGAGTATATCAAGGCAATGGACTTTGATCGTTTCTATAAGCTGGCTGAGCCATACTTAAAAGAAGTGATCAAGAAAGACTTAGATCTTAAGAAGATTGCAAATATGGTAAAGACCAGAATTGAAGTATTCCCGGAGATCAGGGATCACATTGATTTCTTTGAGGAACTTCCTGAGTATGACATTGCTATGTATACTCACAAGAAGATGAAGACAAACGCAGAGACTTCCCTTAAGGTATTAAAAGATGTACTTCCTATTCTGGAAGCACAGGAAGATTTCAGCAATGACGCTCTGTTTGCAGCACTTTCCGCTTATGTAAGTGAAACTGGCGTAAAGACAGGCTTTGTTATGTGGCCTGTACGTACCGCTGTTTCCGGCAAGCAGATGACTCCTGCAGGCGCAACTGAGATCATGGAAGTTCTTGGAAAAGAAGAATCATTAAAACGTATCCGCAAAGGCATTGAAATGCTGGAGGCTTAATACATGGCTTTTAATGAAGCACAGAAAAAGGGCGATCCGTCACACAGACGGACCTGCCCTTGTACTTGCAGGACCGGCTCAGGTAAGACTACGGTCATTACCAACCGGATCCGTTATTTAACGGAAAAAGTGGGCGTGGAGCCTGGAAATATCCTGGTGATCACCTTTACCAGGGCGGCGGCCCGTGAAATGAAAGAACGATATGAACGGATAACCGGGACAGGATGCAGCAGAGTCTCTTTTGGGACCTTCCATTCTGTCTTTTTTATGATATTAAAACTGGCATACCGGTATCAGGCCTCCAATATCGTAAAAGAAGAGCAGCGCATCCAGTTTATCAGGGAGCAGTTAGACCAGACAGATCTGGAGATCGAGGACGAAGGAGAGTTTATTTCTTCTGTATTGTCAGAGATCAGCCTTATTAAAGGGGAATTAATGTCCTTAGATAACTATTATGCAAAAAGCTGCTCCCAGACCGTCTTTAAAGAACTGTATGATGGCTATGAGCATCGTCTTCGCAAACGGGGACTTCTGGATTTTGATGACATGCTTGCCATGTGCTATGAGCTTTTTAAAGAACGTAAGGATATTTTACAGGCATGGCAGAGAAAATATAAGTATATACTTATCGATGAATTTCAGGATATCAACCAGATCCAGTATGAGATCGTAAAAATGCTGGCTCTGCCGGAGAACAATCTGTTCATCGTAGGAGATGATGATCAGTCCATTTACCGTTTCCGGGGCGCAAGGCCGGAGCTAATGCTTGGATTTGAAAAAGATTATCCAGATGCAGAGAGAATCCTGCTGGATGTAAATTACCGCTGCGTGGATCCGGTGATCGAGAGCGCAGGAAAACTGATCGCTAATAATAAAAACACGTTTCCAGAAAGAGATCCATGGAAACAGGGGAAAAGGCTGTCCTGTATTTGTAAAAGAGTGGCCGGACCCTTTAGCAGAGACAAAGGCTATTACAGAAGAACTGCGGGATTACCACCAGATGGGGATCGCTTACGAAGATATGGCGGTTTTATACCGCACCAATCAGGGACCGAGACTTCTGATCGAGCGGATGATGGAATACAATATCCCCTTTCATATGCGGGATACAGTGCCAAATCTTTATGAACACTGGATCTCCAGAAATGTGTTCTGCTACATTTACGCGGCCTTAGGGGATCTGAGCCGTTCCAATATACTCCAGATCATCAACCGGCCTGCAAGGTATATCAGCCGGGATGCCTTAGATACCAAGGTGATCCGATGGGAACAGCTGAGATCTTTCTATCAGGATAAAAACTGGATGCTGGACCGTATTGACCAGCTGGTATACGACCTGGAAATGCTGCGGGAAATGGCTCCGGCAGGTGCAGTAAACTATATCCGGAAAGCTATTGGATATGACGATTACTTAAGAGAGTATGCCAATGAGCGAAGACTAAAGCCGGAGGACCTGTTTGAGGTCTTAGATGCCCTTCAGGAGAGTGCTGTGCCCTTTAAGACCTATGAGGCATGGTTCAACCATATGGATGAGTACAAAGAGCAGCTAAAGGAGCAGTCTGCCTTAAGAGAGGCAGAAAGAAGGTGTCAGTCTGATGACCATGCACAGCTGTAAAGGTCTGGAATTTAAAGTAGTATATATCCTGGATACAAATGAGGCATAACACCTCATCATAAGGCGGTTTTAGAGCCGGATCTGGAAGAAGAACGGCGCATGTTCTATGTGGCAATGACCAGAGCAAAGGACCGGCTGCATATTTTTTTATGTAAAAGAGCGGTATCACAAGCGGCAGACCGTATCCCGGTTTGTAGTGGAGACAGGACTTCTTGGTAAAAAGGGGATTTAGAAAAAATGGAAACAGGGAAGAAAATAAGGAGAGGGAATCTGGTAAAAGAACAGATGGCCTGGTCCATATCTACTGTGGGGGATGGAAAAAGGAAAGACCACTGCTTCTGTAGGTGCAGCCGTCCGGGCAGCAGGAAGCGGAAAAAAAGTGGTGATAAAACGTTTCCTTGAAAATGAATCATTCCGGGAATGTGGGAAGTTTTAAAACGAAGATTTCCCGGGAAATCAACAGTCCCGGTGCCAATGTACCCAGGCAGGTTTTCGGAGTTTTCCTTGGGAAAAATTTGA
>ENA-OPZN01000499-OPZN01000499.1-human-gut-metagenome-genome-assembly--contig:-NODE-499-length-11702-cov-5.529762_pt1 | contig 11702 bp, 18 predicted proteins | sample MGYA00242483_ERZ504503 | MGnify/ENA primary metagenome ERZ504503 (study PRJEB26092, sample SAMD00036285) | human gut metagenome | host: Homo sapiens | study: EMG produced TPA metagenomics assembly of... | reverse complement strand
CATACAGATACTGGGTCATGGCACTGCGGTTGTGCGCTTTCACTGCAGTTGATGGCATTGCCTCATATTGCCCCTTTGTGCGATGAGATATATGCAAGTATACTTTATGAAGTGGCTTTCATGTGCCTCGACGCGGAGATTGTGAGACAAAAATCGTTATATTTGTAGGCGATTTGGGTACTTTTTAAACCAACTTTCTAGAAATGTGGAGAAATGATTGCTTTTGAAAACTTACTTTAAAAAAGTTCTCGGATTGTGTTGTTTGCAGGCATGTGATTTTCGGTAAAAAGTGAACAAAAAGTACCAAATCGCCGGATAGAGTGAGGATTTGTTCGATATTTCGCACAACTCGTAACAAAAACTGTTCAATATCGCACGTGAAACGCCGTCGATTTTGTGCGTATGCGTCGCGCCGGACCGTTCAGTATATTGTGCCTCAGGTCACATATGCAATGTGACAACGCATCACCGGTCATTTTCGGTTACTGAGGCGGTATCCCGCTGGTGCAACTGAGGTGACGAGGCGATGGCCCAGAACTTTGCCATATACCCCAAGAAGATCGAGGAGGACCCCAAGTGGCAGAAGCAAAGAAGAAGGTCGAAGCTACCAAGCCGACTCCAGAAGAGAAGCAGGCCGCAGCTGAGGCCGAAGTTGACGCGCTGGTTGCCCGCGCCAAGAAGGCTCTCGTCGAATTCGAGAACCTCGACCAGAAGCAAGTTGATCGTATCGTCGCCAAGGCCTCCATCGCCGCTCTGAACAAGCACCTCGTTCTCGCCAAGATGGCTGTCGACGAGACCGGCCGTGGTCTCGTGGAAGACAAGGCCACCAAGAACATCTTCGCCTGCGAGCACGTCACCAACTACTTGGCCGGCCAGAAGACCGTCGGCATCATCCGCGAAGACGATGTGATGGGCATCGATGAGGTCGCCGAGCCCGTCGGCGTGGTCGCCGGCGTCACCCCGGTCACCAACCCGACCTCCACCGCCATCTTCAAGTCCCTCATCGCCCTGAAGACCCGTTGCCCGATCGTCTTCGGCTTCCACCCCGGCGCGCAGAAGTGCTCCGTCGAGGCCGCCAAGATTGTGCGCGACGCCGCCATCGAAGCCGGTGCTCCCGAGAACTGTATCCAGTGGATCGAGCACCCGTCCATCCAGGCCACAGGCGCCCTGATGAAGCATCCGGGCGTGGCCACGATCCTCGCCACCGGTGGTCCGGGCATGGTCAAGGCCGCTTACTCCTCCGGCAAGCCCGCCCTCGGCGTGGGTGCCGGCAACGCCCCGGCCTACGTTGACACCGATGTTGACATCGTGCGCGCCGCCAACGATCTGGTGCTCTCCAAGCACTTCGATTACGGCATGATCTGCGCCACCGAGCAGGCCATCATCGCCCACAAGGACGTCTACGACCAGCTCATCAAGGAGCTCAAGGTCCGTAAGGCCTACTTCGTCAACGCCGAAGAGAAGGCCAAGCTGGAACAGTACATGTTCGGCTGCACTGCCGGTTCCGGCGTCAAGCCCGTGCTGAACTCCGCGGTGCCAGGCAAGTCCCCGCAGTTCATCGCCAAGGCTGCTGGCTTCGAGATTCCGTCCGACGCCACCATTCTGGCCGCCGAGTGCAAGGAAGTCTCCGACGACGAGCCTCTGACCCACGAGAAGCTCGCTCCGGTGCAGGCCGTGCTCAAGGCCGACAACAAGGAGCAGGCCTTCGAGATGTGCGAGAAGATGCTCAAGCTGGGTGCCGGCCACACCGCCGCCATCCACACCAACAACCAGGAGCTCGTGCGTGAGTACGGCGTCCGTATGCACGCCTGCCGCATCATCTGGAACCAGCCTTCCTCCCTTGGCGGCATCGGCGACATCTACAACGCCATCGCCCCGTCGCTGACCCTGGGCTGCGGCTCCTACGGCGGCAACTCGGTGTCCGGCAACGTGCAGGCCGTGAATCTCGTTAACATCAAGCGCATTGCTCGGAGGAACAACAACATGCAGTGGTTCAAGATCCCGGCCAAGACCTACTTCGAGCCGAACGCCATCAAGTACCTGCGCGACATGTACGGCATCGAGAAGGCCGTCATCGTGTGCGATAAGGTCATGGAGCAGCTCGGCATTGTTGACAAGATCATCGACCAGCTGCGCGCCCGCTCTAACCGTGTGACCTTCCGCATCATCGACTACGTCGAGCCGGAGCCCTCCGTCGAGACCGTCGAAAAGGGCGCTGAGATGATGCGCGAGGAGTTCGAGCCGGACACGATCATCGCGGTTGGCGGCGGCTCCCCGATGGATGCCTCCAAGATTATGTGGCTGCTCTACGAGCACCCGGAAATCGCCTTCTCCGACGTGCGCGAGAAGTTCTTCGATATCCGTAAGCGTGCCTTCAAGATCCCGCCGCTGGGCAAGAAGGCCAAGCTGGTGTGCATCCCGACCTCCTCCGGCACCGGTTCCGAGGTCACCCCGTTCGCCGTGATCACCGATCACAAGACCGGCTACAAGTACCCGATCACCGACTACGCGCTGACCCCGTCCGTGGCCATCGTGGACCCGGTGCTGGCTCGCACCCAGCCGCGCAAGCTGGCCTCCGACGCCGGCTTCGACGCCCTGACCCACTCGATGGAAGCCTACGTGTCCGTGTACGCGAACGACTTCACCGACGGCATGGCCCTGCACGCGGCCAAGCTCATCTGGGACAACCTGGCTGAGTCCGTCAATGGCGAGCCCGGCCTGGCCAAGACCAACGCTCAGGAGAAGATGCACAACGCCGCCACCATGGCCGGCATGGCATTCGGCTCCGCGTTCCTCGGCATGTGCCACGGCATGGCCCACACCATCGGTGCCCTGTGCCACATCGCCCACGGCCGTACCAACTCCATCCTGCTGCCGTACGTGATTCGTTACAACGGCCAGATTCCTGAGGAGCCCACCTCTTGGCCGAAGTACAACAAGTACATCGCCCCGGAGCGCTACCAGGACATCGCCCGCAACCTCGGCATCGACACCGGCAAGACCCCGGCCGAAGCCGTGGAGAACCTGGCGAAGGCCGTCGAGGACTACCGTGACAACAAGCTCGGCATGAACAAGAGCTTCCAGGATTGCGGTGTGGACGAGGACTACTTCTGGTCCGTGCTCGATCAGATCGGCATGCGCGCCTACGAGGACCAGTGTACCCCGGCCAACCCGCGCATCCCGCTGATCAACGACATGAAGGACATCGCCGTCGGTGCTTACTACGGTGTCTCCCAGGCGGAAGGCCACAAGCTGCGCATCGAGCGCGAGGGTGAGGCCGCCACTGAGGAAGCCTCCGAGCGTTGATTGCAGGCGGTTTGTGGTTGGTGGCACCATCAGTAGCCACCAACCGCGGTGTTGCAGCTTAGTGGCTGCATAGCGCGACACAAGGAGCCCGACCCCATTACAGGGGCCGGGCTCCTTTGCATATGTGGCGCTCCCTCAGCCAGCAGGTACCTCCATGGGGGCGGTAACCCACTCATGGGGCGGTAACTTGCCCATGGGGCGGTGAAACCCCCCATGGGGCGGTGTACGAAAACGGCTCTATTCTGCGGAAGGTAAAATTTTACCGTCCGCCCCATGGGTCAATTACCGCCCCATGAGTGGGTTACCACCCCATGGAATCGCTGAAGCGTCGCTAAATCGCCGCAATAATGCAGCCAAAAGCAATAAAGCTGGCAAACGCCTCGGTAATGCCGGTCACCACGGGCTTCAAGGTTGTGCGCCGTGTAACCACCGGCAACGCAACGGCGCGGGCCAACAGCAGCACAGTCATCGCAATCAGATACGGACTGCGTCCAGACGGCACGGCGGCTAGCAGCAATAGCGCCACATGCCATACCCACGAAGCCGCCACGTACGAACACTTCCCGCGTTCCCGGATCATGGTTTTGACCACCAAAACCGACCCATACTGCGTCAGCGCAAACAGCACGGTGGCAATCAGCCCGCTCACGGGCAATGAACCCGCGGGCCACCAGGCGTGAAGGTCGAATATCTGGCTCAAATCTGGCATATTCCGAATCGCGGCGCGTGCGGCGGTGACATCAGCGGCTGCGCACGAGGCATGTGCTGCGTTGATGGGCATAACACATGCCGTCTCAACAGTGCTGCCAAACGACGCGATCACCGTGGCCATGGCCGACGCGGCAATCACCGACACGGCATTGCCCCACAGCGAGCGCTCCTTCCTCAGCCACGAGGACAGCATCGACAGCGCAACCAGCACTATATATAAGGGAGCCCAACGCAGTATGCCGGTATGCGTAATCAGGAATGGCAAGCCGATGACGATGAGCGCTACGGCATAAGTGAGCATCGGCGGCAGATAACGGCGTGAAAAGTGTGCTTTGAACCAGTGCGCGGCGCTGAACTGCACGCAATAGCACACGGACCACGTCGCCAATAGCCAAAGCGTATCAAGATTAGGCCCGCCGATAAAGAAGCCAGCCACAGCGGGCAGCATAACCATTACCCATGCGCCAGGTTGGTTGTCGAACCAATCGCGTTTAAGAGTCTTGCGGCGGGAAGTCATATCTGTCATGATATCGCAGCGAATGGTTCTCAATAAGAAAGATGTGAGACCTGCATTGCGACAATCGAACAGACGCCGAGCGGCTATGCCGCGAGGTAATACGAACGGCATGAGCGCGACACGCGCGAACTCCACTGTCCCACCTCAATGCTTGAATAAACAAGTTGCCTGATTTGGGCTCGCAAATTGGAATTAAAAAAGCGAGCGCGGGCCGGGAGCCACTTCAAGTGAAGTGACAGCCGGAAACCGCGCACTGATGTCGGATGACCGCCAGAGGACGTATGTCCAAGGGAGGCCATGCGCGCCGGTGCCCTAGAAGCAGGTTGGTAAACAGTACAACGAACATCGCTAGAAAGGGCGGACGGCAATGGCGGGACAGAAAATCCGCATCAGGCTTAAGTCCTATGACCACGAGGTCATCGACCAATCGGCGAAGAAGATCGTCGAAACGGTGACGAACGCGGGCGCAACTGTTGTTGGCCCCGTTCCGCTGCCGACCGAGAAGAACGTCTTCTGTGTTATCCGTTCTCCTCACAAGTACAAGGATTCTCGCGAGCACTTCGAGATGCGCACTCACAAGCGCCTCATCGACATCGTGGACCCGACCCCCAAGGCCGTGGACTCCCTGATGCACATCGATCTGCCTGCGGACGTCAACATCGAAATCAAGCTGTAAGGGAGGAGGAAGCATTATGTCTAATCGCAAGGCTCTGCTGGGCAAGAAGCTCGGCATGTCCCAGGTGTGGGACGAGAACGGCTTCTTCGTGCCCGTCACTCTTGTCGACGTGTCCACCAACGTGGTGACCGCCGTGAAGACCGAGGAATCTGACGGCTACAAGGCTGTCCAGCTCGGCTACGGCGCCATCGATCCCACCAAGGTGACCAAGCCGCTGGCTGGCCACTTTGCCAAGGCCGGTGTCACCCCGCGTCGCCACCTCGTCGAGGTGCGCACCGACGACGTCGATCAGTTCGAGGCCGGCCAGGAACTGGCCGCTGACCTGTTCGAAGAGGGTGCTGAGGTCGACGTGACCGGCACCACCAAGGGTAAGGGCTTCGCCGGTACCATCAAGCGTTGGGGCTTCAAGTCCTACCGCCGTACTCACGGTTCTCACAAGAACGAGCGCCGTCCCGGTTCTGTGGGCGCATGCGCCACTCCGAGCCGTATTCTCAAGGGCAAGCGTATGGCCGGCCGCATGGGTCATGTGACCGCCACTACCCAGAACCTGACCGTCGTCTCCGCTGATGTCGAGAACGGCATCCTCGCCATCAAGGGCGCCATTCCTGGCCCCAAGGGCGGCATCGTTCTCGTCCGCTCGGCTGTGAAGGGAGCCTGATAAACCATGGCAAACGTTACTCTGAACGTCACCGACGCCAAGGGCCAGGCCACCGGCACCGTTGAAGCTCCTGAGGCTCTCTTCGGCGTTTCCGCCGAGGATGTCCAGGCTCACATCTCGCTGATCCACCAGGTTGTCACCGCTCAGCTCGCTGCTGCTCGTCAGGGCACCCACGCCACCAAGACTCGTGGCATGGTTTCCGGCGGCGGCAAGAAGCCGTGGAAGCAGAAGGGCACCGGTCGTGCTCGTCAGGGCTCCATCCGTGCACCGCAGTGGTACCACGGCGGCACCGTGTTCGGCCCGCAGCCGCGTGACTACTCTCAGCGCACCCCCAAGAAGATGAAGGCCGCAGCTCTGCGCTACGCCCTGTCCGATCGCGCCAACGCCGGTCGCGTTGCCGTGGTGGAGTTCGGTATCACCGAGCCGTCCACCAAGGCCGCTGTCGCCGCTCTGGCCCCGATTACCGCGGACAAGTTCACCACGGTCGTCTTCACTCGCGACAACATCAACGAGTGGCTCTCCGTGCGCAACATCCCGACCGTTCACCCGATTTTCGTCGATCAGCTCAACACGTACGACGTGATTACCTCGCAGTACGTGGTCTTCACCAAGGAAGCCTTCGAGGCTTTCGTGGCTGCCAAGACCGAGCCGAAGGAGGCCTGATTTAGATGGTCGCTATTCACAAGCCCGCTCACGACGTGATTCTTAAGCCCGTCGTCTCCGAGAAGAGCTACGCCGCTTCCGACCGTGGCCAGTACACCTTCGTGGTGGCTCCGGATGCGAACAAGGTGCAGATCAAGCAGGCAATCGAAGAGATCTTCAAGGTCAAGGTGACGAACGTCAACACCCTCAACCGCGCTGGCAAGAAGCAGCGCACTCGCACCGGTTTCGGCCAGCGCGCTTCCCAGAAGCGTGCGATCGTGACCGTCGCCGAGGGCCAGACGATCGACATCTTTGGTAACTGAAGGTTAGCCGAGAAAAGTTAAAGGAAGAACTACATTATGGCTATCCGCGTTTATAAGCCGACGACCGCAGGCCGCCGCAACGCGTCCGTCTCGGATTTCTCCGAGCTGACTCGTTCTACGCCTGAGAAGTCGCTGGTTCGCAAGAAGTCCAAGACCGGCGGTCGTAACTCTTACGGCCGTATCACCTCCCGTCATCGCGGCGGCGGCCACAAGCGTCAGTACCGTCTCATCGATTTCAAGCGTTGGGACAAGGACGGCGTGCCCGCCAAGGTTGCCGAGATCGAGTACGATCCGAACCGCTCCGCCCGTATCGCCCTCCTGCACTTCGCAGATGGCGAGAAGCGCTACATCATCGCGCCGAAGGGCATCAAGCAGGGCGACGCCATCGAGACCGGTGCTCAGGCTGATATCAAGCCGGGCAACAACCTGCCGCTGAAGAACATCCCGACCGGTACCGTGGTTCATGCCATCGAGCTCCGCCCGCTGGGCGGCGCTAAGATCGCTCGTTCCGCTGGTGCTGCCGTTCAGCTCGTCGCCAAGGATGGCGCCTACGCTCAGCTGCGTATGCCGTCCGGCGAAATCCGCAACGTCGACGCGCGCTGCCGCGCTACCGTCGGCGAGGTCGGCAACGAGGACCACGCCAACATTCAGCTCGGCAAGGCTGGCCGCGCCCGCTGGATCGGCCGCCGTCCGATCACCCGTGGTGAGTCCATGAACCCGGTCGACCACCCGCACGGCGGTCGTACCCGCGGTGGTAAGCCGCCGGTCTCCCCGTGGGGCAAGGGCGAGGTTCGTACTCGTCGTCCGAAGAAGGCTTCGAACAAGATGATTGTTCGTCGCCGTCCGTCCGGCAAGAACCGCAAGTAAGGGAGTATCGAGAAGATGACTCGTAGCATCAAGAAGGGCCCCTTCGTCGACGCCCACCTGCAGAAGAAAGTCGACGAGCAGAACGAGAAGGGCACCAAGAACGTCATCAAGACGTGGTCCCGTCGTTCGATGATCACCCCTGATTTCATCGGACACACCTTCGCCGTTCATGATGGTCGCAAGCATGTCCCGGTGTTCGTCACCGAGGCCATGGTTGGTCACAAGCTGGGTGAGTTCGCCCCCACGAAGACCTTCAAGGGTCACGTGAAGGACGACAAGAAGGCCCGTCGCTAAGGATAAGGAATAGAACATGGAAGCTAAAGCAATCGCTCGTCACGTCCGCGTGACGCCGCGCAAGGCTCGCCGCATGGTCGACCTCATCCGCGGCAAGAAGGCGACCGAAGCCGTCACCATTTTGAAGTTCGCCCCTCAGGCTGCGGCCCTGCCGGTCCGCAAGACCCTGGAGAGCGCCATCGCCAACGCTCGTGTGAAGGCCGACAAGGCCGGCGAGCCGTTCCGCGAGAACGACCTGTACATCAAGGAGACCTACGTTGACGAAGGTGTGACCCTCAAGCGCTTCCGCGCTCGTGCCCAGGGCCGCGCTGCTCGCATCAACAAGCGCACCTCCCACATCACGGTCGTCGTGGCTAACAAGGAAGGAGCCCGCTAAAGATGGGTCAGAAGATCAATCCGTTTGGCTACCGTCTGGGCATCACTGAGAACCACCGCTCCAAGTGGTTCTCCGACTCCAACAAGGCCGGCGAACGCTACCGCGACTTCGTGCTTGAGGATGATCAGATCCGCAAGGAGATGAGCAAGGACCTCGAGCGCGCTGGCGTGTCCCGCATCGTCATCGAGCGCACCCGCGACCGCGTTCGCGTCGACATTCACACCGCCCGTCCGGGCATCGTGATCGGTCGTCGTGGCGCCGAGGCTGAGCGCGTCCGCGCCAAGCTCGAGAAGCTGACCGGCAAGCAGGTCCAGCTCAACATCTTCGAAGTCAAGAACGCCGCGCTGGACGCCCAGCTCGTCGCTCAGGGCATCGCTGAGCAGCTGACCAACCGCGTCACCTTCCGTCGTGCCATGCGTAAGGCCCAGCAGGACGCCATGCGCGCCGGTGCCAAGGGTATCCGCATCAAGCTCTCCGGCCGCCTCGGCGGTGCGGAAATGAGCCGTTCCGAGTTCTACCGTGAGGGCCGCGTTCCGCTGCAGACCTCCGCGCCCTCATCGATTACGGCTTCTTCGAGGCCAAGACCACGTATGGCCGTATCGGCGTCAAGGTCTGGATCTACAAGGGCGACATGACCGAATCCGAGTTCGAAGAGCAGCAGGCTCAGCAGAACAACCGTCCGGGCCGTCGTGGTGGCGATCGCCGCCCGCGCCGTGGCAACCGTTCCGCCGCCCCGCAGGCCGCCGAAGCCCCCAAGGCTGAGGCTCCCGCCGAGGCCGCTCCGGCTGCAGAAACGAAGGAGTGAGCAAGAATGCTTATCCCCAAGAGGACTAAGTACCGCAAGCAGCACCGCCCTGTGCGTTCTGGCATGTCCAAGGGCGGCAACGAGATCAACTTCGGTGATTTCGCCATCCAGTCCCTCGCCCCGGCCTACGTGACCAACCGTCAGATCGAAGCCGCGCGTATCGCCATGACCCGCTACATCAAGCGTGGTGGCCGCGTGTGGATCACGATCTTCCCGGATCGTCCGCTGACCAAGCACCCGCTCGGTGCCCGAATGGGTTCCGGTAAGGGTGCCCCGGAGTTCTGGATTGCGAACGTGCGCCCTGGTCGCGTGATGTTCGAAATCGGTGGTGTGTCCGAGGACATCGCTAAGGAAGCCCTCCGCCGCGCTATCGACAAGCTCCCGATGAAGTGCCGCATTATCGCACGTGAAGGTGGTGATATCTGATGGCAGTCGGTACCGCTGATTACTCCATCAAGAATCTCAACGAGAAGACCAACGCGGAAATCGAAGGCTTCTTGAAGAAGTCCAAGGAAGAGCTGTTCAACCTGCGCTTCCAGCACGCCACCGGTCAGCTCGAGAACACCGCCCGTCTCAAGGCTGTCAAGAGCGACATCGCCCGCATGTACACCGTGCTTCGCGAGCGTGAGCTTGGCATCAGCCAGGAGCCGGCCGCTACCGAATCCAAGGAGAAGTGATTATGGCTGAAGAGCGTAACTTCCGTAAGGTTCGCCGCGGCTACGTCGTGTCCGACAAGATGGACAAGACGATTACCGTCGAGCTCGAGCAGCGTTCGACCCACCCGCTGTACGGCAAGGTCGTTCGTTCCACCAGCAAGGTCAAGGCCCATGATGAACACAACGACGCCCACATTGGCGACCTCGTGAGTATTATGGAAACTCGGCCTCTGAGCAAGACCAAGCGCTGGCGTCTCGAATCCATTATCGAGCGCGCCAAGTAAGTAAAGTTCGGCAAGGCTCGCCATTTACCGGGGCATTATGGGCAACCACGATGCCCCGGTAAATGGGGAGAACCAGCTCGGCTAAGGAGAATCAATGATTCAGCAGGAAACGCGGCTTCATGTCGCCGACAACACGGGTGCGAAGGAACTCCTCGCCATCCGCGTGCTCGGCGGATCGAAGCGACGCTATGCCGGCATCGGCGACGTGATCGTCGCCTCCGTCAAGGACGCCATTCCTGGCGGGTCGGTCAAGAAGGGCGACGTGGTTAAGGCCGTTGTCGTCCGTACCGTCAAGGAATCCCGCCGTGCGGATGGTTCCTACATCAAGTTCGACGAGAACGCCGCCGTCATTCTCGGCTCCGGCCGTGAACCGAAGGGCACTCGTATCTTCGGACCGGTCGGTCGTGAACTGCGCGAGCACAAGTTCATGAAGATCGTGTCCCTCGCCCCGGAGGTGATCTGACATGGCAGCCAAGATCAAGAGCGGCGACCTGGTCAAGGTCATCCGCGGCAAGGACCGCGGCAAGGAAGGCACCGTCAAGCAGGTGCTCTCCAACGATCGACTAATCGTCGAAGGCGTGCAGATCGTCAAGAAGCACGTGCGTGCAACGCAGCAGGGCCAGCAGGCTGGCATCGTCTCCACTGAGGCTCCGATCCATCGCTCCAACGTGATGGTCATCGACCCGGAGACCAAGCAGCCGACCCGCGTTGGCATCACCGTTAAGGAAGAGGCGCGTGACGGCAAGGTGAAGACCGTGCGCGTGCGCGTCGCCAAGAAGTCCGGAAAGGAGCTGGCATGACCGATACTACTGTCGAAGCGCCGGCCACCCCGCGCTTGAAGGTCAAGTACAACGAGCAGATCATTCCTGAGCTCGAGAAGGAGTTCAAGTACTCCAACCCGATGCAGGTTGCCCGTGTCCAGAAGGTCGTCGTCTCCATGGGTGTTGGTGCCGCTGCCCGCGACTCCAAGCTCATCGAAGGTGCCGTCAAGGACCTCACCCTGATCACCGGCCAGAAGCCGAAGATCACCAAGCCAAGAAGTCCGTCGCGCAGTTCCACCTGCGTGAAGGCCAGGCCATCGGTGCGTACGTCACCCTGCGTGGCGACCGCATGTGGGAGTTCCTGGACCGTCTGCTGACCCTCGCGCTGCCCCGTATCCGCGACTTCCGCGGCATCAACGGCCACCAGTTCGATGGCCAGGGCAACTACAACTTTGGTCTCACCGAGCAGTCCATGTTCCACGAGATCGATCCTGATTCGATCGATCACGTGCGCGGTATGGACATCACTGTGGTGACCTCCACCAAGGACGACAAGGAAGCTTACGCGCTGCTGAAGCACCTCGGCTTCCCCTTCAAGGAGAACTGATATGGCAAAAACCGCTCTTAAGAACAAGGCGGCCGGCAAGCCGAAGTTCAAGGTCCGCGCTTACACGCGCTGCCAGGTCTGCGGTCGTCCCCACTCCGTCTACCGCAAGTTCGGCCTGTGCCGCATCTGCCTTCGTGAGAAGGCTCACCGCGGTGAACTGCCCGGCGTTACGAAGTCCAGTTGGTAAACATCGACGCTGAAGGTCCGCGGCCCCGAAGC
>ENA-OPZN01000498-OPZN01000498.1-human-gut-metagenome-genome-assembly--contig:-NODE-498-length-11709-cov-2.127698_pt1 | contig 11709 bp, 16 predicted proteins | sample MGYA00242483_ERZ504503 | MGnify/ENA primary metagenome ERZ504503 (study PRJEB26092, sample SAMD00036285) | human gut metagenome | host: Homo sapiens | study: EMG produced TPA metagenomics assembly of... | reverse complement strand
GATGAGATATCTCATACGCAAGTAGTAAGACCCCTTGAAGACGACGAGGTAGATAGGTCAGAGGTGGAAGTGTGGTAACACATGGAGCTGACTGATACTAATCGGTCGAGGGCTTGACCAATAAGGTCTGGTGGTGCGGTTTTATGAATGACCGCAGAGTTGGAAAACAAAGGTTGTAAGTATTCGGAAGATCAACAGTTCAATATGTGGTTTTGAAGGTATGTATAATATAAATAATATTTTGCCTGGGCAGAAATGCTCAGGTTTTTTGTTTTTCTTAAATCATTACACTTGACCCTACAACTGTTGTAGAGTATAAACTGATACAAGCAAATAGATCAATTTGCAATAAGACAACACAGGAGAGACACATATCATGGAAAGAAACCTTACTGAAGGAAGCGTATTTAAAAACATCATCTATTTTTCCCTTCCGTATTTACTATCCTATTTCCTTCAAACCCTGTATGGAATGGCGGATCTGTTCATCATTGGTCAGTTTGAAGGCGTGGCAAGTACCACAGCTGTTTCCATTGGAAGCCAGGTAATGCATATGCTTACTGTTATGATCGTAGGCCTGGCAATGGGAGCAACTGTAAACATCGGACAGGCCATCGGCGCAAGAGATAAGAAAAGAGCAGCAATGGATACAGGAAATACAGCTACTTTATTTATGGTACTATCGGTTGTTCTGACGGTGGTTTTATTCCTTTCCGTAAACGCAATCGTATCCATTATGTCTACGCCGGAAGAGGCAATAGCAGGAACCGCTCTTTATTTAAAGATATGTTTCCTTGGCATTCCTTTTATTACAGCTTATAACATCATCAGCTCTATTTTCAGGGGAATGGGAGACTCTAAGAGTCCTATGTATTTTATCGCCATTGCCTGTGTTGTAAATATTGTACTGGATTACGTTTTTATGGGCGCATTGCATTTAGGACCTTCCGGAGCAGCGCTGGGAACTACCTTATCCCAGACTGTCAGTGTGATCGTGGCCCTGACCATGTTTATGAAGGGAAAAACAGGGATTACAGTAAAGAAAAGCGATTTTAAGCCCAGAAAAGAGACCATGGGCAGACTGTTAAAGATCGGTTTTCCTATTGCTATGCAGGACGGTCTGATCCAGGTGGCATTTATCATTATCACTATTATTGCAAACAGGAGAGGTCTTACAGATGCGGCAGCAGTAGGTATTGTGGAAAAAGTGATCAGCTTTCTGTTTTAGTGCCGTCTTCCATGTTATCAACAGTATCTGCTTTAGGTGCACAGAATGTAGGAGCAGGAAAACCGGAGCGGGCGGCAGCTACTTTAAAATATGCCATCTGTATTGCCGGGGGATTTGGACTGATCATTGCTATTATCATCCAGTTTACAGCAGGAAATGTAGTGAACCTGTTTACCAATGACCAGGCAGTGGTCTATGCCGGTGCCCAGTATTTAAAAGGTTATATCTGGGACTGTATGTTTGCAGGGATCCATTTCAGTTTCAGTGGTTATTTTTGTGCCTGTGGACGGTCCGGGTATTCCTTTATTCACAATATTACCTCCATTGCCCTGGTGCGTGTCCCAGGAGTGTATCTTACCTCTAAGATATTCCCGGAAACATTATTTCCAATGGGACTGGCAACAGCGGGTGGTTCTTTTATGTCGGTTGTGTTCTGTACCGGGTTATTCCTTCTTTTGCAGAGACAGAAACGACAGGAGAAAGGTATATAGAAATACAAACATTGCAGTGTAATAAAAAAGGTGTTGCGAAATCAGACAAAAAGTGATACCCTTTTAAAGGCTCAACTGAAAACTTGCAGCATCTGGAAAAAAGGCGGTCTGGTACAGAAAAATGAAAGACCGTCAGGAAGTGGGGTGAAAATCCCCCGCAGCTGCCTCTACTGTAAAACGGGGACAAAGGACAAAAAAGTCACTGCGAAAGCGGGAAGACGTCCGGAGGATGAACCATAAGCCAGGAGACCGGCCGGATGTCTGACAGAGGAATAGTCTGGGACAGGGACTATTACCTTTCAGTCTGCAAATACATATGCACTATATAAATGTGCAATTTTGTAATTTTGCGGAAGATATGGCTCTGTTATGCAATTTATGATGGAGAGCATATTTTATCCTTGTGCAAAAAGCTGTATATCAATAGATAAAAACAGTAAAAGGGAAACACACAGGATAGCAGACTGAAAGGAGACATAAAAATGAGAAACAGCAAGAGATGGCTGGCAGCGATCTTAGCAGGCGCAATGATCGCAGTAACTGGTTGCTCTGGTTCTGCTTCCAAGCAGGAGACCACAGCAGCTGAAACAACAGTAGCAGAGACTACAGCGGAGGAAACAACCGCAGCTGAAACTACTGCAGAAGCAAAAGAAGGGGAAACAACTACATTCGTAGATGACCTTGGAAGAGAAGTAGAACTGGAACTTCCGGTCACCCGCGCTTGTGTTGCAAACCGTTATAATAATGAGCTGATCCGTGCCGTAGGCGCTGGTGATGCAGTTGTTGGTGTAGATCAGTACACCTCCCAGGACCCTGTATACTGGCCACAGTTTGGCGAAGATGAGACCTTTGGAAAAGATGAGTACGATTATGAGAAGATCGTTGCATTAGATCCTCAGGTACTGGTAGTTCCAAAGAACGGTAAAGTAGAAGAGTCTGTTGAAAAATTAGAGTCCTTTGGTATCAAGGTAGTTGTTATCACAGGTTGGGATAACTCTGATGTTCCGAAGCAGATCCGTCTTTGCGGCGAGCTGTTTGGAAAGCAGGAGCAGGCAGAAGAACTGGTTGATTTCTACCAGAAACCAGTTGATTATATCAATGAGCAGTTAAAGCAGGTAACAGACCGTAAAAAAGTTTACTGGGAGTACGGCGATGATTACAGCACCTGTATCCCTGGAACTTCCAATGACGGCTGGCACAACATGATCCTGATGGCTGGCGGTATCAACATTTTCGGTGATGCTTCTTTAGCAGGTAAGGACATTGATCCGGAGCAGATCTTAACCGAAGATCCAGACCTGATCGTAAAGATCTACGCTGGTAAGAATGTAATTGGAAACAGCGGTGTATTTACAGCACCTCCACAGGAAGAATTTGCAGAGAAAGCAGATGAAATGCTGCAGCGTCCAGGCTGGAAGGATTTAAAGGCTGTTAAGGAAGGAAACTTCTATCTGAATACAGCATTTATGAGCGGCGGCCTTGGAAAGATGATCGGTGCTGCTTACATGGCAAAATGGCTGTATCCGGATCTGATGACCGACTTAGACCCAGATGCAATCTTCACTCAGTGGATGAAGTATCAGGGATTTGAACCAAACGCACCTCATTACTATCACGTACCTGCACAGGGTTAATGACCATGAGGGCGGATGATAACCAGGAAAAAAAGAGATTTAGCAGGTGATTATCTGCGAAGAGCCAGGAGAAAGAACATTCTCCTGGCTGTTCTTCTATTAGTGTTACTGGTAGCAGCTATATGGGCCGCCTGCCTGGGGGTAGCCCAGCTGACACCAGACCGTATGATCGTAACATGGCTCCCTTCTTTTAGCGGAATGTTTAAAGGAGTAGCGCCTTTAGATGCGAAAGAGCAGAACGTGCTCCTTATGTTAAGGCTCCCAAGAATTGCAGCAGCTGTGATCGCGGAGCCGGATTGGGGATCGCAGGTTCCGGTATGCAGGCTATTACAGGAAACCCGATGGCCAGCCCCTTTACTACCGGTCTTTCCAGTGCAGCAGCTTTTGGAGCGGCTCTTATGATCTTGTTTGGCGGCTTTCCTTTATGGATGCAGAAGGGAGCTACTGTAGCGGCCGCGTTTGTCATGTCTGTGATCTGCGCCATTGTTGTTTATACAGTGGCAAGTTACAAACAGCTTCGTCCGGAAGCATTAGTTCTTACAGGAATTGCCTTAAACTACCTGTTTAATGCTTTAAACTCCACCATGCAGTTTATAGCGAATGAGCAGCAGCTTCCGGCCATTGTACACTGGTCTTTTTGGAAGCCTTACAGCCGTAACATGGTCAGATATCGGGATCATGCTGTTTTTTCTTTTGCAGTATCTTTTTCCTGTATTTATGAGTCAGGCATGGGCATTTAACCTGTTAGATGATGGTGGAGATGAAACAGCGAGAGCCTTAGGTGTAAATGTAAAGCGGACCAGACTGCTTTGCGGCGGAGCGGTAACTCTGCTTACAGCCTCTGTAGTCAGCTTCACCGGTATCATTGGTTTCGTTGGCCTGGTAGCGCCTCATATGGCACGTATGCTCATTGGCGGCGATTACCGTCATCTGCTTCCCTATTCCGCTGTAACAGGAGCATTCTTAGTGCTGGCGGCTGATACACTGGGAGAAATGCATTTCACCTACTACAGTACCGGTGGGAATTGTTGTTTCCTATGTAGGTGTTCCATTGTTCCTGTACCTCATCCTTCGTGAAGGAGGAAGAGCCTGTGATGGAAAGAAAAATGTGATTGGAAATGGAACCAAACCGAAATGGAATGAGAATGGATCGGGAATTGGAATGGGAACTGCCAATGACCTGGAAGTTTCCGGAATTAAGTTCCATTATGGAAAACGTGAGATCTTAAAAGGAACCGGTTTCTGCGCCAGACGAGGGGAAGTATGCCTGCTGTTAGGTGCCAATGGAGCAGGAAAATCTACTTTATTAAAATGTATCAACGGTCTTTTAAAAGCCTCTGATGGAACTGTAAAATGGCTGGGACAGGACACAAAACCTCTTTCCCTCAGGGAAAAGGCAAAGATCTTCGGCTATGTTCCACAGAATACACAGGCCGGTTTAAGCCTTACTGTTATGGAAACAGTTATTTCCGGGCGGCTTCCATTTTCCGGCGGAAAAACAGGAAAAGAAGATGTGGAAAAAAGTGCCCAGGTATTAGAGCAGTTTGGACTGTCTGACTATGCTTTCCGCCAGATGGGACAGTTAAGCGGTGGAGAACGCCAGAGAATATTGATCGCCAGAGCCCTGGCAGGAGAGCCTCAGGTGCTGCTTTTAGACGAACCTACCAGCAGCCTGGATCTTCGCTATCAGTATGAAGTTATGGAACTTCTGGTAAAAGTAAGCCGGGAAAAAGAATCTGGCAGTAGCAGCCGTGATCCATGATCTAAACCTGGCTCTTGATTTTGCAGACCGGGTGGCATTGCTCCATGACGGTCATGTGCTGGCAGAAGGAGCCACCAAAGAGGTGATCACACCAGAGCGGATCGAAAAAGCCTATGGGATACGGGCTGCGATCCATAATCTGGAAGACAGATGGATCGTATTGCCGGAAAAATCGTTGTAATAGTGTAGAATTTTGCAATATTTTGTAATATTCAGAAAAATCTTATTGAAAAAATTCTAAGTTAGTGTAATATTAAAAGGTGGGAAATGGACACAGTACCATTTCTGCTTTGTGAACTGGGGGCACCACTTTTCACAAACTTAAAAGGCGCCGGAACATATTTTATGTGTATCCCGGCGATGAATAGAAGAATGTATAAAAACGCTTGTGGATATAACATCTGCAGGCGTTTTTTTTGTTGTTATGTATCAGGAAGAAACTGCCGGTGGCAGGTTCTGCAGGTTGCTAAAAAACGTCTGCACAGATAACAGAAAGCACATTAGATCAGAAAGGAGGCACTGTTTTGGTAACAATCAACGGAGAAGAAAAAACGTAGCTGGAAAAACAATCTATGCCTATTTATCAGAAGAAGGATACGATACAAGCCGTGTAGTAGTAGAACAGAATTTACAGATCATTCCCCAGGATCAGCTCGAAAATACCCTGATCCAGGAAGGTGACCAGATCGAAATACTTTGTTTTGTAGGAGGAGGCTGAAAATGACAGCCATACAGGAAAAAATGCAGGCCCTTATTTCAAAAGAAGAACTGGAACGGGCTTTTGATGCCAGATTTCCACGGGAAATGAAGGAGAAATTCTCCAACGCCCGTGTGGCAGTAGCCGGACTTGGGGGACTGGGATCTAACATAGCGGTAATGCTTGCAAGAAGTGGGATAGGACATTTGCTTTAGTGGATTTGATACAGTGGATGTGACAAATTTAAACCGTCAGATGTATATGATCCCTCATTTAGGCAGACCCAAGGCAGAAGCATTGCCGGATATACTCTGCCAGATCAATCCATATCTGGAATATGAGTCTGTTTGTGTTAAAGTTACACCGGAAAATGTAAAGGAGCTGTTTGAAATGTATCCCATTGTCTGTGAAGCCTTTGACAAACCAGATCAGAAAGCCATGCTGGTAAGAGAACTTTTAGGACAATGTCCGGAGACAATGGTCGTTTCAGGAAATGGAATGGCAGGTCTGGGAGATACCAATGACATACAGACAAGGAAGATGATGAGACGGCTTTATGTATGCGGGGATCAGAAAACAGATGTAGAAATGGGATCGGCCTTATAGCGCCGCGAGTAGCAGCCTGCGCTGCCCATCAGGCCAATAAAGTACTGCAGCTGATCCTGCAGTCATAAACAGAAGAAGCCTGTAAACAGAAAAATATATAAATATGTACATATGTGAAAAGAGAGGAAAACAACATGGAAGATAAACTGGTTCTTGGGGGAAAAGAATTTAGCAGCCGTTTTATTTTAGGTTCCGGCAAATATAATATCAATCTGATCAAGGCAGCGGTAGAACAGGGCGGCGCCGAGATTATTACTCTGGCATTAAGAAGAGCAAATACCCAGGAAAAGAAAATATTTGGATCATATCCCGGAAGGAGTAACATTACTGCCCAATACTTCCGGTGCCAGAAACGCAGAAGAAGCAGTGCGTATTGCCAGACTGAGCCGGGCTATGGGCTGTGGGGATTTTGTCAAAGTAGAGATTATGCGTGATACAAAATATCTGTTTCCGGATAATTATGAGACAGTAAAAAGCGACGGAGACCCTTGCAAAAAGAGGGCTTTTATCGTTCTGCCTTATATGAACCCGGACTTAAATGTGGCAAGAGATCTGCAAAGCGCCGGCGCAGCAGCCGTTATGCCTTTAGCAGCTCCGATTGGAAGCAACAAGGGTCTGGCAACCAAGGCCATGATCCAGGTACTGATCGACGAGATCGACCTGCCTATCATTGTAGATGCAGGTATTGGCAAGCCGTCCCAGGCATGTGAGGCAATGGAAATGGGTGCTGCGGCAGTTATGGCAAATACTGCTATTGCAACGGCCGGAGATGTGCCTGCTATGGCAAATGCCTTTAAGCTGGCCATTGAAGCAGGAAGAAAAGCATACCTTACAGGAATGGGAAGAGTCCTGGCAAGAGGCGGCAGCGCATCTGATCCGCTTACAGGCTTTTTACGTTAGGAGGCAGCGGACATGAACGAAGAAAACCAGGTCTATTTTGTAGACAGTGACAAGCTGCCTGAGGAAGCATTAAAGCGGAAGCACCGCTTAGAGCAGGATCCAACTTTCCGTACCAACCACATGGAATACATGGAAGGGATGGAAGTGATCCAGTCTGACATCAAGGACAAAGTGGAAGAGGCCATGAAAGCCTTTGATTATGATGCCTATACGGCAGGGGATGTAGAGCGGGCGCTGTCCCATGAAACATGTTCCATTGAAGATTTTAAGGCACTTTTATCCCCTGCAGCGGCTCCTTATCTGGAGGTAATGGCCAGAAAAGCTGAGGAGATCACAAAAAATCATTTGGCAATTACGGTATACATTTTACCCTTCTTCATATTGCCTAACATTACTGCCAGAATTACTGCATTTACTGCGGTTTTTAACTGCTACAACAACATCCGCCGCAAAAAACTTACATTTGAAGAGATCGAGCATGAAAATGCAGGTGATCGCAAAGACCGGTATGGAAGAGATCCTGATCCTTACAGGGGAAAGCAGGGCCTATTCGGATGTAAAATATATCGGAGAAGCAGTGAAGATTGCCCGGAAATATTTCCGAAATATCGGTATTGAGATCTATCCTGTAAATGTAGATGAGTATAAATATCTTCATGAATGTGGCGTAGATTATGTAACGGTATTCCAGGAAACCTACAATACAGATAAGTATGAAACCCTGCATCTTATGGGACATAAACGTGTATGGCCATACCGCTTTGATGCCCAGGAGCGGGCTCTTATGGGAGGTATGAGAGGTGCAGGCTTTTCCGCGCTGTTAGGTCTGGATGATTTCCGAAAGGATGCTCTTGCAACGGCTCTTCATGTATATTATATCAACCGGAAATATCCACATGCAGAGCTTTCTTTAAGCTGTCCAAGACTGCGTCCTATCGTCAATAATGACAAGATCAATCCAAGGGATGTAGGGGAAAAAGAACTTTGCCAGGTTCTCTGTGCATACCGTATTTTCCTGCCATTTGCAGGTATTACTGTATCCAGCCGTGAAAGCGCTGCTTTCAGAAACGGCATTACCAAGATCTGTGCAACAAAGGTTTCTGCCGGTGTATCCACAGGAATTGGAGATCATGAGGAGAAATACGAAGGCAAGGAAGATGCAGACGTAGGAGATGAGCAGTTTGAGATCAATGACGGACGTTTCTTTCGCCAGTATGTATAAGGATATGAAAAGGACGGTCTGCAGCCGGTCCTTAACGACTACATTTATGTATAATAGAAGAACTTGATAGACAAAAACACACAGCTTGTCATCTTTAGGCTGCTTTTGTGGGGAAACATCAGAGATTGTAAAAAGTAAGACTGAAATCGTAATAGAAAAGTAATAAAAGGATGTGCTATACTAAAACTAAGTAAAAAAAAACGTCTGAAAACAGATGTCTGGGGTAGGACGATAGGTTCGGGAAATCTGCAGGGACAGACGGAACAGAAGGAGAAGTTTTATGAAGAAGACGGGAAAAATATGGGTAGCACTTATTACAGCACTCAGTCTTGCCATGCCAATGAATGTGTGGGCAGACACGAAGATCACCAGCATCTCATTGAAGATCGATTCGTCCATTGAAGCAGGAGACAGCGACAGTGACGTGTATGTAACTACTTCCTCAAGATACTGCAGTGTAGATGATGTGGAAGTTACAAACGAGCCGTCCGACGAGTGGAAGAGCGGTGCAAGACCAAAGATCAAGGTTACATTATCCCTCAGATGGTGATGCGTACTTTGGCACACGGTATTACAAAAAGTGATATTTCTGTCAGTGGAAATGATGCTACCGTTACATCAGTCAGTCGTTCCGGCAAGTATGAACTGAATGTCAGTCTTACTCTGGAAAAACTGGAACGTGACTCCAGTGATTATGATCTGGATGTAACAGGGTTAAACTGGGATGATTATGACGGAACTGCAAGCTGGGAAGAGCCGGAAGATGCAAAGCGCTATGAAGTACGTCTTTACAGAGACGGAAGCAGCGTTTCTTCTGCAATCTCTACTACAGACACCAGCTACAATTTCGCCAGCTATTTCACAAGAAGCGGTGATTACACATTTAAGGTACGTGCGATCTACAACACCTCCAACAAAGGTGACTGGGAAGAGTCAGACGAATTAAGCGTTTCCTCCAGCGAAGCAAAAGATATCCGTGACAATGGAAAATCCTCCGGAAATACACCTTCCAATTCCATAGATGATGACGGCGGCCCTGGAGACACAAACACTAGTCAGGGCGCATGGCTTAAAAATGACACCGGCTGGTGGTACTGCAACGCGGACCGCAGCTATCCGGTAAACCAGTGGCAGTATATCAACAATTACTGGTACTTCTTTAATGCATCCGGCTATATGGTAACTGGCTGGGTACAGTGGAATAACGTATGGTATTACTGCTGTGACAGTGGAGAGATGCTTACCAATACCCGTACACCGGATGGCTATTATGTAGATGGAAACGGGGCATGGATCCAGTAGAAAACTTAAAACGGTCAAATGAGGACATTCTAATTTTTCGGCGGGCAGCAACTATCCCTCTCTACCATATGATGAGGCACCAGGATCTTGGTGGCAGGAAGCCCGGGATCTTCAATGTGGTTGATCATCTGGGTAGCGGCTTCTGCGCCAAGCTGGAAAGAATTGATATCCACAGAAGTAAGCTGAGGCGAAGCAAGCCTTGCAAACAGTGAGTTATTAAAAGAGACAATGGAAAGATCTTCCGGTATGGAAAGACCCATTTCCAGGCAGACACGTTCTAAGGTTGCAGCCAGGATATCATCACTGACTACAACAGCAGTAGGACGGTCCGGTAAAGAGAGAAGACAGCGTAAAGGTGCGCTGTCTTTTTCTGTTGCTGTAGATGACGCACTGGTGCCGCCTGCGTTTATGGCAGCAGTCATTTCCACGCAGTAATCCGCTCTTGGAAGGATATTGTGCTGTAAAAGGGCAGTCTGATAGCCGCTTTTTAGGTCTGCGGAGAAGATCATGGAAGTATCACTTTCCAATGTAGCCGATCCGTCTGTGTCCCATCTGGTACAGATACTCCGTTGCTTCCTGAGCAGCCAGGAGATTATCATTATCAATGTAGATCGTCTGGTTTGCATGGGAATAGGCTTTTCCTACCAGCACATAAAGAAATCCTTCATTATAGAGAAAATCAGCAATGGGGTCATCCTGGCGGGAATAAAGAACGATAAAACCGTCTACCTGTCCGCTGCGCGCCATGGTCTTGATCACCTGAAGGACTTCTTCTTCACTTTCACCTGTGATCACGGTGTTGATATACTGCCGCTTGTTGCACAGCTGGCTGATCCCGCGGATGGCTTCCAGATAAAAGGAGTTTTCGTATGCCTCTCTGGCGGAAACAGGCAGAATGATCCCGATGGTACGGGAATTCTGGGAAGCCAGATTGCTGGCCTGGAAGTTGGGCTCATATCCTAACTGCGCCATGGCCCGGCGAACTTTTTTCTTTTGTTTCCTCACTGATAGAGGGATTGTTTTTACAGGTTCTGGATACAGTAGAAGAAGATACACCTGCCAGAGCTGCTACATCTTTTTATGGTAACCGCCATGATAAAAACCTCCTGGGATCATTAAAAATCGTCTGATATTATTTTAAAAGAGAATAAGAGCCTTGTCAATAAAGATTGCGCAAACTCAGTGCAAAAATTGCATAAAATATTGCAGGAAAGAAGAGACACCTCTGGAGTTGATAAAACAACTGGAAAATTGCACAAAACAGGGCAGAATAAATTGTGCAAAAAATAGAAAACCTGGAAAATATAGAAAATACACTTGAAAAAAGCAATGCAAACTTATTATATTTAATGCAAGCGGTTGCACAATCTTGCAAAAACATGAGACGGGGCACAAAAAGGAAAGCAGGCCGCAAAAGAATGTCCGGGAGGGAACAATTTATGAGCAGAGAAGAAGGTAAGAACGTGTTGATACTGTCACCACTGACAGGCAGGGCAGTACCGTTGGAAGAGGTTCCGGATCCTGTGTTTTCACAGAAGATCATAGGAGATGGAATGGCGGTCATTCCAACAGAGGGGAAGATCGTAAGCCCGGCAGACGCACAGATCGTATCCGTAGCAGACACAGGTCATGCCTATGGTCTGAAAACAGAAGAGGGTGTGGAACTTCTGATCCACGTTGGTCTTGAAACAGTATCATTAAAAGGGGAGTGTTTTAAGATACATGTAAAGCCAGGTGACACTGTAAAAGCGGGAGATCTGTTAGCAGAGGTGGATCTTGAATTTCTGGAAGAACGGAAGATCAACCCCATCACTCTGTGCTGATCTGCGGCGGAATGGAAGGGAAGGAAGTCCTGGGAGATAAAGAG